>Ga0315535_1001903_pt1 | contig 13702 bp, 8 predicted proteins | sample SalMarSW160220MG_2_FD_203092 | JGI IMG/M metagenome (GOLD analysis project Ga0315535, IMG submission 203092) | Salt marsh sediment microbial communities from the Plum Island Ecosystem LTER, Massachusetts, United States - Salt Marsh Sediment SW1602-20 ...
CGCACCCAGCGCAGCGACTGCAGCTGCCCGATGCGCCCGCCCAGCAGCTCCCAGATGCGCTCGAACTTGACGTCGCCGCCGTCGCTGAAGGTGAACGCCTGCGGCCCGGCCAGGAACTTGCGCAGCAGGAAGCTCGCCACCGTGGTGGGGGCGTCGGGATCCACCACCGACGGGAAGACGCAGGCCAGGGTGCCGCGCTCGCCGTCGAGCCGCACCGGCGTGACGCTCACCCCCAGGAAGCCGAGCATGCGGTCGTCCTCGGAGGTGGCCACCAGCGGGGTCACCTCCGGGTCGCGGTTGGGGTTCGTCTCGTAGATGGTCCGCACCAGGTCCTCGAGGCCCGGATCGGGCACGCGCGACTTGCCGCGGAACCAGTACTGCCACAGCGACGCCACCCCCGCCGCATCGCCGGGGCGGTAGGGGCGGATCTCCACCTTGCCGCCGTAGGCGGGCGCCGGCGCGGCCGGGCTCATCCCGGCACGCCCTCCACCGGCTCGAGCAGCCGCGGGGGGGCGTGCAGGTAGTGCGCCACGCGCCGCTTGCCGGCGATGTCGAGGAACACCCGCTCCACCTGCTCGGGGGCGAGCCCCAGCGCCTCGGCCACGCTCTCGGCGGGGATGCCGTGGTTGACGGCGTAGAGGCAGAGGTCCATGCGATCAAAGGGCAGCGAGAAGTAGAACTCCTCCTGCGTCTGCGGCATGGCGTAGGTATCGGTCGTGGGCGGGCGGCTCCTGATCTCCTCGGGCACGCCCAGGGCTCCGGCGAGCTGGTAGACCTGCGTCTTGTAGAGGTGGGCGATGGGCTTGACGTCGGCCGAGCCGTCGCCGTTCTTGACGAAGAAGCCCTGGTCGTACTCCAGCCGGTTGGGGGTGCCGAGCACGGCGTAGTTGAGGCGGTCGGCGTGGTAGTACTCCAGCATCTTGCGGCAGCGCTGCTTGAAGCTGGTCGCCGCCACCACCTGCAGGTAGGCCTCGGGCGTGAGGCGCGCGCTGGCCTGGTGGCCGTCGGGCGCCTGCGCCACGATGGAGAAGAGGCGGTACTGCTCGGTGTCCACCACGCTCGGCAGCACCAGCTTGGCCTTCCAGCCCTCGCCGTACTCGGGCAGCACCCGGCGGATGGCCTCGTCGCGCCTGCGGTAGCAGCCGGAGGCCTCCAGCAACGGGGTGATGTCCTCCAGTACGGTGCCGATGCCGACGCTCTCGGCCGCCAGGCGGCTCAGCCGCAGCGTGTCGGGGGCGGAGTCCGCCTCCGGCATGAGCAGGCCGAGCACCTTGTCGGGGCCGAAGGCGCGGGCCGCCAGCGTCGCGACCACGGTGCTGTCGATGCCGCCGGAGAGCGCCACCACCGCGCCCCTGCGGCGGAACCCGCGGACCTCGCGCGCCAGCCCCTCCACGATGCCTGCCGCCACGGCGTCGGCATCGTCGAGCCGCAGGACGTCGGGCGACAGGGCGGGGTGGCCGCTGGCGTCTCGGCGCTCAGTCATGCGCCTCCGGAGCGCCGGCGAGCCTCCCCTGCACGTAGCCCACGATGCTGTCGACGGTGTCGAGGTTGGCGGGCAGGGTGTCCTCGTCCGGGACCTTCACGCCGAACTGCTCCTCGATGAACATGATCAGCTCCAGCACGCCCATGGAGTCGAGCACCCCGCTGCGCGTGAGCGACTCGTCGCCCGGCAGCTCGTCGCCGCTGGTGGTGAGGATGAAGTTGTCCGCCAGGAACTGCCTGACGTGCTGTTCGGTCTCCGACATGGTGCGTGTGCCCTCTCCCGAGACCCCGTCCGGGCTCGTTGGCAACAGCGAGCCGCCCGCTAGGCGCCGACCGGCAGGTCGCGCTTGCGGACCTTGCCCGTTGCCGTCTTGGGAAGATCGTCGATGAAGACGACGTCTCTAGGTACCATATAACTCTCCAGGCGGGCCATGCAGTGTCGGCGGAAGGTGCGCTCGTCGAGCTGGGCGCTGCCGTCCAGCACCACGAAGGCGCGCACCGCCTGGCCGAGGATGTCGTCGGGCACGCCCACCACCGCCACCTCCTTGACGCCGGGGATGCCGGTCAGGGCGTTCTCCACCTCCACCGGGCTGACCTTCTCGCCGCGGCTCTTGATGATGTCGTCGCTGCGGCCGACGAAGTAGAGGAAGCCCTCGGCGTCGGTCTTGAAGTAGTCGTGCGTGCAGAGCATGCGCTCGCCCGGGTAGCGGCCGGGCTTGAGCATGTGGGCGGTCTCCTCGGGCAGGTTCCAGTAGCCCATCATCACGTGCGGCCCGCGTACGTACAGCACGCCGGTCTCGCCCGGCGGCACGGGCGCGCCGTCGTCGCCGAGCACGAACGTCTCGGTGCCGGGGATGGCCTTGCCCACCGAGGAGGGCTTGCGCTGCACCAGCTCCGGCTCGAGGTAGCACACCCGCTTGCACTCGGTGAGGCCGTACATCTTGTAGACGAGCGCCTCGGGGCTCATCTCCAGCAGCCCGGGGACGAAGTCGTCCGGCAGGTGGGCGGCGGTGTTGGTGATGCGCCGGACGCTCGGCATGGAGAGGCTCTGCTGCCGGTGCATGGCCAGCAGCGTGGCGAAGACGGTGGGGACGCCGGGGAAGACGGTGACGCCCTCGTCGTTGACGCGCTTGACGACGTGGGCGGGGAAGGCGAAGGAGGCCTCCAGCACCAGCGTGGCCCCCAGGTGCACGCTCATGAGCGCCTGGTAGAGGCCGTAGTCGAAGGCGAGCGGCACCACGTCGAGGATGCGGTCGTCGCGCGTCAGCCGCAGGTACTGGCACAGGCTCTGCTGCGCGAAGACCATGTTCTGGTGCGACAGCATCACGCCCTTGGGGTTGCCGGTGCTGCCCGAGGTGTAGACCAGCGCCGCCAGGTCGAGAGGGATGGCGCCGGTCTCGTCGGCGCCGGCGCCGGCTTCCAGCTCGCCCCAGTCGACCGCGTGGGGCAGCGCCGTGCGGGGCGCGCCGCGCACCGCCACGGTGTGGAGCGCCTCCAGCCCCTGGGCCGCCTCGGCCACCGCCCGCACCATGGACGCGTCGGTGACCAGCGCGGCGGCGCCGCTGTCCTCCAGGATGTAGCGCAGCTTGTCCGCCTTGGTCTGCGGGTTCACCACCATGAACGCCGCGCCGGCGCGCAGGGCGGCGTAGATGGCCACCACCACGTCGGCGCCGTTCTCCAGGTAGATCGCCACGCGGTCGCCGCGGCGCACGCCGCGGCGCTGCAACCCACCGGCCAGCGCCGCGGCGCGGGCGTCGAGCTCGCGGTAGCTGACGCGCGCGTCCTCGGCGATCACCGCCAGCTTGTCAGGCACCTCGGCGGCACTGCGGGCCAGGCTGTCGTGCAGCAGCCGCTCGTATCTCGGGGTCATGCTCGTCCTGCCCTCCTGTTCTGGAGCTCGGCGTGGCTGCCGCGCTCCACGGTGGCGCCCACCACCACGCGGTTCGGCTCGGCGGGCGCGGCGAGGCGCGGCGCGCGCACGAACTGCTCGCTCAGCAGCTGCCCCGACAGCACCCCCACGAGGCCCATCTCGTCGCTCTCGCCGAGGCCGGCGTCGAGGTAGCGCTCGGCCTTGGCGAGCAGGCGCGCGACCGGCTCGCCGGCGAACAACCCGGCCTCCTCGAGGCGCTCGGGCGCCAGCAGCTCGCGAACGTACGCGGGCGCGCCCGGCCCCACGAAGGCGCGCAGGATCGGCGCCCGGTAGGGGCGCTTGGGGCGGCGCCAGACGGCCTCCGGCAGCAGCGGCGCAACCGCCTTGCGCAGCAGGTACTTCTCGTCGAGGCCGTGGAGCCGCAGCCGCTCGGGGAGCGCCGCCGCGAACTCCGCCACGTTCACGTCCAGGAAGGGGAAGCGCCCCTCGACCGAGTTCGCCATCAGCATGCGGTCGCCTTGCGAGTGCAGCAGGTAGCCCTCCAGGAAGGTGGCGATCTCCAGGTGCTGCGCCTGGCCGAGCGGCCCGGCCTCGCCGAACCAGTCGGGCAGGCGCGCCAGCAGGCGCTCCACGGGGTCGGTCGGTCCGGGCGCGCCCCAACCGCCGCCCGGCTCGGCGGCCTGCGCGCGCAGCTCGGGGCGCAGGAAGCGCAGGTTGCGGGAGGTGGTGCGCCAGCGCGGCCGGTGGCTGTAGAGCGGGTCGCCCACGTCCTCCAGGCCGGCACGGTAGAACTCCGCCAGGAAGCCGCCGCCGCGGCTCAGGTCGCGCGCCAGGTAGGGGTAGAGGCGCGCCAGCAGGGCGGGCCGCAGGCGCGAGTCGGGCCGGCGGGCCCAGAAGCGCCGCACCATCGCCTCCCGGAACACGTTGTAGCCGCCGAACACCTCGTCGGCGCCCTCGCCCGTGAGCACCACCTTCATGCCGGAATCGCGCACCAGGCGCGAGAGCCGCAGCAGCGGCCCGGGAGCGGTGCGCAGCATCGGCTTCTCCGCCATGCGCACGACCTCCGGGAAGGCGTCGGCGACGTCCCTGCCGGAGACGGTCACGCGCGTGAGCGTCACCCCGAGGGCCTCGGCCACCACGTCCTGGTGCCGGCTCTCGTCGAAGAGCTCGTCCTCGAAGCCGATGCCGAAGCCGCGCAGCTCCTGGGTGGTATGGCGCCGCGCCAGCGCGGCGGTGGCGCTCGAGTCGAGGCCGCCCGAGAGGTACACCCCGACCGGCACGTCGGCTCGCAGGCGGATGCGGGTGGCGTCGTCGAGCAGGGCACGCAGCTCCTCGGCCAGCGCCTCGGGCCGCTCGCCGCCCTCGCCCTGCGGCCGCGCGCCCTGGCGGGGGCCGAAGCGCAGCTCCCACCAGCAGCGCAGGCGCGGGGTGCCGTCCGGCCCCAGGCGCAGCAGGTGCCCGGGCGGCAGCTCGCAGATGCCCGGGAAGGCACTGCGGTCGGGCTGCACCGCCCACAGCGTGAAGGTCTCGACCAGCGCCAGCGGGTCGATGCGGCGCTCGGCGCGCGGGTGGCGCAGCAGCGCCTTCGCCTCCGAGGCGAAGGCCAGCTCCCGGCCGTGGCGAGCCAGGAACAGCGGGCGGATGCCGAAGCGGTCGCGAGCCAGGAAGAGCTCGCGGGTGGCGCGGTCCCACACGGCGAAGGCGAACTCGCCGTCGAGCCGCTCCAGGCAGCCTTCGCCCCACTCCTCGAAGGCGTGCACGATGACCTCGGTGTCGCTCCTGGTGGCGAAGCGGTGGCCCAGCGCCTCGAGCTCGGCCATCAACTCCGGGTAGTTGTAGATCTCGCCGTTCTGCATCCCCCACAGCCGGCCGTCCTCGTTCGAGAGCGGCTGGTCGCCGCCGGCGAGGTCGATGATCGAGAGGCGGGTGTTGACCATGCCGAAGCGCTCGTCGAGATAGAGCCCGACGCCGTCGGGGCCACGGTGGAGGAGCTCGCCCGCCATCGTCTCGAGGAGGCCGCGAGGTGCAAGCTGTTCGGGGGCGGCGTAGATGCCGGCGATGCCACACATGCCTTCGGGGCTGACCTCCGCAGAGCCACGTTGCGATCGAGAACGGCAGGCCGACCGCGCGTCGTCGAGGTCCGGCGGGTGGGCGCTTGGCGCCGCCGGTCCCACGAGTCTACAGCATGGTGCCGGCACGCCCCGTGCAGCCTGGCGGCGGGACTTGCCGGCCGCCATGACGTAGGGTGTAAGCTGCCCCTGAGAGCGTGGTAACAACAGGAACGACTCGAACGGGCCCGCGCAGGTAGAGACCCAAGAAGGACGGTGGCAGCATGCCAAAGGGGAACACAGTCTTTTCGACATCTCGAGTACTCGTGGCGGTCGTCGCCGTTCTGGCGCTGTTGTTGGCCGCCTGCGGGTCCACCCCCTCGGTGGTGAAGGTGACGATCAAGGGCGGCAACATCGCCCTCAAGCTCGGCGCCTCCCAGAAGCTCACCGCCGACGTCAGCGTGATCGGCGGCGCGGCCAAGACGGTGACCTGGAAGAGCAACGACACCAGCGTTGCCACGGTCACCAAGACCGGCGGCATGGTGACGGCCATGAAGACCGGCACCGCCAAGATCACGGCCACCAGCACGGTCGACAAGACCAAGTCCGACACCATCACGGTGACGGTGCAGGACGCCAAGCCCACCATCACCAGCTTCAGCGCCAGCTCGTCGACCGTCACCGAAGGCGACACGGTCACCTTGAGCTGGGACGTCATCGGGGCCACCAGCCTCAGCCTCAGTGACGGCAGCAACACCATCACCATCCCGCAGACGGCGACTGGCAGCGTGGACGTCACGCCCGCGCTCGGCACCGTGACCTACACCCTGAGCGCCACCAACAGCCTCGGCACCACCACGGCCACCGCCAAGGTGACGGTGCAGGCGGCCGCCAGCAAGCCGACCATCAGCGACTTCTCCTACACGCCCGCCAGCCCCATCGACCCCGGCTCGAGCGTCACCTTGAGCTGGACTACCGCGGGCGCCACCAGCTGGAGCCTCTCGGACGGCAGCAACCCCATCACCATCCCGCAGACGGCGAGCGGCACCAAGGACGTGACGCCGTCCGCCGCCAGCACCACCTACACGCTGACCGCCAGCAACAGCCAGGGCGACACCACGGCCACCGCCACCGTCACCCTCAAGGCGCCGGTCGTCAGCAACCTGACCGCCACCGTCGGCATGGGCAGCACGCTGGACCTCAGCTGGAGCGCCACCAACGCCACCAGCTACAGCGTCTACTCCGTGCTCAACACCGACACCACCGACCAGCAGCTCATCGACAGCAACCTCACCGGCACCACCGACACCATCGACATCCCGGCGAGCACGCGGCAGATCATCCGCGTGATCGCCACCGGGCCGGGCGGCACCGGCTCCGCGGACGTGACGCCGACCAACGTGGTGGTCTCGACCCAGGACTACGATCCCTTCGCGCTGGGCGGCCGCACGCCCGACACGCCCATCCCCGGCACCCTGCGCTACGTGATCGACCACGCGACGGCCGGCAGCATCATCGGCTTCGCCTCGGACATCACCTCGATCGACATCGGCGGGGTCGACACCGTGCCCACCACCGGCGGCAACCTCGACGCGCACCTGATCTTCCGCCGCGACGAGACGGTCAGCGGCCCGGCCGGCGGTGTGACGCTCAACGGCGTGTCGGCGGCGCCGCCCGCCACGCCCAACCCCTTCACCTGGGAATCCCGCATGATGCTGGTGACTACCGGCACGACGGTGCAGCTCGACCACCTCACGATCCAGGGCGGCACCTTCATCTACAACGGCGGCGGCATCGAGAATCGGGGCGACCTGACGCTCACGAACACCACCGTGACCGGCAACCGCGCCTGGCAGCAGGGCGGCGGCATCTACAACCAGAGCACCGGCACCCTGACGCTCACCGATAGCCACATCGACAACAACACCTCGCTCACGGAAGACGCCGAGATGGGCACCACCTACACCATCCACGGGACGCCCTACACCACCACGCCCTCGGACGGCGGCTACGGCGGCGGGCTGTTCAACAACGGCGGCACCGTGACGACCAGCAACACCACCTTCGACGGCAACTTCTCCAAGTACTCCGGTGGTGGCATCTACAACAACAGTGGCACCGTCACCATGGATGGCAGCCCGGTTGCCAACAACACCGCCGACTACACCGGTTACACCCACGACTCCACTGCCTACGCCTACGGCGGCGGCATCTACAACGGCGACATGCTCGACTACTCGAACGCCAACATCACGGGCAACACCGCCACGGACGTCGGCGGCGGCTTCGCCATCGAGGCCGTGGGCACCTCCACCCTCACGAACGTGTTGTTCGACGGCGACAGCGCCAACTGGGGCGGCGGCATCGAGCACTACTACTGCAGCACCGGCTCCAACCCCAACAACCTGACGCTCAACAGCGTCACCTACGGGACCAACGTTGGCACCAGCGGATACCCGAACATCCAGGAGGTCGACACCTGCACGACGGTGACCCCGGTGCGGCAGATGTCGATAACGCCGGACATGGTGGCTCCGAAGAGCCCGCGGTAACGGCTGGCATAATTCGGAGCTGATGGCAATTGGCGGGCCGCCCCACGAACCGGGCGGCCCGCCACGCGTTTATCGGAGATAAGAAGGCTTCATGAAATCTTGATCTTCGTGCGCCGTGTGGCTGCGCGTTCCCGACGGCATATCCTCGCACGTCTCCGGTCGCCGGGGGCGCCTGGTCGCGATGTGAAGAATCTCGCATCTGACGGGGTCTCTGCCTGCTTGCCGTCCGGGCGCACGCGCAGCACGCGCCTGGACGGTCTAGGGACGTCTGCCCCGAAATTCGGAGATGTGGCATAGCCTAATGCGCTTCACACGATCCGCCACGTATGTTCCGGTGTAGGCCGCTGGAAGAGACGGCCTTTGCGGGGCCGGAAGAGACGGCCCCAAAGGGAAGGGAACGCGTGGTATCGATACAGCTACGGACAGACGCCTTCCGCCGCATCAGGATGGTGCCGCGTCATCTGGCTCTCCGTCGTCCCGAGCGTGCACCCACGGCAACCGAGCCCACCTTGCTCCACCACGGACGCGCCGGGGCCGGGATCGTGGCATGCGACCTCTCTGCCCGCGCAACGAACGCGGGAGCATTCCTCGGAGCAGGTGACTGACATGCGCCGATCCAAGGCTAGAATCGTCGTGGTGGCCCTTTTTCTCGCCATCGTACTGGCGCTCTCGGCTTGCTCCAGCGTCACGCCTGCCTCGCCGACGTCGACGCCCCAGGTGCCCGGCGGGCTCGGGCCCGGCTGGCAGAGCGTCGACATCGGCAGCATCTCGGCTGCGGGCAGCGCCACCGTGACCAGGCAGAGCGCCTCCGGCACCCCCGCGGACATGACCGTCGAGGGCGGCGGCGCCGACATCTGGGGCAACAGCGACGCCTTCCACTTCGTGTACGAGGAGAAGACCGGCGACCTGCAGATGACCATGAAGGTCAAGTCGATCGCGGACACGGACGTCTGGGCCAAGGTCGGCCTGATGGTCCGCGACACGCTCGCCGCCGACTCGGTGCATGCCACGGTCGACCTCACGCCCGCAGGCAGGGCGGAGATCATCTGGCGCGAGCAGAAGGGCGGCGTCACCCAGTCGCATGTCGCGAGTGGCGTGGGCGTGCCCGCCTGGCTCCGCCTGGTACGCAAGAGCAACGTGGTGACCGGGTACTACAGCACCGACGGCGAGAACTGGACCAAGCTGACGTCGGTGACCCTGCCCTTCGCCGCCGCCGACTACGCCGGCGTGGCGGTCACCAGCCACGCGTCCGGGACGCTCACGCAGGCACAGGTCCAGAACCTGACGATCAGCGGGACGAGCAGCTCCACGCCGCCCGGCCCCGGCTCCTCGTCGGTGAAGCAGTGGGTCTGCCCAAGCGCCCCCTTGTCGCCGCAGTACAGCCCCACCATCTACCTGTCCCCCAACGGCTCGGACAGCAACAGCGGCCGCGACCCGAGCGCCCCCCTGCGGACGCTCCAGGCGGCGGCGAACATCGCCAGCCCCGGCGACGTGGTGTGGCTGAGCAGCGGGGTGTACTCCACCGCCGTGACGTTCGACCACTCCGGTACGGCCAGCCAGCCGATCGTCTACGAGTCCGCCCCCGGCGACTGCGCGATCATCGACGGCACCGGCCTCAGTCGCGACCAGGTGGTCCGGCTCGATGACGTGCAGTACAACATCCTGCGCAACCTGGTGGTCCGCAACTCGCCGGGCGAGGGCGTCCTGCTGATGAACTCGAGCCACAACACGCTCTCCCACATGGCGCTCCACGACGGCCAGCAGAGCGGCATCATGAACATCGGGGGCAGCGACAACCTCTTCACCCACGTCATCTCCTACAACAACTACGACGCCAACGACTCCCCGCCGGGCGGCAACGCCGACGGCATCAGCATCAGCACCGGCGACTCCAACCACATCATGGACTGCGTGGCATACAACAACTCCGATGACGGCGTCGACGTATGGAAGTCCACCTACAGCCTGGTGGAGCGCTGCGTCAGCTACCACAACGGCTTCCAGGCCAGCGGCGACGGCAACGGCTTCAAGGCCGGCGGGGGCATCAGCGGTCACGCCCTGATCCGCAACAGCCTGGCGTGGGGCAACAAGGACGACGGCTTCAACTACAACCTGGGCAGCGACGTGACCTTCCAGAACGACACCTCCTACGCCAACCACGGCTACGGCTTCGACCTCTCCGCCGGCACGGCGCAGAACAACCTCTCCAACGCCAACTACAGAGGCGACTTCGCCAGCTGGGGAGCCAACAACACCGCGCAGAACAACTCCTGGCAGCTCGGCATCGCCAATGCCGGCTTCGCCAGCACCGACGCCACCAACGCCAAGTTCCTGTCGCTGGCGTCGGGCAGCGCGGCGATCGATGCCGGGATCGACATCGGCCAGCCCTTCACCGGCTCCGCTCCCGACCTGGGCGCGTTGCAGTACGGACAGACCATCACCAGCGCGATAGACGGGCTGTCGCTGAACGACGTGACGGCTCACTAGCGCGCTCCGGCCTTCCTTGAGACCTCCGGCGGGGACCACGGTCCCCGCCGGAGGCGCGTCTTGCACGTGAGAGAGGGCGCCTGGCGGCGGCTCCGGGGTATCCTGGCGGCCGATGCGGAACCCGCTGGCGGCCATGAGCTCGAGCGTTCGCACGAGCTTCCTCTACCTGCTGACCGTGGCGCTCGGGCAGGGCGTCTCCTTCTTCCTGCTGCCGATCGTCACGCGCTACCTGACGCCCGAGGCGTACGGCCAGTACTCGCTGGCGCTGGTCGTCTCGAGCCTGGTGGGCATCGGCTCGGGCGCCTGGATCCGCAACGTCGGCCTGCGGCTGCACGTCGACGCCGCGGCCCGCGGCACCAGCCGCGGCTTCTTCCTGAGCAGCTCGCTGCTGCAGGCGGGGCTGTTCACCGCCAGCTACGCCGCGGTGCTGCTGGTGCTGGTGCTCACGCCGCTCAGCGTGGCGCCCATCCCGGTGCTGGCGGCGGCCGGCATCTCGCAGCTGCTGGGCATGCAGTTCACCTACACCACCACCCTGCTGCGCGCCGAGCAGCGCGCCGTGCCCTTCGCCGTGGCCGAGATCGCCGCCGGGCTCATCCGCTTCGGCGCCACCGTCGCCGGGCTGCTGCTCGGCTTCCGCACGCCCGTGTTGCTGTTCGCGGCCATCGGGCTGGCGTACCTGCTGGCGAACCTGTACGCCACGCCGGCGCTGTGGAGCCGCCTGCTCGGCCGCCAGCTGTTCGACGCGCCCGGCGTGCTGGAGTTGTTGCGGGCGGGGCCCGCCTCCATGCCGTTCTCGCTCTCGGGCTGGCTGGAGCGCCTGGCCGACCGCCTGGTGCTGCTCTACTTCGACGGCACCGCCGTGGTCGGCATCTACAGCGTCGGCTACGCCATCGGCGAGCGCCTCCTGGGGAGCCTGGTGGAGTCGGTGTACATGGTGGCCTGGCCCAGCATCCTCAACGGCTGGCGCGACAGCGCTCGGGAGGGAGCCCGCCGGGCCATCGCCGAGACGCAGCGGATGTACATCTGGATCACGGTGGGCCCGCTGGTCTTCCTGATCGTCTTCGGCCGGGTGCTGGTGAGCTGGCTGTCGGGGCCGGACTTCCACCAGGCGGTGGTGGTGGTTCCGACCGTCGCGGCCTCCATGTGGGTGGGCGGCTACGGCGCCTACCTCAACCGGCAGTTCGAGCTGAACAAGCGCTACGGCCGGCTGTCGGGCATCTCGCTGGCCGGCGCCACCATCAACGTGATCCTCAACTTCGTGCTGATCCCGCGCTACGGCATGGAGGGGGCCGCGGCCGCCACCCTGATCAACCGCTGCTTCAACACCGCGGTCTTCTTCGTGGTGCGCGACCGCTCGCTGGTGCAGGTCGCGCTGGCGCCCATGGGCGCCGCCGCCGCGCTGGCGCTGGCGGCCTGGGCGGCCTCCTGGGCGGTCCCGGGCGGCGACGTGCCGGCGGTAGCGGTGTTCATCGTGGTCTATGCCGCGGGCGCCCTTGTCGGCCTCACGAGAATCCATCATGATGAGGCTCGGCCCGGCGAAGGGCCGTGAGCTCTCCATGACCATGCATCCGCACCGCACGCGACCTGGGGGTGGCCACCGTCGACGGCGCCTCGGCGACGCCGACCCAGCCCGCCCCGGGCCTGCCCGCGGCCGGGCGGCGGCCGCCGGGTGAGGTGCGCCGGGGCATGCTGAGCGCGCTCGACCGCCCGCTGCGTCTCGGCCCGGCTCGCTGGATCCTCGGGCTGGCGGCCGCCGCGCTGGTCGGCCTGGCGGCCGCCAGCTCGGTGCCGTGGGTGCTGGCGGGCATCGCCGCGGTAGCCGCGCTGTACGCCTTCGGGCGCGCCAGGAACCGCGCCGAGCTGACCGTCGGGCTCTTCTGGGTGGCGTTCGGAGGCTACTACACCGCCTTCGCGGGGACGCAGATCGGCGGCTTCTTCTACCCCTTCTACGTGGCGTTCTTCGTCACCGTGCTGGTGAAGGTGGTGCGCCACGGGCTCCGCTCGTTCCCGCCGGTGGTGTGGTGCTACCTGGCGCTGATGCTGATCGTGCTGCTGTCGCTACTGTGGTTGCGCGGCGGCGTCGACTTCACGGTGCTCAACCTGCTGCTGGTGTACGCCTTCGGCGCGCTCATCCCGCTGCAGTTCGGCGACCGCCGTGGCCTGCGGGTCGTCGCCGGCTGGGCCACGGCGGCGGGCCTGGTGGTGGCCGTCTGGACCATCGTGGAGGCGGCCAAGGGCGGCTTCGGCTACCGTGCCGACATCCGGCTCGACCAGAACGTGGTGTCGTTCTTCGTGGGGCTGAGCGCGGTGCTGGCCGGAGCCTACCTGACCCACTGGATCGGCCGCTGGCGGACCACGCTGCGCCTGCTCGGCCTGGCGGTGCTCTTCGGCGTCATGGTCTACGCCATGTTGCTGCTCGCCTCGCGGGGCATGGCCATCGCGCTGGTGCTGGCGATGCTGGCGCTCGTGGCCCGGGCCCTGCGCGACGACCGCCGCAAGCTGCTGCTGCTGGTCGCCCTGGGCGTGCTGGTCGGCGTCGGGCTGCTGCTGCCCGGCGGCCAGGGGCTGCTGCAGCGGTTCCACGGCCCCAAGCTCGCCACCGCCAACGCCCGCACCCCGATCTGGCGGGCCACCGTCGAGAGCTACGCCAGCAGCAGCGTCCCGCAGATGCTGCTGGGCCACGGCTTCGACGGCAGCCGCGTGCTGGTGCGGCAGAAGTTCGGCAGCCTCAGCTCCACCCACGAGGCCTACCTCGAGTTCCTCTACAACTACGGCCTGCTGGGGCTGGGCGCGTTCGTGCTGCTCCACCTGCTGCTGCTCTGGGACGGGCTGCGCATCCGCGGGCCGGACGGCTACCTGATGGTCGCCATGATCGTGTTCCTGCTGGTGGCCGACCTGTCGCTCAACGCCCCCGACGGCTTCATGTACTGGACCGCGCTCGGCTACGTCCTGGCGACGCGCTTCGTCGCGGGCGGCGGGCGTGGCCTCGGGGCCGGTCGTAGGGCGACCCCGTGAGCGCGCTGCTGCAGGCGCCCCGGGAGCGCCCGGCGGCGAGGACGCGGCCGCGCGTGGTGATGGTGCTCACCACCCTGGTCCTCGGCGGCGCCGAGTCGCAGCTCACCTCGCTGCTGGAGGCGGACCCGGCGGCGCTCTCGCGGGTCGAGCTCGAGCTGCTGGCGGTCACCTCCCGCCGGCACCCGCTGATCGTGGAGCGGCTGGCCGCGCTGGGCGTGCCGATCACCACCATCGACCGCAGCCAGTAC
>Ga0315535_1001904_pt1 | contig 13695 bp, 8 predicted proteins | sample SalMarSW160220MG_2_FD_203092 | JGI IMG/M metagenome (GOLD analysis project Ga0315535, IMG submission 203092) | Salt marsh sediment microbial communities from the Plum Island Ecosystem LTER, Massachusetts, United States - Salt Marsh Sediment SW1602-20 ...
GCGTCCCGGAAAAGGCAACGGATATCTCGACGCCCAGTTGCCACTACAAACCATTGTTTGGCGCGGGCGACTCAGACACCGGAATTGTCCGCAGCGTGGCCCGTTTCGGCGAAGTGACCCTTGATGCGGGGGGGCATTGCAAAGAGGTTTCCTATCCGGCCGAGGAGCAGATCTACTACATTCTTGCGGGCAGCGGGACCCTCAGTTACGGAGCCCGGAAGAGTGCTGTTCAGAAAGACGACTTCATGTATCTTCCACCGCAAGTCCGCCACGGGTTGGCGAACGCGTCGAGCTCGCCACTTCGGTTTTTGGTGATGGGATTCAACATTCCTCATGGCGTGTCCATCCCGCCGCCACCCTCCGGACTCCAGATGGCCAATGCCAACGACGTCAAGCTGGAATTGGTTTCAGGGCATCCGAAATCAACTCAATACCGCTTGCTGCTCGGAGGCCGGAAGGCCACGAGGGACAAACTTGATTGCAGCATCGTTGTGACCAGCCTCTTCCTGATGGAGTTTGTACCGGGCGGGACCAATTTCCCTCATCATCATGACACGGCGGAAGAAATCTACCTGATTCTCGACGGGCGCGGTAACATCGTGGCCGGCGGAGGGAAAAACGGAATCGAAGGTCTCCACCCCGGCGGACCCGGTGACGCCTATTTTTTCCGCCTGAACTCCACGGTTGGTTTCTACAACATAGGAAAAACCAGGGCGCACATTCTGGCCGTGCGATCGTGGTACCCGTTTCACGCACGCGGTTATGGGAACTGAGTGGTGATCTGAGAAACCAGTCTTGAAAGGTTGCGCGCTTTCCGGTGGGACACAGCCAGCACTTCGATTTCCGCAACGAGTTAAAGAATCTTGCCGGCGCGCGACCGGACATCGCAAGAGAATTTCAAAAGGACTTGCGCCAGATCTGTTCGCCCGAGCGCGAGAACCAGCGAGCAGAGGAAGTCATTCGGCAGCAGCTCAAAGCAGTTCAAGAGATGCAGGCGATTTCGCACTCCATGATGAAGAAGCAAACGGCATCACCGGCAATGCCTGCATCAGGCGGGTTGGAGCGCAGCGTTCAATAGATGAACCCTGCCCGCTGGGATTTCGAACAGATGGGAGGTCCAACAAGAATGAGCGAGGGAAGATCAGGTGATTCGGCTGGCGCACCCTCCAGTCGGCGAGACTTTTTGAAAAAATCGGTTGCGGCCGCTGCGGCTTCGGTTCCTCTTTCGGCAAGCGGCGCTGTGGCGCAGGGAACTGGCGGGCAGCCTCATGCGTCCGCGGGGAGCAAACCCCCCAACGTTGTAGTCATCATTGCTGACCAGTTTCGCGGAGACTTTATCGGTGCGAACGGCCTCAACCCGATGGGCGTGACGCCGAACCTTGACGCCATGGCCGAACGCGGCGTCACGATGCAGAACGCGGTGACCAACCAGCCCTTGTGCTCTCCTGCGCGGGCCTGCCTGTTCACGGGCATGTACGCCACCGAAACAGGGATGTGGAAATTGCCGCCGGGAGTGGAACTGAATCGCGATCTGCCCACCCTGGCCAGCGTCTTACGAGGCCACGGATACACGGCCAATTACATCGGCAAGTGGCATCTGGCCCCGATCGATCGGGCCAACCATAAAGGGCTGGGGTTCGTTGAGCCTCAGGATCGTGGAGGATTTCTCGATCTGTGGCAGGCGTCCAACGTCATCGAGTTGACCTCGCATCCTTATGAAGGAACCATCTGGGACGGCGATGGCAAGCCCATGCACTACAAGGATGTCTACCGGGTGGACTATCTCACTGACCTTGCGGTGCGCTTCCTGAAGCAGCGCCATGAGAAGCCGTTTTTGCTCGTCCTTTCGCAGCTCGAACCCCACTTCCAGAATGATGCCAATGCTTTTGTGCCGCCCAAGGGCTACATCGAACGCTACCAGAATCCCTTCGCTCCCAAAGATCTGCGTTTCTTTCCCGGCGACTGGCAGGCGCAGCTTCCGGGTTACTACGGCGACATCAAGCGAATTGACGAATCGGTTGGAACCGTTTTAAAGACGCTGGCGGAGGAAAACCTGGAGGACAACACCATCGTGTTGTTCATCAGCGATCATGGCTGCCATTTCAGGACTCGGAACACGGAATACAAGCGAAGCCCGCACGAGAGCTCCATTCATATTCCACTGATTATGCAAGGCCCGGGTCTGAACCGGTCGCGGAAGGTCAGCGAAGTCGTCAGCATGGTGGACGTGACGCCGACCTTATTGGATGCGGCGGGAGTACCGGTTCCCGCTTCAATGAAAGGCCACAGCTTTATGCCGGTGATCAGCCAGCCGAAAGGCCGTGCAAATTGGAGGAACGAAGCCTTCGTTCAGATCAGCGCGTCGATGGTGGCGCGGGCGCTTCGGACCGACCAGTGGACCTATTGCGTGGTCGATCCCACGGGTAACGGAGACCGCGATCCCCACAGCATGCACTATCAGGAATACCAGATGTACAACCTTGGCGCCGATCCACACCAGTTGCTGAACCTGGCCGGCCGCAAGGACCCGCCGAAGTTGGTCCATTTCGACGGTGACCGGCCATTGCCCGAGGTTGCCGCTCACTTGCGTGAACGGCTGATCGCTCGGATGGTGGAGGCTGGTGAACCCAGGGCAGAAATCGAGGAGCGCCATCTTTATCCCTGAGCTTCCTGATCCACGGCGCTGGCCTGGAGAACAGAATCCGGGTTTCCCCATGGAATCACAGGAAGTTCATCAAGCCGCCCGGAGGGCCACTGCTTCTTTTCGATCTCGAGACCGGCCCGCTTTAAAATGTGGATATCATTCACGCGGGTGGCGAACGCGCTCGGAAATTGTCTGAATTTTTCGAGCATCAGGTTCAACGTCGGTCGCAGGCTTGAAGGTGCATTAGGACCTCAACCGCAGGGGCGATCACGGAGGAGCATGATGGAACGCCGAACGTTCATGAAGTCATTGGTGGCGGGATCGACGGCAAGCGGAGCCCTGGCTCGCAAAGCCGTTTCAGGTGAACCCGCTTCGGAGAGTCGTCCGAATTTTCTTTTCATGATTGCCGACGACCTCACCTATCGCGCCATTCGAGCGCTCTATGACCAGGAAGTCCACACTCCGAACCTGGACCGTTTAGCGGCCCGCGGTTGCGCGTTCACTCACTGTTTCCAGCAGGGAAGCTGGACACCCGCCGTTTGCGTCGCCAGCCGCATGATGCTGGTAACGGGCCTGAATACTTTCCGCGCAAACCAGGATCGCGATTTCACCCAGCTATGGGGCCAGACCTTTCGCGAAGCCGACTACCACACGTACATCGCAGGAAAATGGCACCTTGATCCAACCATGTTGCAGCGCTGCTTTGATGAGATGGGTCCCATCGGCCTCGGAATGTATGAGTCCACTCCGCAAGCCTATCGCCGCCCCGAGCCGGGGAATTCCTGGACGCCCTGGAACAAGAATCTGAAAGGGCACTGGCTTCACACCAAACTTTGGATAGACGCTCGAAAGGATGAAGTTCGCCATTCCTGCCAGATCTACGCCGACTGCGCCGTCGATCACCTGGTGAACAAAGTTCCCCGGTTGAAGCGGCCGTTTTTCATGTACATCGGTTTCAATTCGCCACACGATCCCAGACAATCACCGAAAGAGTTCGTCGACATGTTTCCGCGGGACAAGATTGAAATTCCGCCGAACTATCTTCCCGAGTTTCCTTTCGACAACGGTTTCATCCGCGGCCGCGATGAGCAGCTTGCCCCCTTCCCGCGAACCCATGCGGCGGTGCGGCTGCATCGCTCAGAGTACTACGCCCTCATCGCCTACCTGGACCAGCAGGTTGGCCGGATTCTTGACGCACTGGATCGCTCAGGGAAAGCCGACAATACCTATGTGATTTTCACGGCCGATCACGGGCTGGCCGTGGGGCAGCACGGCCTGATGGGGAAGCAGAGCCTGTTTGACCACAGCATTCGCATGCCCTGGATCATTCGGGGTCCCGGAGTTCCGGAAGGGAAGCGCGTGGATGGTCTGGTCTACCAGCACTGCACGTTTGCGACAACCTGCGAACTGGCGGGGATTCCGGTTCCCAACTCGGTTGAGTTTCCGAGCATCGCCGGACTCATCAAGGGCGATGGCGCGCCAAAGTATGACGCGGTGTTTTCACGTTATCTGAATTTTCAACGCACGGTCCGCACGCGTGACTACAAACTGATCGTCTATCCCCAGGCCAGGAAAGTACAGTTGTTTGACTTGAACAAGAACCCCTGGGAGTTGCTGAGCGGCGACCTTGCAGAAGACGCGTCCATGGCGCCCGTTCGGGATGATCTGATGAAACGGCTGCGCAATTTTCAAAAGGAACTTGACGATCCACTCAACCTGGACGACCCGGCGAAATCAAAGAAAGCCCGTCCGATCTGGGAGCATGGAAGATGACTTTCTCCCCGGATCATTGTTGTGCTCCCAATTTACTGTCCGCGTTTCGATGCGGCGCGCAGGATCGCCTCGATACTTCGTTCGACGTCCGCGTCTGTTGTTGACCAGTTGCAGACGCTGATGCGCATGGCCGTTTGGCCTTTCCACACGGTGCCTCCGCACCAGCACGTTCCGTCCTCCTGAATGGCTGCAATGGTGCGCTGCGTCTGTTCCGTAGTGCCGAACGAAACCAGGACCTGGTTGAGCACAACTTCATTGAGCACTTTGTATCCCGCTGCCGCCAAAGCCTCGGCGAAGCGTCGTGCCTGGCGGCAGTTGCGCTCGACGAGTTCGGTGAGGCCCTGTCGCCCGAGAGAACGTATGGCTGCGTAGACAGGGACGGACCTGGCGCGCCGCGACTCTTCCGGTACAAATTCGTGAGGATCGCGCTCGCCTCCGGTAGTGAGGATGTAGGCGGCAGGCAGGGACATCGCGCTGCGGTGCGCGGATTCGTCGGCACAGAAGGCGATCCCGCAGTCGTAGGGAACGTTGAGCCACTTGTGTGCATCCGTTGCCACGGAGTCGGCCTTCTCAATTCCGCGCAGCAGGCCCGCCCGTTCAGGTGAAGCTGCGGCCCACAGACCGAACGCGCCGTCCACGTGGAACCAGGCGCCGCAGTTCTTTGCGCACTCGGCGATCTCATTGAGAGGATCGATCGCGCCTGTATTCACGTTGCCGGCCTGTGCGCAGACGATGCACGGCCCCCGTACACCCTGCAACGCAGCGCCCAGGGCAGGGACGCTCATCCGGCCCTGGCTGTCTGTGGGGATTCGCCGAACTCGATTGGCTCCGAGGCCCAGAAATCGAACCGACGTGGAGATTGTGTAGTGGGCTTCCTCGCTGGCGATGACTTCAACGGGCGGCGCTCCATAAATGCCGTTTGCTTCCACATCCCATCCGGCATCGCGCAGCACCCGATGGCGCGCCGAAGCCAGCGCGGTAAAGTTCGCCATATGCCCGCCGGTTACAAATCCAAAGCTCATGGTTGGAGATAGCCCGGCCAGTTCCCGCAGCCATGACCCGGTGATCTCCTCAATCACCGAGACCAGAGGTGACAGAACGTAGATGCCGGCGTTCTGGTCCCAGGCCGACACCAGCCAGTCCGCGGCCAGCGCGGCAGGGAGATTGCCCCCCACCACGAAGCCGAAATATCGTGGGCCTGTTGAGGCCACAGCGCCCGCTATGCCCGCGCGGGCAAGAATCCCGGTGACGGCCTCCGGATCAGTCCCTTCCTGAGGGAATGGGCCGCCCAGCGCCTGGCGTAACTCCTCCGCTGATGCGGTGGCGGGTATGGGCCGGTTGGCAACCGAGGCAAACCAGCTTGAAGCATGTTCCTGGACACTTGCGAGGAGACTGGGGATTTTCTCGTGCATTTTTTTGACTTTCTTCTTGAATGGGATCGGACACATTGCCAACAGTAGGCTTCCAGCGACTCTTCAGAGGCTGCCGGCCATTTCGCGCAGACAACACAGGTTTGGCCAATACGGAAGTCCATTGCAGGGATTCCTTCACGCGGGTAGCCACGGTACACGAGAAGGAAATCTGAGATGGACAAAAATGAAAGCTTAAACCACGCGGAGTGGGAGTGTAAATATCCTGTGGTGTGGCCGGCGCTTCACCACTGCGGCATTTTTCAGCAGGCTGCGACTAACGGGTTTTCCACTTTGATGCCAGAAGCGCCATCTTATCATTCATCGCGGCTTCCGGTTCTTGTTGCGATCTGGGCGGGCGCTTGGGCGCTGGTTCCTGGAGGGCTTTCATGGAGAGTCCGATGCGTTTGGTTTTAGGATCGGCACTCAGGACTTTCACTTTCACGATCTGGCCGGCTTTCACAACGTCCGACGCGTCCTTCACGTAGCGGTTGGCCAGTTCGCTGATGTGGACCAGACCATCCTGGTGGATGCCGATGTCCACAAACGCTCCGAACTTGGTTACGTTGGTGACCACGCCCTCCAGCACCATTCCGGGCTGCACATCTGAGAGTTCGCGAACCTGTTCGTTGAAGCTGGGCGCCACGAACTGCTCTCGCGGGTCGCGCCCCGGCCTGCGCAGTTCTTCCAGAATGTCATTCAGGGTGTAGGTGCCGGCCTCGAGGCGGTTGCGGTCCACCTTCTCCAGAAGTGCCGGATTTTTAATCAGCTCTTCGATGGGAACGCTCAGCGCTAGAGCGATCTGCTCCACGATCTGGTAGGACTCGGGATGAACGGCGGTCATGTCCAGGGGATTGTCGCCGCCGCGGATGCGCAGGAACCCGGCTGCCTGTTCGAACGTCTTCGGTCCGATGCCCGGAACTTTCTGCAATTGCGTGCGCGAGCGGAAGCTCCCATTCTCATTCCGGAACGTGACGATGTTTTGCGCGGTTCGCTCCGTGACGCCTGCAACGTAACGCAACAGCGTCCAGGATGAAGTATTGAGGTCAACGCCCACGCGGTTGACGCAACTTTCAATCACGCTGGCCAGCGATGCCTGAAGCTGGCGCTGGTCAACGTCATGCTGATACTGGCCCACTCCAATCGATTTGGGATCCACCTTCACCAGTTCTGAAAGCGGGTCCTGCAGCCGGCGCGCAATGGAGATGGCTCCGCGCACGGTGAGGTCGAGGTCCGGAAACTCCTGCCGCGCAACCTCTGAGGCCGAGTAGACGCTGGCCCCCGATTCGCTGACCGTCACGGAAAAAATGCTGTCCAGTTTTCTCTCGCGCAGAAAGTCGCGCACAAAAGCGTCCGTCTCGCGGGAAGCCGTTCCATTGCCGATGGCGATGGCGCGGACGTTATGCTGCTGCAGCAGGGTTTCCAGCGTCCTGGCGGCAGCCTCCTTCTCGCTCTGGGAACGGTGCAAGTGGATGAGGTCATGGGCAAGGAATTTACCGGTTTCGTCCACCACGGCCAGCTTGCAGCCCGTGCGGATGCCGGGGTCGATCCCCAGTACAGAAATGGGTCCAGCCGGCGGCGCCAGCAGAAGGTTGTGCAGGTTGTCGCGAAACACCTGGATGGCTTCCCCGTCCGAGCGCTGCTTGACTTCCAGACGGATTTCAGCCTGAATGGAGGAGTTCAGCAGGCGTTTCCACGCGTCTTCAATGGCCAGTTCAAGCTGCGGAGTCCAGTCGCCCGGCTCGCGCAGAATGCGCGCCTTCAGCAGGGTGACGGCGCGCAGGGGATCAAGCTCGATGAGGAAGTAGAGGACGCCTTCGCTTTCGCCCCGGCGGATGGCCAGCATGCGGTGTGAGGGAATGGCCTTCACCGGCTCGCGGTATTCGTAGTACATCTTGAATTTTTCCTGTTCGTCGGTGGCGTCCTTCACCTTGCTGCTCACCACCACGCCCTCTTCAAACATCACCTTGCGCAGGGCCTTTCGAAGATCGGCGTCTTCGCTGATCATCTCCGCCACAATGTGGCGCGCGCCCTCCAGCGCTTCGTCGACGCTGTTCACGCCTTTTTCAGCATCCACAAAACCGGCCGCCAGCGTTTCGAGAGGCTCGGCCGCCTGCTCCTGCGCCCACAGATACAGAGCCAGCGGTTCCAGGCCCTTCTCGCGCGCCATGGTCGCCTTGGTGCGGCGCTTGGGCCGGTAGGGCAGGTACAAGTCCTCCAGTTCGCTCTTGTCGAGTGTTGCTTCAATGCGCGCTTTGAGCTCATCGGTCAGTTTGCCCTGCTCGGCGATGGAGGCAAGAATCGTTTCGCGCCGCGCCACAAATTCCCGAAAGTAGGTCAGCTTTTCCTCGATGCCCCGCACTTTGACTTCATCCAGATTGCCGGTCGCCTCCTTGCGGTAGCGTGCGATGAAGGGGACGGTTCCGCCCTCATCCAGCAGTTCAATCACGGCCACCAGGCCGCGCATAGGAACCTCAAGTTCTTTTGCGATGTGCAGCAATAAGTCTGGGGAGAGAGTTTTTCGGTCTGTCATATTGAGAACAAGGACTTCCTGTGCCCGTGGGTGTTTCTGCGCCGCTCGTTCAGCCAACGGTAGCCTAACGTCAAGAATAAACCATAACCTGGCCGAACGCCAAAACTATGGCCTGGCAGGCAGGTTTCAGCGAGGCGGTCTGGTTGACATCTCAAATTTGCCATCGCTCGCTCCCAGTCGCCTTCCGCGTATCGGCGCATGCTGCCGCGCTCTCGGCAGAATGCCCGATCCCCCCTCTCCGCCTTCAGCGGACACATCACGTGCTAACTCAACCGGACATTCGATACGCTAACGACCCGTGTGTCTGAAAATTGCTTGACGCCCTCAGGCCGGGTGGCTATGATGGAGGTGTTGTTAGAAAAGTCTAATAATTAATAGGTAAATCCCGTAGCATTTTTTCCTTGTTGTTGCGCGCCTTTATCGAAGTCTACGGTTCTTGATCGTTCGGGGAGGGGGTACATCCTATCGATTGGAGGTACCTCATGAAGTTGGGGGTTGTCAGTCCGCAGGTTCTGTTTCGCAAGTCTCTCTCGGTATACCTCACCCAAGTTGGTATGTTCTCCAGCGTCGCAGAATTTGATAGCGTTTCCGAGCTTGTTGACAGGCGTGATAAGTTCCAACCGATCGTCCTTCTCATTCATACAGCTGACCCTGCTGCCGGAATTGAGTCGCTAAACCTACTACGGCAATTATTCGCGGAAATTCGGGTGCTATTTCTAACAGAAGACCCCGATGAAGAATTTGGTGCGCAAGCGCTGGAGTCAGGTGCCTCGGGATGCTTGTCGATGAGGGAGCCTCCTCAGGTCCTGGTCGAAGCGGTTGGGAAGGTGGCTGAAGGCGAACGCTGGTTTCCTTCCCGGGTGACGAACACCGTCCTTGACAGACTGATCGCTGGACGAAGAACGAAACCCATGATGGCCGGCAACCTCACTCCCAGGGAATGGGAAGTTCTGACCCTGATTGCCCAGGGCCATTCCGACAAAGAAGTGGCCCGTACCCTTTGTATCAGTACAGAGACTGCAAAATCACATGTGAAATCGATCTATAAGAAACTTCAGGTCAGCACGCGGCGGGCAGCCGCTGTCCTCTATTTTAAACACGTTCGTGGCAAGACCGATCCATCGAATAAATCATACAAAGGGATGGTTGCTTTCGACCGGCTTTAGACTGCGAACCATCATTATTCTCGAACCGCGCGGCCTTCGGGTGACCTGGCCGCCTGCTTTTGTCCCCCTTTTTCCTCTCTGCGATAAGGGGTGCGGGATCAAAGGCTATGGTGATTTTCAGGACCGATCCTCCTTCGATTATCAGCGAAGGACGAAATAGAAGTTTCTCAAGTGAGTGAAGGGTCGTGGAATGCCGGAATTGCGGTAAACGATGGTCTCTTCGCATGCCTCATCTTTTTCGCAATTGGAAATGAGTGGTGAAACCGGTAACGAAAATCCGGATCAGGTTGGTGGAAGCCTGGGTTCCGGGTTAACCCTTTCCGGCATAGCCCTCCCCCCAAATTCACCCTTCCACGGGATTGCATTACCTGCGGTGGGCAATGGTAAGGTCAACGGGTAGCGATGGAGGGGGGCAAAATATGCGAACGATCAATTCTGACAGTGTGATCCCTGTATCGATGTCCGATGAGCGCCGACAACGAGAACGTTACGCGATTGATTGCCCGATTAAGGTCCTGACTCCGGGGCGTGGAAGAAAACGGATGATCGGCCGCGGCTGGCTTCACGATATCAGCGAGAATGGAGCAAGATTCCTTCTCGACCACTCCATCGAGGTGGGCCGCCGAGTCTCGCTTGAGGTTGCTTTTCGAAACCCTGGCGGCGAAGTTACCGCCATCCGATTTCCGGGGACTGTGAAGCGCGTCAACGCGGGCGCATCGCACGAAGTCGCCATGTCTTTTTCAAAAGGCGGGTCCTTTATTCGTCGAAAGGGCTCGCAAGGCAGGAACGAAGACTCGCCTTGGAACCGGTTGACGAAGGGCAGCAGCTGGATTAACTGATTTAGCGAAGCTGGGAATCTAACCGGCTCGCACAAAGTAAGTTGCAAAGACTCAGGAGGAAATGGTGTTTGTAGCTTACAGAGCGGAGCTATGGGAAAAATACAGGATTCAACTGATTCCCTGAAACCATTGGCAGCCTGGTTTGCTCTATACGTTCGTCACCGGCACGAAAAGGCAGTTGCGCAGGCTATTTCAGGGAAGGGGCTGGAAGTTTTCCTGCCGGTCTACATGACGGCTCATCGCTGGAAAGACAGAATGAAGAACCTGATTTTGCCACTCTTTCCGAACTATGTCTTTATTCTGGCGGCTCCCGATCAGCGTCATTTCGTCCTTTCAACCCCGGGCATCTATGATTTTGTCCGCCTGAGCGGCGTTCCTGCGCCCATCCCGGCTGAAGAAATCGAGGCAGTGCGTCAGGCGGTCTCACACGGATTGAATGCTGAACCTCACCCATTCTTGAAGTCAGGAGACTGCGTGCGGGTGAAGTCGGGCCCACTTGGAGGGCTGGAAGGGGTCCTGGTCCGCAAAAAGAATTTCTACCGGTTGGTCCTTTCTGTTGAACTGCTGGCGAAATCGATTTCCGTAGAAGTGGACGTTGCGGATGTCGAACGAGCGGGCCATGGCCAATCTTCAATGGCAACCAGCGGTTTCCTGTCAACCGCTGCGATCTGTGATTATCGATGAGATCACGTCATAATATTTCAGGTGCCACCGACATGCATTTCCGCCGCATCCTCCGTTTCATGGGGTTTCTGCCTCTCATCTTCATGGCGGTTTGTTTCCCGCAGGCGGCACGAGGTCAAACGAACATAGCCTCGAAAGGTTCGAGCGCCCTCGACACCCCGGACAGCCAGTCGGTGGGGGCGCTTCGGGCCCGGGAGAATCTGGAATACATCGTCGCCCCGGACGATCTGCTGGACATCTATGTGGTCGATGTTCCTGAACTCAGCCGCGAATACCGTGTTAACCCCGATGGAACGATTACGCTTCCTTTGCTTTCCGAGCCCGTTACAGCGGCGGGACTAAGTCCCAACCAGCTTTCATCAATCATCGCTGCAAAGCTTCGCAGTGCTGGCATGGTCACGCATGCCGCGGTCACCGTTACCGTCAAGGCGTCGAGCGGGCATTCGGTTGCGATCACGGGCGCTGTCCGAAGTCCCCAGGTCTACCCGATCTTTGGGGAAACCAATCTGGTCCGCGTGCTTTCCCAGGCTGGGGGCCTCGCCGATGACGCCGGAGACACGGCGGTGGTCACGCGAGGCGAAACTGCCATGAGAGCTCTGGGGCTTCAAAATAGTTCGGATGGCGCCGCAGACACAGCACCACCCACTACCATAAAAGTCAATCTGAAGAAGCTCTTCGAAAGCGCTGACCCGAGTTCGAACATTCCTATTTATCCCGGTGACACAGTTACCGTTCAACGCGCGGGTGTTGTCTATGTTGTCGGGGCGGTGAACCGTGCAGGCGGATATACGCTCGCTAGAAGTTGGGAGAACATGACGGTCCTCAAAGCGGTTGCCCTGGCGGGCAATGTCACCTCCACCGCGAAGCGGAAGAAGACTGTCATTCTCCGGAAGGACTCCGCAGCCCCCGGAGGGCACAAAGAAATTCCCGTTAATCTGAAGCAGATTCTCGCTGGGAAGGCCCCGGATCAGACTCTGGAAGCCAACGATATCCTCTTTGTTCCTGACAGTGCAGGGAAGAAGGCGTTGCAACGCGGACTCCAGGCTGTCCTTGGTGCGGGAGTCACGACGGTCATCTATCGTGCTCCACTCTGACCTTCAGGAACAGTTCATCTAAATATGCCTAATTACAAAGATCTGATCCCATCGGGGCCAATCGTGCCCGAACGAAGCGTTCCTCCAAGGTATCAGGCTTTGCCTGCGGACGCTGACAGCTTTGAGGTTTCATCCTACCTCCGCAGCTACTGGATTATCCTCCTCAAGCGGAAATGGACGATTCTGGCCGTCGCCTTTGTGATGGTGAGCCTTGTGGCGATCTTTGCCTTCAAGACAAAGCCGATCTACCAGGCGGTCTCAAGAGTTGCGTTAGAGGCCGAACCCCCGCGATTTCAGAATGTCCAGGATTTGGACCAGCCACAGCCTACGGACAACACTTTCCTGGCGACCCAGGTTAATGTGCTGTCAAGTAATGATCTGGCATGGGAGACCATTCAGCAGCTGCACCTGGATGAGAATCCGGAGTTCGCTTCCGTCGCCCCCAAGGCAGCCGCGCACCCCAGTAACCCTGATGCGGCCGAATCCGGTTTGATTCGGATTTTCGAAGGTGCGCTCAATGTGCAGCTGATCAATGGAACTCGCATCGTCCAGGTCGGTTTCGAAAGCCCTGACCCCATGCTTGCCGCCCGCGTGGTGAATGCTCTGGTACGCAACTACACCGAGTATAACTTCCGCACAAAGTTTGACGCCACACGGCAAGCTTCCGCATGGATGGAACAGCGGCTGGGAGAACTGAAGTCCAAAGTTGAAAAGTCGCAACAGGCTCTCGTTGACTATGAACGAAATAATTCTATCGTGGCCATTGGTGGCGACCAGAACGTGATGGAGCAGCGCCTGGGCAACCTGAGTCAGGACCTGACAGCGGCGCAAAACGATCTTGCCCAGAAACAGTCCCTCTATCAGCTCGCCCAGGCCAATCCGGACGAAGTCGGTGTGCTGGTTCAGGATCCCTTGCTCCAGACGCTCCAGGGGAAAATCGGTGACCTGCAAACTCAGTATGCTGATACTTTGGCCCAGTACGGTCCGAAGTTTCCTAAAGTGGTCAGGCTCCACGACCAGATTCAGAAAATCGGTTCGCTCATGGGCCAACAGCGTAAGCAGGTGCTCGACCGCATCCGTCATGATTATCAGGCCGCGCTGGGGCGGGAGAAAATTTTAGCGTCCAGGATGGATCAGGAGAAGGTAGACATCGGGAAAGCCAGCCAGTTGCAGATTCAGCAGAACATCCTGAAGCACGAATTCCAAACCAACCAGGATCTTTATGACGGTCTGCTCATGCATGTGAAGAACGCGATGGTTTCCGCCGGCATGCACGCCAATAATGTTCACGTCATCGACCACGCACTGGTTCCGACCACCCCGGTTCGTCCCCGCAGAGGACGCGAAATCGCTGTAGGCCTCATCGTTGGACTGATGCTGGGGATTACGGTTGCTTTTGTGCAGGAGGGTTTTGACAGTTCGATCAAGAATGCCGACGATGTCGAGCGCTTTATACCCGCGCCGGCGCTGGCAGTGATCCCGTCCGCTGCTTCCGTGGGTCCGCGCCGTTCCTGGCGGGCAATCGGAGGTGCGGCTGACCCTCTCAAGAACGG
>Ga0315535_1001906_pt1 | contig 13689 bp, 8 predicted proteins | sample SalMarSW160220MG_2_FD_203092 | JGI IMG/M metagenome (GOLD analysis project Ga0315535, IMG submission 203092) | Salt marsh sediment microbial communities from the Plum Island Ecosystem LTER, Massachusetts, United States - Salt Marsh Sediment SW1602-20 ...
GTAACATATCTGATATCCTGAATTTACCGATCATCAGGATTGCATATTTTTTTGATTCAATATTACTATCCCGAAGTAACCTTATTATCTCCGAGGGTTGTGGCATTCTTGTTCCTGACAGCAATTTTCTTGCATGATCTGTTTTAGAGTCCCCCGAATCAGTTGCCGGTTCATTTTTTCGTACGGTCTCCATTATCTCCGATGCTCTCTGCCTGATATCTTTTCCCAGAACAGACAAACCTGCTATTTTTTTCAGGGCAGGTAACAGATTTATATCATTATACCTGCTGGCATAGTAGAATATATTCTCATAATATAATTTCCCCCTGTTGCCTGTCAGCATTGACAGGTCGCCTGAAACAAGGCTGAAATAGTCTTTCCGGAATGCAACAGATGAAGCCAGCCTGTTCCTGAAAAAAGGTTCTTCATCAATGTACCTCCCTCTTTTAGCTGCTTCTGCTGCTATTTCATCGAGAGTACTTTTTATTGATTTTCGGTATTCAGAATAAAGTGCCAGGGCTATGAATATCCATACGATGACAACAAAGAACAGTACAAATGAGAAATGAATAAGTTTTGTGAAGCTAAGCATTCCCAGCCCCGACAGTATCAGTCCGGATGTAAAAACAGCCACTTCGTTGAAGATCCCGCTCATTCCTGTCTGGATATCATTCCTTACTTTACCATCCATGGTAAGGGATATAACACTTACTGAAGGCGCTTCAACACTATCCTTAAGAGACTTTGAGAACAGTCTGCTGAGAGCAAGAAGAACAAAAAATATCATAAAACCTGTAGCTGATTCATGGGCATATCCAAGGAGTGTACCCGCTATTACAACCGCACCTGTTAAAATGAGCAGAAGAACCGGAGAGAGGACCAGGCATATCCTGAGACCGAAAGTGCGCAGTAAAAATGAAAAAACAAATATCTTTCCCAGCAGTATGAGTATCATCATGCTTCCTGTAAAAATACCCAGGAATTTTGCAAGCATATCAACCGAAGGATACTGCTCCCTGGTTACAGCCATAAATGAGTATTGTATAAAAAACAAGGCCAGGACAGATAAAGCAACGAATATCCCTGTCAGCCTGACTGATCTGTCGGATACAAATAGTTTATAGACCGATTGCTTCTCATTATTTTCATCATCATTTCCCGGGATCTTTTCCGTAGCAGAACTTACAACCTGTCTGTCTATTACCTGGATAATTGTAGCAGCCAGAACAGATAAGGTACCTGTCAACAGTATAGTATATGCCTGTATTCCTACGCCTATAAGTACCGGAATAAGGTAACATATGAAAATTATGCCTGCAATAAGTCCCTTGTCAGTAATATTTTCCTGATCCCTGTTTCGCGGATTGTCTGCCCAGACACCTGTGGTATTCCTGAAACCCATCATGACCAGTATATTAAGCGGGCCCAGAAGAACAAAGAAAATAAAGATTATCCACCCGTTTCCGGAAGAGACAAGTCCAAGCCAGGTAATAAAAGTGAGCAAGGTAACAAAAGCGAGGTTGACAACCGACAGTTTCCTGTAACTCATCCTGCCACGCAGCCAGTTAAAAGCTGCACTGAAAAGCACCCCTGCTATACCCGATACCACATAACCCTTTGCCAGCATCTTTACATCAAACACCGACAAAAAGACAGAATGAGCCACTATATCAAAGGCGCCCAGAAAAATACCAAGCAAAACCGCCTGGAAAAGAAGCCCTGATAAAACATACCTCTCCCCCTTGTTCCCGGGGAAAACATTTAACCGGTCACTCATACTTACCTAGTTACTCCTTATAAAGTACTAAAATAGACATTAAAGGATTACTGAATTCCTGTAGTTATTAACATTGGCCGCAGGTAATTAACTATCGGGGAAAAAGAGATATGACAATGGTTATCTAAGATCAAGCCTCGCAATGACCTTTTTTTGAAGGGAGGGAAGATCGGCATCGAATCCGTCAATTATTATGTCCGCCTTTTTATACCATGGTTCCCTTTCAGCCAGCTTATTCTCAATAAAGTCCATAATTAACTCATTATCAAGACCTTTTATCAGAGGCCGTTCAGTCCTTGAATGTACCAGGCGGGCTTTAAGCTGTGGAGGCGTGAGCTTCAGGTAAACAGTTATTCCCGACGACAGCATATGATCCATATTACCGCTGTGGCATGGTGTTCCTCCACCGGTTGATATAACTGTATCTGAGACAGCATCCAGGTCCCTGAGTGTTACCGACTCCATGTTCCTGAAATACTCCTCGCCGTCCTCTGAAAATATCTCGGTTATTTTTTTGCCAACACGTTTCTCAACTGCCCTGTCAAGATCATTAAACGACCATCCCAGCAAAGAAGCCAGCTTTCTTCCGGTGGTTGATTTACCACTACCCATAAACCCTATAATATATATTATCCGGTTCCGGGTCATCATAATTCCAGTTTCATCTGTGCGGGATCATCATCAGCGTTAAAATGAGGAGGTTCCTCAAAAGGCTCTTCAGGTTCGGGTTCCGGCGTCTCCTTTTTAACAACCGGATCAATCTCAAGAATATTATCCACCATAAAGCTGGATATCCTTTTACCCTTTGCCTTATAACTCTTAACACCAATGAACTCGGCAACTTCTATAATCTCGGAATCCCTGTCCTTATGCTTACCACCAAAATGGATCTCAAACCTCGGGTATTCAACCTCGGTCATACTAATAAGTTTGGATTCCGGATTTTCATTAATGAAGCAAAGTGGCTTCTCCGAGACCTCGATCATAAACCGTTTCACGTAATAGTACTTCTGATCCGCGTCCCAGTAAACAGCAGAAAAGACCTTTTCGGTCCTGAATTTCTCTATAATGAGGATATTATCCTCAAAATGATTGGATAGGTCAAAACCTGCAATCCGGAAAAACCCGTCCTTGGTAATGACCAGTATCTTGTCATCGGCACTGAATTCACCCAGGTATAATCCCCTGCTGTCAACATTCAGCCTGAATACAGCATCATCAAACCATATCTTCCTTCCCCCGAGAGTTGAGAGGCCTTTCTCCTTAAGAGTAATTTTATGCACTGCATTCCTGGTCAATATATTACCCATCGAAGATTTCCCCTTAATGGCAAGTTCGCCGAAATCAAACTCGAAGACCAGTTTTTTAAGCCTTGCTTTGGGCTTATGGTGAATTTTTATGACCTCCGCCTCACCATTAGGGTTGGCACTCAGATAAATTATCTTTGATCCGGGTGTACCCCGGGTCAGATTGTATTCCTTGTCACGTGTGAGTCCCGATATAGCACATCTTTTAACCATTACCGGTCCATCCTTGCCATCATGGTAAACTACGTTATAAATCGTACGTGAATCATTTTTAAGGAATACCTGGGCATATAAGATATCGCTCCCAACAAATATCTTTTCGGCCACCCTGGTAATAAGGTAAACTCCGTCTTTCCTGATCACTATTATATCATCGATATCTGAACAATCGCAAACGAACTCATCCTTCTTAAGGCTTGTCCCAATAAAACCTTCCTTGTAGTTAACATATAACTTAGCGTTATTGGCAACTACTTTGGTAGCTTCTATGGTATCGAAGCTTCTTATTTCAGTTTTTCTCTCCCTGCCTTTCCCGTATTTCTTTTTTATCTGTTTGAAATAATTTACGGCATAGGGTATGATATTGGCCAGGTGGTTTTTTACTTCCTCAAGCTCTGCTTCCAGCCCCTTTATATGTTCATCTGCTTTTTTGACATCATATTTTGATATCCTTTTAATCCTGATCTCCGTTAGTTTTATAATGTCGTCACGGGTTACCTCCCTCATAAGCAAATTCTTATAAGGCTCCAGCCCTGCGTCAATCGCACCGATCACGGCTTCCCATGTCTCACATTCCTCAATATCGTGGTATATCCTTTTCTCAATAAAGATCTTTTCGAGGGACGACATATGCCATTCTTCCTCAAGTTCCTCTTTTCTGATCTTCAATTCGGACTGCAGTAATTCAACGGTCCTGTCAGCAGAATGCTTCAGTATTGTGCTCACCCCAATGAAGGACGGTTTATCATCTACGATAACACAGGTATTGGGAGAAATGGAATATTCGCAATCCGTAAAAGCATATAATGCGTCTATCGTCTTATCAGGGGAAACTCCGGGCAAGAGATGTATAAGTATCTCAACATCAGATGAAGTATTATCATCAATCCTCCGGATCTTGATCTTTCCCTTTTCGTTCGCCTTTATGATTGATTCTATAAGCGTGGTTGTGGTTTTACCAAAGGGAATCTCAGTAATAGACAGGGTCTTTTTATCAATTTTGTCAATTTTCGCCCTTACCTTAACTACTCCGCCCCGCAGCCCGTCATTATATCTCGATACATCCACCATACCTGCCGTTGGGAAATCGGGATAGAGTTCAAAGTCTTTTCCATGCAGATAGTCTATAGAAGCATCTATCAGTTCATTGAAGTTATGGGGCATAAGCTTGGATGCAAGTCCTACTGCTATTCCTTCTCCGCCCAGAGCTAGCAGTAAGGGAAATTTAACAGGCAGTGTCACTGGCTCCCTGTTACGGCCGTCATAAGAAAGCTTCCATTCGGTAGTCTTAGTATTGAACACCACCTCAAGTGCAAATTTTGAAAGCCTGGCCTCAATATACCTGGGTGCCGCAGAACCGTCCCCGGTAAGGATATTACCCCAGTTACCCTGTGTTTCAACGAGCAGATCTTTCTGACCCAGCTGGACAAGGGCATCACCAATGGAGGCGTCACCATGGGGATGAAACTGCATGGTATGTCCAATAATGTTTGCCACTTTATTATACCGGCCATCATCCATTCTTTTCATTGAATGAAGGATGCGGCGCTGAACCGGTTTCAGTCCGTCATGCAGATGCGGAACAGCCCTCTCGAGGATAACATACGAAGCATAATCAAGGAACCAGTCCTGGTACATACCCGACAGTGCAGTAACCGAATGAAGAGCAGTTGGCCCCTCCTGAGTTACATCTTCTTTAATCTTATCACCTATGTTTTTATCCTCTTCTTCCATATATTAAACAGCACTTCAAAATTGACTGTTATCCGTCGTTACCGTCTTCAACCTTATCTTCCTCTATCCTCAGGTTCTCTATAATAAAATCCTGTCGTTCAGGAGTATTCTTCCCCATAAAGAATTCGAGGAATCCGTTTACCGAATCATTCTTTTTCATCCTGACAGGTTCCAGCCTCATGTCTTTTCCTATGAAGTGCCTGAATTCATCGGGAGATATTTCTCCGAGTCCTTTAAAACGCGTAATCTCCGGGTTCGGCCCCAGGTCTCCAATTGCCTTTGCCTTCTCTTCCGGGCTATAGCAATATCTTGTCTCTTTCTTATTCCTGACCCTGAACAGTGGAGTCTGAAGTATATACACGTGTCCCTTCCGCACCAGATCAGGAAAGAACTGAAGGAAGAAAGTGAGCAAAAGAAGCCTGATATGCATTCCGTCAACGTCGGCATCTGTCGCTATGATCACATTGTTATATCTCAGGTTTTCAATCCCTTCTTCAATGTTAAGCGCTGCCTGAAGAAGATTGAATTCTTCATTCTCGTAGACTATCTTTTTTGTAAGGCCGAATGAGTTCAGTGGTTTGCCTCTCAGGCTAAATACTGCCTGTGTCTCCACGTTCCTTGATTTGGTAATTGAACCGCTTGCCGAATCACCCTCGGTTATGAAGATTGTGGAGTCAAGCTTAATATCATCGTTGGTGTTATAATGTATGCGACAATCCCTCAGCTTCTTATTATGCAGGTTCACTTTCTTTGCCCTGTCCCTTGCGATCTTCTGGATAGAAGATATAGCTTTTCGCTCTTTTTCTGAATCCTGTATCTTCTTTAAAATTACTTTTGCCGTTTCCGGATTTTTATGAAGGTAATCATTCAGCTGTTTCTTTATGAACTCCGATATAAAATTCCTTACCGAAGGACCTGATGGGCCCATGTCTTTCGAACCCAGTTTCGTTTTAGTCTGAGATTCGAAGATGGGTTCTTCCACCTTAATGCTGACGGCAGCAATGATCGAAGAACGAATATCTGAAGGATCATAATCCTTTTTATAAAAGTCGCGTATCGTTTTCACAATAGCTTCACGAAAAGCCAGGAGATGGGTACCCCCCTGTGTCGTATTCTGCCCGTTAACAAAGCTGTAGTAATCTTCTCCGTACTGTAATCCATGAGTAAAGGCAATCTCTATATCATCTCCCCTGAGATGGATCACCGGATAAAGACCTTCCTTGCTCATATTTTCATTCAGGAGATCCACCAATCCGTTCCGCGAAAAGAATTTGTTACCGTTGAGAGTGATTATCAGTCCTGAATTAAGATAAACATAGTTCTTGATCATTGTTTCAACGTACTCTGAAATGAAATAATAATTTCCGAACATCTCCTCATCGGGTTTGAAGATAACCTCAACGCCATTTTCTTCTTTTGTATTTTCAAGCGGGATATCCTTTGAAAGAATGCCATGCTCAAATTCCCCGGCTTTAACCTTGCCGTCACGTATTGAACGTATCACGAAACTGGAAGACAGGGCATTCACAGCTTTTACACCCACCCCGTTAAGACCAACTGATTTCTTAAATGCCTTGGAATCGTATTTGGCTCCCGTATTCATTCTTGATACCACATCGACAACTTTACCCAGGGGTATTCCCCTTCCGTAATCACGGATCTTCACCTCCCTGCCATTAATGGAAACATCGATCCTTTTACCATAGCCCATCATGAATTCATCAATGGCATTATCCAGCACTTCCTTTATAAGAACATATATCCCGTCATCCTGTGACGACCCGTCTCCAAGTTTACCGATATACATTCCCGGCCTCAGACGGATGTGTTCCCTCCACTCTAAAGTCTTTATATGTTCTTCTGAATATCCTACTGACATTTTGCAGAATTTTGGGCAAATATAACGAATAAGGGATGCAGTTATAACCTGATTTTTCAACAATGATCTACGCAAATAACCGGCCCCAGGCAAACAAACCCTCTGGCTTTAAAACATTTAGTTGATTAATTGGGGATTACAAAAACGTATTATGTGTTGATAAATGTCAGCTTTTATCTCCTCAAACAGGGGTCCTTTTCATGAACTCATTCGTGACATACATTGTTTCCATCAGTTTTCCAGCCCCGCTTCTCTCCTGATATTATCTATTACTTTGTCGGTTTTATTGTTCTGTATCATCATAAACACGTATACAGGTATTCCCAGGAGCATAAGTATAAACCCGTACATAACAACCTGTGCTCCGGTACCGTATATGGCATAAATTGAATATGCAAAGGCAAGCAATGCCACAAAGGAATTTTTCAAAAAGCTGAATATATTAAATCTCCCGTCATGCGTTTTAAGAAGCATTATATCGGCTGCTGCAGAAAAAGCGTATGCAGGTAAAAATGAGAGTGTTGCCAGCAACAACATAAAGTTGAATGCAGCAGTAAGAGAACCCACATAATTAAGTATAAGTAATATATTCGCAGCTACACCACTGATTATCAGTGAAGGCACCGGTGTTTTGAATCTTGAATGGACTTTCCCGAATATTTTGGGGAACAATTTGTCCTTTGAAGCACCATATGCACTCCTGGCTGTTGTAAGTACCCAGCCGGAGGTGGCCCCCAGTGCGGAAATGATGGCTCCGGCTGCAATAAAATTACCACCCCATGTTCCACCTGTAGCCTTATTGATAATGTCGGCCAGAGGCGCTTTCGACTCAGCCAGCGTAGCCTGGTCTAGCACACCCATACCGACTACAGAGACGATAATGTAGATAAATGCGGCCAACAATGTACCTATGATAGTACTTCTCCTGATATTCTTTCGGGGGTTCTTTATCTCTCCGGCAGGTACTGTGGCACTTTCAATACCCACAAAAGCCCATAATGCAATAGCTATGGCAGCCGGAAGGGTATCCATCCCTGCTTTCGAAGGGTCGGAAACAGTATCAAGCATAGCCGGATTAAAATGGATGGCAGCAAGAATAATAAATACACCAAGGGCCCCTACCTTCAGGATAACCGTTATAATACCAACAATACCGGCTACCTTAACGCCAAGTATATTTATTATTGTAAAGAACCACAGGGCTCCGGAGGTAACAAGAAAAGCCACAATAGGTGTATTGGATTCCGGTACAAAATAAGTGAAATACATCATGAAGGCTGTTATGATGGCAGCATTTCCAACCCAGGCACCTATCCAGTAAGTCCAGCCAATAAGAAAACCAGCAAAGTCGCCAAAAGCAGCCCTTGTATATACAATCGGTCCGCCTGTACGTGGCATGGCAGTACCCAGACTGGCAAAGCTCAGTGCTATCAGAAGAGAGCCTGCGGAGGTTATAACCCATGCGATTATTGATGTCCTCGGATTTGATGCCAGGGCCAGCGAAGCCGCTGAAGTGAAGATACCAGATCCTATACAGTTACCAACTACTATTGCAATTGCAGCGGCAAGACCAAGTTCTCTCTTTAATTGTGATTTCTCAGGACTCTGAAATTCATATGCCTTGCTCATCTGTCAGGTGGTTATTTGGTATCGAAAATGCAAGTATAAATAATTAGTTCAACATAATTCAGAAAGTACAGATCATAAAAACCATCTTTTTCAGCATATTTTCTTTTTGAGGAGAACATGTGATCATCTTATCTGTCTTCTATAAAATGCCCATCTGGCTCATTAAAAAGACAGCATTCATTTTTTTTGTTATCCCGTCATGCAGCTTATAATCGAAAAGTATTGACTGACCGTCAATCTCAATTTCAAAACACTTGTTAACTATTCTGTCGGGGGCTTCTGCCTCCAGCTTGCCGAGAGAGATATCATGGGTGGCAATCAGGCCTGTCCCTCCATATTTGAGTATCTTTCTCATAAACAGCTTTGATCCTGAACTTTTATCTTCTGAATTTGTCCCTTTTAGGATCTCATCAAGAATTATAAAAACTGGTTCTCCGTTCATAACCTTTTCCAGCAACGTCTTCAGCCGTTTCAGTTCTGCATAAAAATATGATTCATTATCAGAAAGTGAATCGGTGGTACGCATGCTGGTGAACAGTTTAACAGGAACAAAACTCATTTCTGTGGCACATACGGGGGCACCTGCCATTGCCAGGATATAATTTATGGCCACAGTCCTCAGAAAAGTGCTTTTACCGGCCATATTGGCTCCAGTAACTATACATATGGTACCCTTTTTCCTGATGGAAAAATCGTTGCATATTCTTTTTTCCTCACTGATAAGCTGGTGGCCGAGGTTCGTGGCTGAAAACAGCGATGGTGTACCCGATATAACAGGATATACAAAATCTTCGTTGTTAAAAGCATAATTAGCAAGGCTTAAATATGCATCCACCCTTCCTAACATGTCAAGCCAGGAAGGGAATATATCCCTGTACCTGTTCCTCCACTTCTCGAGCCTGTAGTTGCACTGGTAATCCCATAGTAACAAACCATTCAGTACCAAACCTGCAAACATATTTATCCTGCTGTCAAATGCCTGTATCAGGTCTCCAAGAGATTTTAGGGAAGCAGTAGCAGATACATTATCACCTGTGAATGATCTTTTTATATTGTTTAAAGAAGCGGATGTGAACGATTCCCTGCCGAAGTCATTAAGCATGTCTATCAACGCCGAGAGGTAATCATGTTTCCTTGATACCATGTCATGTATCCTGTTTGTCTTCTTAAGTCCCAGGGATATATAGAAGAGGTTAAGAAGGAAGATCATGGTAAAAAAATAGTACGAAATTGTTCCCAATACAGCCAGGATGAATGTTGTGCAGACTGCAACCGGAAGGAATATGATCAGGAACCTGGCAAGTACTGAAGAGGATATCACATTCTTTTCATTGAGCCAGTCTATAAGACCTGCTATTCCTTCCCTGTCGAGCGGAACATTCATTCCAGATGCCATGAACTCATGACGCCATTTCTTTTTTGCGGCAAGTTCTCTTATTGTAACCTGTCTTTCTTCCAGATCAGCAGCAAGGATATAAGGATCAGACAGCCATTCGGCAAGGATATCCCTGCCATTTTCTGTTATTGTCCTGTTAATACTATGAAAGAGTGAATTATTCCCGAACAGGTCCACATCATTTGAAAAATCATGATGTATGTCTGTGTAACATTCCCCGGGATCAAATGCAGAAAGATCTCCGGCAAGTGCATCCGCCTCATTTTTGTTAATAAGGGCCAGGTTGGAAAAATATTTCTTAAGCTTTGTATGTTTCGAAAACAGGTTAAGGACTACCTTGAAAAGTAGTGCAAAAAGCAGCAGGCTAAGGATTCCGGCAGTGTTGCTCCTGGTAAAGCAATACAAGGAAACAGCTATCCCGCCTAAGAAAATAACCAGTCTTAAAACCGACAGCATGAGAAGTATCCTGTCCTCTTTCTTTTCCTCATTACTGAACCTTTTCGATTCATCAAGATATGATGCTATTTTTTCGCTCCTGCTCATAATACATAATATCAAAATGCCAAAGCTACCATTTTCATTGTACTCCTGTTGGTATAATAATCGCTGTTATGCAGGTCGAAGTTCCATATCCACTCTTCAGTGATGAGTGGCTCCGGCAGGTCGGCCAGCAATGTTGATACTGTTTGTGTTCCTCCTTTTCTGTCAGTTACAAGTTCAGCGTAATCAGTAATAAGTACGGCGCTCTGTCTTGTAAGAAAATTAATATGTTTTATCTGTATTTCCTTTCTGAATCTTAATAATTCATCTTCACTAACCTTTGCCCTCCTGTCAAGATATGCCAGTATACGTGCCTCAAGCTGAGTAAGTATATTCAGTGAGATCACAAGGCCTGTATCAAAATCAGGTTTAAATTCCGGGACCATAATACCTGAAAAGGATCTCATCTTCCTGAAAAACGGAAGCCTGCCTGCTCTTTCCCATATCTCTTGAATGAGTCCGCCCGTGGCATCAGCTTCAATAAGTTCAACATTATCTAATCTATCTGTCTGCTCTCTGACATCCGGTGGATGAATGACATCCACCAACGATATCTTTACGGACCTTTCACATAATTCTGCCAGTGGGAAATCAAGAAGCCACCCGCTTCCTAATACTGTTATATGTAATGGTTTAAACAGATCCACAGCTTTAAGAATAAATTTACGGCATTTTCCGAGATGGCTGTCCCAACCGTCTTCCTGGCTTATATGCCTGTATATAAGGCCGTTCTGATACCCGTAATAGCCCATCCTTGTAAGCATCCTCCTGTATGAAGCTGTATAGGTCATATGCTTATATCTTCCTGTTTCTTAAAATAACTTCCCGGGTTAGGATCCGGCTATCTCAAAAGAAACTAAAAATATCGAGATTGCATAATTCCGATCTATCTTTGGTCATAGCTTCTGAAATATCCCCTGGCATGTGCGGGCATCCTATCAAATAATGTGCAGCATCAAAAAGAACAGGAGAACCTTCAATCAGGCTTTCCTGTATAATACCATCCTTTACAAAAAACTGACAGGTATGTTCTTCACCATTATAGATAAAACGGTTCCGGAAATGATATTCCGGACCATAGGCATAGTTCCATTCCCACGAATGATATTTACTGGCAGCCAGTTCCGCGGCATCCCTAAGATGCTTTTCATCCGGTTCATACGGATGCATATCATGCGATTCCTGTGCCAGGTAGTCAATCAACTGTTCTCTGAAATCAGTAATATTATGCATGGCCGGTAACATTCCTCTCAGGTTCGTTACTTCTGACGGGTTCGAGTCGACCGATCGTGAAGAATAACACGAAGTATCCTTTCTGATTGTGTTACTAAGATCATTAAGTGATGCATCGAAGAGCAATGTGCCATGATGGAGTACCCTCTCCCTGTGCACATGCTCGGCATTACCCGAGATCTTAAGGCCGTTTACCCTGATATCGTTTTTCCCCTCAAATGTCGCATCTATATTCATCGATCGCAGGAAATTTATTACAGGTGCCGTATATCTCCTGAAATCCACCTGTTTTCCGGATTCACTCCCGGTAATAAATGAGAAATTAAGGTTCCCCTGATCATGATATACTGTACCTCCTCCTGATATCCTGCGAATTACAGGTATATTGTTTTCGAAGGTAAATTTCGTATTGGCCTCTCTATGGGCAGTCTGGTGTTTCCCGATCACAACTGAAGGGTTGTTTATGTAAAGAAGAAAAAAGTCCCTGCTGTCATTTTTAAGAAGTATCTCTTCCAAAGCCAGGTTCAGAAATGGATCCGCCGATTGAATATTCAGGTAATACATATTCTACTGGTAAAATTAATTATCCCGCGGAATTAAATAACCATATATCCGGCAGGGAAACACTCCGGATACTATCCGGACAGCTGATGCCCTTCAAACCAGGGCTTATTCATCAATATCCTGTTATCGGTGATGACGTACAGGCTGTAAATACCCCAGCCTATCAAAGCACCAAGTATTGATCCGCATATAACATCACCCGGATAATGGACTCCAAGATAGATCCTGCTGTATCCCACAACAAGTGCCCATATAACGATACTCACGGAAAACCATTTTCGCTTTATGAACAATAAGCTCAAAAGGGCAACATCAAAGGAGTTGGTAGCATGGGATGAGACAAAACTGTATAAGCCTCCGCATTCACCGTTAAACAGATGTACCAATCCCTGCAACGCAGGATCATGGCAGGGTCGGAGTCGCTGGACCAGGTTCTTGATCATTACAGACATCTGGTCAGACAGAGTGGCTGCTATAATAATAAAAAGCACTATCACCAGGAATTTCCTTTTATATTTAATCCCCATGGTTATGAGTATTGCAAGGTAAAGTGGCACCCAGATCAGCTTCCCGCTGATAGCATGCATCACCTGGTCCCAGAACGGGGAATGAGCTCCATTAAGAAAAAGGAAGAGTTGCTGGTCGAGATGTTCCATCATAATCACCTGTTATCGTTTAGTACTTTCCAAATCATATCCTTGAGAGTTACAATGCCCTCTCCGGTAAGTGATGAAATAAAAACCCGGGGTACATCAGGAAGATCCTTTCTTATCTCATCTTTAAGTTCTTCATCCAGCATATCGGATTTCGATATTGCCAGCACCCTTCTTTTATCAAGGAGGTCAGGGTTATACATCCGCAGCTCTTTAACAAGTATATTGTATTCCTCTTTTATGTCCTTGCTGTCGGCAGCAACAAGGAAAAGAAGCATGGAATTTCTCTCAATATGCCTAAGAAACCTAATGCCAAGACCTTTACCTTCATGGGCACCTTCTATTATCCCCGGGATGTCAGCCATCACGAATGACCTGTCTTCCCTGTAGCTTACAATTCCAAGGCTTGGGACGAGTGTAGTGAAAGCATATTCTGCAATCTTTGGCTTTGCAGCGCTTACGACCGATAACAAAGTTGATTTCCCTGCGTTGGGAAAGCCCACAAGCCCAACATCAGCCAGGATCTTCAGTTCCAGGATAAACTCATCCTCTATGCCCGGTTCTCCGGGCTGTGCATACCTTGGTGTCTGGTGTGTGGCCGATTTGAAATGGGTATTTCCCAGTCCTCCCTTACCGCCCCTGGCCAGTATCTTTTCATCACCGTTGCCTGTTATCTCAAAAAGGATCTCCCCTGTTGACGCATTTTTAGCGATGGTCCCAAGCGGAACCTGGATTGTAACATCTTTCCCGTCTGCTCC
>Ga0315535_1001907_pt1 | contig 13687 bp, 9 predicted proteins | sample SalMarSW160220MG_2_FD_203092 | JGI IMG/M metagenome (GOLD analysis project Ga0315535, IMG submission 203092) | Salt marsh sediment microbial communities from the Plum Island Ecosystem LTER, Massachusetts, United States - Salt Marsh Sediment SW1602-20 ...
TGCTGCAGCTAACCTTTGGTTTTCCATACAGAAGCAATGGACTCCACCTCTGAAGTGGTGGACTCCTCATGTGAAGAATATGGGAATGTCTGATGAAACCTACAAACTATTTTGTAATACTCTTGATGATCCAAAGTTTGAATCACTTATTGAATTGTTCAAAAAACTCAAGCAGGAAATTCTAGATCAAGGATATGAATTTCCAAACGATTCCATGACAACATTTCTTGAAACTATTCATGTGAAAGGTCGCCCTGCTCAGATACGCCACACATACATCTGAAGTGTTGACATGTACTTAGGAGAAAATCACCCATTTCTCGTGCCTCTGATATGATATCCAAGAACCTATCTTTGAGTTCAGTGGGGTATGCAAAGAGGCAATATATCTACAATTTTAGGCGAAAGACATACTCTTCATCTTGAATGGCTAATTTGCTTTCGATAACTTTTCCAGTCTTATGGATAAAGCGAATCATAGGTTGATTCTGAGGATGCACATAAGCTATGAATGCTTCGACTCCCTTGCTCTTTGCAATCCTCATCAGATGATTCAAGAGATATGTTCCAATCCCTTTACTTTGATATTCGTCTTGAATCAATATTGCGAACTCAGCTTCGTTAGTACTTCTATTGAGAAGATATCGACCTGCACCAACAATGGTTTCATTCTCTCCTTCTTCACCTGATTTGATGACTGCTACTACACTAATATCTCGTGCTTGGTCCACATTGTAGAAATCTTGCAATGTTTGTCTTCGTAAGCTCTTGAGTGGAGTAAGAAATCTGAAGTAGATGCTTTCTTCACTAAGATCATAGAATAGTTCTTTGATCCTATCTGAATCATCTGGGCGAATCAATCTGAAATGAACATCAACTGGACCATCTGGCCCCTTGAATCTCTCCGTCATCTCGTATTCTGATGCAAAGTAGGTTCCTTGAACAAGGAATGGAACTTGATCTTCAAAGACATAATGCATTGATTTTGCTGCTTCCAGTAGTTCGTTTCGGAACTTCGGGTGTGCAATTGCTATGAGGGATAGCACACGCTCCCGAATGGTCTTCCCTGCAAGGTTGGCGAGACCATACTCTGTTATCACAACATCCACGTCTCCGCGAGTAGTAACAACTCCTGCTCCTTCACTCAGACGAGTAACTATTCTTGAAACGCTTTCATCCATAGCTGTTGATGGAAGGCATATTATTGCTTTTCCACCAGGAGACCTCTTTGCACCCCGAATGAAGTCCACTTGGCCTCCAATACCACTATAGAATCTGTGTCCAATCGAATCAGCGCAGACTTGTCCTGTAAGGTCTACTTCAAGAGCTGAGTTGATTGCGATCATCTTCTTGTTCTGCCCGATAACGTACGGATCATTTACGTATGAAGTCTCATGAAACTCAAACATTGGGTTATCGTTGATATGATCATAAAGTTTCTCCGAACCCATTGCAAAACTTGCTATAACTTTCCCTTTGTGGATTGTTTTCTTCTTATTCGTAACAACTCCTCGATCTATCAATGGAATAAGACTATCACTGAACATTTCTGTATGAATACCGAGGTCTCTAACCCCTATATCTAGAAGATTACTACATACTGATTGGGGTAATGCACCAATCCCAAGCTCAAGAGTAGACTCGTTCTCAACCAATCTAGCTACATAAGCACCAATCTTGTCAATGGTTTCTGTAACTTCAGCGCCTTGGAATTCTCTCAATGGCTCGTTATATGGGACAAGGTAGTCGATTTCTCCAATGTCAATGAATGAGTCACCATGCGTGATTGGCATCTTTTCATTAACTTGCGCAATGACCATGTCTGCGCTCTCAAAGGCTGCTTTTGTAATATCTACTGAGATTCCAAGTGAACAGTACCCATACCTGTCTGGAGTACTTACTTGGATCATGGCTACATCTAACGGCATTCTCCTTTGTCTGAATAATTCAGGAATATCTGAGAGCATGATTGGAGTATAATCTGCACGCCCCTCTGAAACTGCATCTCTAATATTTGCACTTACAAAGAAAGTGTTATGTCGAAATTGATTCTGGAATTGAGGATCGGCAGATGGAGTATCTCCAAGAGTTAAAAGATGAACAATCTCATTATCTGCCATCTGGTCTGCACTTTTTGCTAATTCCTGCACAAGATGATATGGCACACCACATCCTGTTCCTAAAAATATTCTAGAACCCCTAGCAATCTTTTTGATAGCTTTTGATGCTGGAAGAATTTTCTTCTTGTATTTTTCAATCCAATCAGTTGTAGTTGCCAATGCTATCTCCTCGGTTGACAGTCTTGTTTCACTCTTTTACTATATAGGCGTTTACAATTGGTATCACTATGACTTGAATCTCTTCTCATGAAATTAGACGGAAGTCTTTTAGTGGGGTATCTTTCGCCAGCTGTATAGAGTCTGACAATTAGATAGGTGTATACTATCATGTCTGAAGAAAAAATTGGTAATCGAAATTTAGTCGTCATCGGCGCAATTATCGTACAGCTATGCCTTGGTTCCATATATGCATGGAGTATATTCCAAAAAGCATTGTACAAGGATATCGTTGATGGTGGTCTTTATGGATGGGACAAGCTCTGGTCGAATTTACCATTCGCAGCTGGTCTTGCATCCTTTGCGTTATTCATGATTCTTGCTGGAAGATGGCAAGATCGTGCTGGTCCCCGAAAAGTTGCTACAATTGGTGGTATCTTACTAGGAATTGGAGTAATCCTTTCAGGACTAGTGGATATTCTTGGGTTTGGAGCTGATATAGTACAAGGCACTCTGTACCTTATTGTTACCTACGGTATTATTGGTGGCGCTGGAATTGGATTTGCATATGTTTGTCCAATTGCTGCTCTTGTGAAATGGTTCCCTGACAAGAAAGGTCTGATGACTGGAGTTGCAGTTGCTGGTTTCGGTGGTGGTGCCCTAATATTCAACTATGTTGAACAATACCTCATCGCATTCTTTAGCGGTGTAATTGGGATGCCTCTGATTGTACTTGGTGTAATCTATCTCATCTTTGTAGTTATTGGATCACAATTACTTATCAATCCACCAACTGGATGGCTTCCTGAAGGATTCACACCACCACCTACAACAGCTGATGGTGCTGGCACCGGCATGATGCCTGGTGAAATGGTCAGAACAAGCACATTTTGGGTTCTCTGGCTCATGTTTATCTTCGCTGCAACTGCAGGTCTTATGACACTTGGAAATGTTGTATCTGCTGCAGAGGAAATCGATCCTATTGTTGCTACACTTCTTCTTGGAGCATTAATAGCAGGAATCATGTCCATCTTCAATGCTGCTGGGAGAATTGTGTGGGGTAAAGTTTCTGATATGATTGGTAGAATCTCTACCTTCATTTTGATGTTCATCGTTCTAGCAATTGCAATGTTTGCATTTGCATTTGTTCCAACAGGAACATCATGGATAGTAGTAACAATAATAGCTTCTGTAGTAGGTTTCTGCTTTGGAGGCAATTTTGCACTATTTCCATCAGCTACTGCAGACTATTTTGGTTCTGCAAACGTTGGTAAGAACTACGGTGTTGTATTCACTGCCTATGGTATTGCAGGTATAGTCGGAGCCCTTGTTGCTGGCACATTCGGTCAGCTGTTTGGATACTCAATGGCCTTCTTGATTACTGGAATTCTTGCAATCATTGCAGTATTTCTAACCCTAATTCTCAAAGCAAAGCGTAAATGATCAAGTTGAGAGGTCGAGGATTCTTCCTTTGGCCTCCCTTCTCCTTTTTTTCTGAATTTACTCAATTCAACATCTCATCCAGAAACATCGACGGAAACCGTTCTTTACAAAATACATCGATTGGACAAGCTTCATATAGGTACTCTTTTGTCGGACGGCTAAATCATCGACCGGATTTGGTGACCGATTTTGTCAGAAGATAAGAAGATTACAGTTTATAGTCAGGAAGAAAGGCGATTCGAACCCCCAAAGAGCTTCGTCGATAAGGCTTATGTAAAAAGCCATGAGGAAAGGATGAAGATCTGGAAGGAGTCTATCGAAAATCCTGACGAATTTTGGCTTAAAGCAACTAAGGAACTTTGTTACTGGAAGAAAGAGCCAACCAAGGGATTTGAATGGGACGATATGGCGAACATCAAATTTTCCTGGTTCAAAGATGGTGTGACTAATATGGCTTACAACTGTCTTGACAAACACGTCGAGGCAGGCAAGGGTGATCAGATTGCTTTGATCTGGCAGGGTGAACCCCTTGATGAGTCAAAGACTTACACATTCAGTGAACTCCTGAGCGAAGTTAACAAAGCAGCAAACGTCCTGAAGAACCTCGGTGTGAAGAAGGGCGATAGAATTACTATGTACCTACCTATGATTCCAGAGCTAGCAATCATCATGCTTGCATGTGTCAGGGTTGGTGCAGTACATAGCATCGTTTTCGGTGGTTTTAGTGCTGACTCAGTCAAGGACAGAATCATTGATTGCGAAGGTAAAGTGCTTGTCACAGCTGATGGTTACTACCGCTCTGGTAAGGTAATCCCACAGAAGAAGGGTGCAGATAGTGCAGTTGCAGACCTAGATGTTGTTGAGAAGGTTCTTGTTGTCAAGAGAGTTGGAATTGACGTTCCATGGACTGAAGGCAGAGATGTCTGGTACCATGAGGAATACGCAAAAGTCGATGACAAGTGTGACCCTGAGTGGATGAACGCTGAGGATCCATTATTCATTCTCTACACATCAGGATCAACTGGTAAGCCCAAGGGTGTTCTTCACACAACTGGAGGATACATGACCTATACCACACACACTTTCAAGTACATCTTCGATTATCACCCTGGTGATATCTACTGGTGCACTGCTGATATTGGTTGGATCACTGGACACTCTTACATTGTCTACGGACCCCTTTCAGCTGGTGCAACAACCTTGATGTTCGAAGGAACTCCCAGTTCAGAAGCTGAGAACATGGAACGTTTCTGGTTAGAAGTCCAGCGATGGAAAGTCAACCAATTCTATACAGCTCCTACAGCAATCAGAGCAATAATGAGATTTGGTGACGATCCAGTCAAGAAATACGACTTGTCCAGTTTGAACCTACTCGGTACTGTTGGTGAACCTATCAACCCCGAGGCTTGGATGTGGTACCATGATATTGTCGGTAAAGGTAAGTGCCCGATCGTCGATACGTATTGGCAAACTGAAACAGGCGGTGTTATTCTTACACCTCTACCTGGTGCTAATGCTACAATTCCTGGTAGCACTACCTTCCCGTACTTCGGAGTTAATCCTCTTATTGTTGCAGAAGATGGTGTCACTGTTGGTGCTAACGAGGGTGGCTATCTTTGCATGAAGAAACCTTGGCCTGGTCTCATGAGGACAGTCTACGGTGACCACAAACGATTCATTGACACCTACTGGGTCCAGTTTAAGAATCCCGAGAACGGTGAGCCAATGTACTACACTGGTGACGGTTCCCGCTTCAACGATGACGGTTACTTCTTTGTTATGGGTCGACTTGATGACGTTCTCAAGGTATCCGGTCACAGACTCGGTACTGCTGAAATTGAGTCCTCACTAGTCAAACATCCTGCAGTAGCGGAATGCGCAGTCGTTGGATTTCCGCATGAAATTAAGGGTGAAAGTATTTACTGCTTCGTTACCCTCAAGATGGGTGTAGAGAAGACCGAAGAGCTTCGTCAGGAGCTCAGAGCACACGTTCGTAATGACGTAGGTCCAATTGCAACACCTGAGAAGATCCAGTGGGCTGATGCTCTACCAAAGACTCGTTCGGGCAAAATCATGAGAAGAATTCTCAAAAGAATTGCAGCAGGACAGGTTGACGACCTTGGTGATGTTACTACCCTAGCAGATCCAACTGTCGTAGAGAGCCTTGTCAAAGAACGCCTCTAGAAGGTAAAATAGTTCAAGAGAGACCTGGAACGGTCTCTCTCTTATTTTTTTAGAAAAAATTCACTGATTTATTATTCAATGGTGAAATGACCATAGGACAACTTACAAAACTACTACATCTTACGATACAATGAGTTGAATATTATGCTCCAAGGTAGTGCTAATCATAAGAAACTCCTAGGTGGAATTGTTGTAGCTTCAATCTTTGTATTTTGGATTCTTGTTGATTTCTACATATTCCCTATTCTTGATCTGCCTTCTTATTCACTCTATGAAGTACTTGCATACGGATCTTGGATAATCATCACATTTGTCTGCTTTGGAATTTTGTCTTGGGCTGGATGTTTATCAATGGGTGACCAATCCAGAAAACCAAATGAATCCACAAATTCTGTTGGGTACTGAGTTGGCATCAGTTAATACAATCTATAACAATACTACCTAGGTACCCGTGAGTTCTTTGGTCGCGAACCACGTATTGTATATCCCCTATAGACAAAGAAAACCAGTATTAGGGCCATAATCCAAAATATGCTATAGACTGGTATCATGTTTGAGAATTGAAAACTCGAATACCCTATGAATGGTAATAGCAAAACAATGGGAAATCCGAATATACAAAGACCTACAATCACATTTGTTTCTAGAATATCAGCATACATACAATCTCTAGAGCAATAGATCTTCCCATATCTACTATGCGTCCAATTAGAGCTTTCTACGGTGCCGCACCATTTACAATGTGCAATCTTACTTCTATCAAGTGCAATATGTCTACTAATAGGTTCTCTCTCTTCATCAGTAGGTTCTAGAGTAGGAGGTTGATCTTGGAACTGCAAATCGAAAGGTTTTCCGCAGTTTTGGCAGTCTACAATACCTGTTCTTGTTTTGTACACGTATTTTGCACCACAATGCGGACATTTCACTCCAAAAGGAAGAGGTGCCAATAATGGCTCAAAGCTGCCAACTACCTCTGTCATGATCTTCTTCAAATCTTGTTTTGTTGCTTCTGAAGATGGCCCAATATGCTCTATCTCAATTCTCCCAGTCATCTCTACTTCATCATATTCTACATAGATTATCATTGTTGCCCAATCATTGACTCTGCAATAATATGCGGCTCTAGTATTGAGTTCATCCTTCCAGACACGCTTTGATATGATGGTAACACTGCTTGCTAAATAAAATCTAGTTTGGTCCCAACGTTTCAACGATTCACGTATGTAGCCATCAAGTTCTGTTGTGTCAATGTAATTGATATCTACGATATCCATCCTCAACCACGATTATCTTATCATCAACTTAAATGAACATTGTCTTTTGTTTCAAAATTTACATAGCAATAGTTCCTAAACATCTCTGTGTACTATTCATTCGATATACTTTCATGGAGATTTGATTCAAAATGGGACGTTCACGTTTCTTCCTTCCTGTCCTCTTTGCAATAGTTGGAATTGCAGTTACTATCTTTGTATTATATCGAGTATCAACTACATCACCATCGACTGGTTAATTCACGTTTATTGAAGGGACATAATATACTGACATTATTATTGTTCTTGGAGCTGCAATCCCAATCATTGTTCTAGAGTGTTTTATCGTTGCAATGCGACTTACTGTAGTGTTTCTAATTTGGGAGTGGTATTGTAATGACTACTCCCAGAGATGAATCATCTTCTTTTTACTATCACAACAAGCACTCCAATCACTATGACTGTGCCACCAATCATGGCTCCCGCAATCGCCCATTGCATGAGGTCTTGCCCTTGTGTTGCGGTTGTAGGGAGTTCCTCTAGAACACTGAACACAACTGTATCATTGAATTGAATAGTATTCATGAAACAATCCCATGCAAGAATGTCGATAGTATAGTTACCAACATCCAAATCTTTGATTGCATATTCGAATACACCTTCTGTTTCGGTTGCTATCATCGCTTTGTGTAAACTATATTCATCAGCTCTTGTACCATTTGCATATACTACATAGAGATTGAAATTCACTGAATAAACTAATGTTTCATCTTGAACATTAACAGTTAACAGGGCAGTTATGTTCACTGCAGTAGGAGAGGGACTTAGTGATGCGCTTGTCAATGTAGGTGCATTTGAATCATAGAACCCAACAGCTGCTGCAATCGCATTGCAGGTTGCTTCTCTATAGAATGAACTTCTAACACTGGTAATGATATTGCCATCAGTGATCGGAGGCACTAACTCGAAGAATGTTGCACCTGCTGCATCATACTCTGCTTGGTACTCAGCATTTCCAGTGACATTCTTACCGTTGATGACATCCGCATCTGCCAGAACACGAACAGCGCGACACCATGCAGTTACAATAAGCCCTTCACTTACTGCATCTCGAATAAGGTTTAATGCACTTTCATTTGCTCTGAGTCCCTCATGAGTTGTACCTGGCATAATCGTGAGCACATCATACTCTGTGACATCGCTGACCTTAGTCAATAGGATATCAACATCTAATGAACCATTGTTCCCATAATCACAGCTGATGATGGTTTCCTTCAGAGATGTTGTCGTTATATTCCAATTATATCGTTCGAAGACATTCCTGATATAATAGTAGGAAACTCCGAAGTCATCATCCATTACAAAGAGAATTTTAATCGTATCTGATTGAGTGTCTGCATGAACAAGAAGAGGGGAGGTAATTCCAATACTGACAGCTAGTGTAAGAAAAAAACATACTCCAACTATTAGTTGGTGAGTTTGTTTTCTTTTCAGGTATGAACTAATCATGATAATTGCACTGCGTCATATCCCTCCGTGAATTTACCTAATATAGTATGGTCGGCGCAAGTTTTTGCAGGCCAATTAACTTATAAGAAAAATAACTATTGTTATTTATTGAGAGTGATACCATGACAGAATTGATTGCTGAAGAGATACGCCAGATCACACTTGTTCGTGCAACACCAGAAAAGGTCTATGATGGAATAGCTAGTGCTGAAGGATTGAATGCGTGGTTCACATATAATTCTGAATTGGATCCCCGACCTGGCGGTGACATAGTATTCCGTTGGAAAGATTGGGGCCCCAATAAATACACCCGAAATTCTCCTGGCAAGGTATTAGATGCGAAGCGACCTGAGAAATTTGTTTTCCAGTGGAAGGCTGATAATCCGACTTATGCTACAACTATTGAGATGATTTTTGAGAAAGTTGAGGAAGGGACGGTGATACATCTCCGCGAGTTCGGCTATCATAATACCCCCAGTGGTAGAGCAGCTATGTTGGAATGCGCAGCTGGTTGGGGTGAGGCACTTACATTATTAAAATTCTATATTGAGCACAATATCTTGTATTGAAAATCAGTGCCACACTTCTCCATACTTCTTCTTGAAGTTTTCTGCTTTCTCATGAAAATCATACTTGATCCAAGCAGTGTACGCTATGTCAAAGGTTTCTCTAGCTAATTTGAGATATTTTTCACTGCCCAATTTCTTCCATGCGCAGATTAGTACTTCGATGAAAGGGCTAGCCATCATTGCTACTTCGTAGTCATATTTCTTGGTATCTTGCACTGCAATTCTATTTAGTGCAATGATCTTGTTTGTTACTCTTTCTAGTTCTATATCATCTAAACTATCCAGAACCAGTGTTGAATGAAAAGTTACTGTGATTATATCGTCTCGACAAATTACACCTTTAGATACAAACCACTCCTGAATATCCAAGATAATCTCTACACATCTCTTAAGAACTATTTTTCGTTCCTCTCCCTTCAATACCTGAGATGCAATAGATGTTAGAGTAGATATTGTATTTCCAAAGTAAGTTGCATACGTTTCAGGTTTCGTAATCTGCGAAGCATCAATAGTATTGATATCGAGCAACCGCATTGCTAGGTACACCATTCGTACAGCAACTTCTGGCATTGCCTTAGCTCTAGTCAGTACGGGACATAGAGAATTTGCTACAACAAATAATGAGAAACGAACTCGTGACTTCGGCCACTCTTCTTCTATCACATTGAAAATATCTGAAACAAATTTGATAGAGTGGTTCATATGCTGATTACGAATCTCGCCTGTAGCTAAGAAATAGTACTCCGCGTGAGCAACACTCATACTCTGAAAAACACTGTCCAAAGTATATGCAAAGAGTGGAATTTCTGACCTCATAAGGTCTCTAAAGTAATCCTTGTAGAGCATTAACACTTCTTCGAGTATCTCTCTTCGCTCACCAATCGTAAGTACTGGCGATTCGGCAAGTGCGGTGAGCACTGCAATATAGTTTTGGAGTTTGAGTGAAGCAGTTATTCCTATCTCTATACCTTTACCTTCTTTCTTTAACTCCCATAGTAAGTCAGAATCCATTACCCAATTGATATTGCCCAAGACACTTGTGATATTTGACTTGTATGTACCTAGTTCATCACGAAAACCATCATAGCTCGTAATCGAATAGACTTTCTCAAATAATTTACCTCTCTCATTCATTGCTTCGATGAATGAGCATACAATTTTCGATTTACCTCTGTAATAATTTATCAAATCTGTTGCGAATTTAGGATAATCTACAACATGGGTATCAAGAAAGAGGATACCTAACATCAGATGTTCTGCATCGTCTATAAATTCAAATCGTTTGATTGCTTCCCGAAACGCACGAGAATAATCTGCTGGAATCTTTCCACCTGATATGTAGCCTACTAGTATCCTTGCTATATCTGTGAACGGATAATCATCAGGGAGTTGAGTAGACCTATCTATCAGTTCTGTTAAGGCTGGTGATACAGATTTCGTCATAGAGTGGGTCAATGCTCCCATTTTGATGCTGAATACTCCCGCAAGTGCCCCCTCTATTCCCATAGCTATTGCACATGCACGATCGAATTCACCTTGAAGAGCATACTCTAGAGCTTCTTCAAGAGAACCGCTTATTTCTGACTTGAACTTATTCCATCTCTCAATTTGCTCAGATCTTGTAAGTAGTGTTTCTACTTCCCCTATTGTCTTTGACAGTTTGTTATCATTTTTCATTGCCTTAACAATAGGCTCCCAAACCATCGCCAGAGTTTCTGGGAATCCTGCTTCAATATGATCTCTTACATAGGTTTCAACAATCTCATCGATAATGTGTATGTGATCATCATTTACAACACCATTTGCTATGGCAATATCAGATTCATCAACCGCATCAGAAATAACTCTGAGAAGACTATCCATGTATTCCTCTGCTTTACTAACAAGCGCAACAATCGTGTAACCTTTGTGTGATTCAGTAACGATTAGTGTATTATCCTGAAAACCAAGTTTCCTGACTTCTCCACTACCCATGACTTTACTTAGTGCTTTTGCTGCTTCTATAAGTGGGCCAAGTATAAGCTCCCCCTCTGCATCCATCGAGCTCTTGACCTTTATTGGAACTCCACCATGGGTAAGGACACCAATCAGTCTGATCATTTAGGGATTCCTCGATGCTCTCTCTATGCTAAATCTTGGAGAAAAGGATTATGTGTATTGTTTGAATGGTTACTTACTTTTTCGAGTTCTTCTATCCATAAAGAAGTATATCACAACTGAGATGATAATCACTGATGCACTCATTCCTACTGAGAGTACGCCAAGAACATCTAGATATGGTGTAATCCTAATGGTTACAGAGTTGGTATCTAAGCTCAAGTGTATGGTCTTATTATCATCAGCTTCTACAATTTCTTCCCACATTGCTCCTGTAATCCTATCGGTATACGATACGGCATAATTATTGCCTTCAATGAGAGTGAAGTTTCCACTTTCAATTTCGATATCAACAGGAACCGTTGTATTCATTTTCAATACAATCTGGAGATTGTCATATCTTTCAACAACAGCTTCCCAAGTATGACTACTTTCTACTCGAATTCCTGTTTCTTCAATATGTCCTACATCGTATATGGTTGCCAAAGTTGTAGCATACTCACAAGTCCCTAGCTCTTCTTTGTTATACATTGGTTCATCAGAATCTGATTGTCTGTTGATGATGAGAGCATCACCAATTAGAAGATTCCGAGAAAGAACAGCGACTATAGTACCACCGTCTGCAGGATTATAACTATGTCCATCTTCAAAACCAAAAGGTGCTGGATAGGCTCTTTCAGGTCGATGGAATAATGTGAAGCCAATCCTACCAAACGAGTCAAACTGTGGTTCAGAAGATAAAACATACCAGTTCGTAGTATTGATGAATTTCACAGAATCGTTCCTATAGAGAGAGAACAACAATAATGCATCCCATGTCCAATCATGCTGGTTGTGATTCGATATAGCGCCGCTTTCTTCATGAACTACTAGGTTTTGAGAGAACTCCCATGGGCAGAACGCAGAGTAGCTCTTGTTAATGGCTTCAGCATATGCATTTAGTAGAATCTTGCTATTGAGTTCTCTTGAATGATTATATGGTTGAGTTGATGCAATCTCAACGATTGCTCCCCACTTCATCCTTGCACCAACTGGGTTAGGAATTGTATCATCAGAGTGGTAACATAGAGCGATAATGTCGGTAAGATTTCGCAATCTTTCTTCATATTCATATGGAACCAATCCTGTAGTCCACCAATTTTCCGCAAAATCAGGAGGCCATCCATCACTCACTGTAACATAGTGCAAATCATCTATAGCTTTGATATCCTCAGCAATAGATTCGATAAAATCAAAGATTGATGTGGCATTAATCACTAGGCCAAAACCAGTCTGGGAGTTTGAAAGGCATTCAGTGAATCTTGAGAAACTACTAACGATTTCCCACGTATGAATTTCAGTACGTTCTTTATAATATTGAGCAAAATCAATCATTGATAAACCCAGATTATGGAGAGCCCATTGGTTCATTCCAGATGGTTCACTGAAGATTCGAAAATACTTCATCAAAGATGGATGTTCTGTGTACGTCCAGAACGGTCCAAGAAATGAAATCGTTAGAATCATTCCTCTACTCTGTATCTCTTGCAAGAACGAATCGAATATGGTCATGATCGTTCCATTCAGTCCCATGCTTCCAAATTCGTTATCCCAGACAAGAAATTGAAAAATTAGAGCGGAAATTCTCAAATGACGTACCCCCATTTTTTGCAGTGCATCTAAATCAGCCCGTAATATATCGAGATCAAAGTCCATGCTAAACCAGTACGGTGTGATATCTTCTTCAACTACTGAATCATCATCAAGAGTGAACTGAAAGGTCTCTGTATTTGTGTACCAAGCCATATTGATGCCACGCATCAACGATTCACTATCGGCGAGACGGCCCATTGCCATTCTTGGCTCATGAATATCTGGTATCCCTGATGGCGTTGATGATTGTATAGGTACTACTGCAGAGGGTGCTGTGCAGATAATTGGGGTCATTCCAACTAACCATACGATTGAGATTACCCAAGCTACACTCAATGAACCTATTGATAGGGAAGAAATCTGGAATCGTTGTCGATGCACGTTATTAACCCGCCACAGATGTAATTGTATCGATTGAGAGTTAATAATTTTGGCTTAAGCGACTTTCAAAATACACTAGGGAGCCTTAAATATTGCAATTGGGCTCATAAAATATCAAATATACTTCATAGGCGATATCAATGTGCGAATGGTGCTTCAAACACGGCGACGGCGGCAAGTGGTACAATAATGCTAGACTCTATAGAAACGAGCTAGCTGATGAATACAATTGCAGTGAATACCTCGAAGAACAATGGAAGAACATGGAAACTCTATTTATCCGCAAGATCATGGGATTCAATTCCATTGGCCTGGGGTATAAGATGAAGATGCCAATCATTGG
>Ga0315535_1001908_pt1 | contig 13672 bp, 9 predicted proteins | sample SalMarSW160220MG_2_FD_203092 | JGI IMG/M metagenome (GOLD analysis project Ga0315535, IMG submission 203092) | Salt marsh sediment microbial communities from the Plum Island Ecosystem LTER, Massachusetts, United States - Salt Marsh Sediment SW1602-20 ...
GTATTTAGCGTAGTTGTCGGATTTTTTCTGTTCATGCTTGTACTTCCCGGAATATTTGAAGATAAAAAGGTGAGAAAACTTTACGAGCAAAGAAAAAGAGTTCCAGAAGCTCAACATGTCGAATCTTTTTTAAAGTCAAATTATAATGTATTAAAAGATAGAACCTTTATGTTAAAGGTAATATTCTTCTTTGGCTATCAAGTAGGAGGAGTAATGATTCAAACGTCTGCCTTATATATATCAACTTATCTTTTAGACATGGGTGATGAGGGCATAATATATCTATTAGGATCGATGCTTCTAGGAGCTCTCATTTCAACTCCACTATGGACATTTTTTGCTCATAAAATAAATGATAATAGAAAATTGAGCATATATGCAGGTATGGCTTTATTCATTACATTTTTACCTATGATCTTCATTAACGGGCTTATTCCGTGGATGATATCATTACTTTTCTTTGGTGTCGGAGTGGGGGGTCAATGGTACGTCGACCCACCGACAATGGGCGATGTTCTTGATGACGTAACTGTTAGAACGGGTAAAAGGCAACAGGCAATTTATTATGGGTTCCAATCGTTTTTCATTAAATTCGGACAGACTTTTATTGCAGTAACAATTTCTTTAAGCCATATATTTACTGGGTACGTTGTAGGCGCACCGACACAACAACCACTGGCATTATTCGGAATTAGGATACACGTAGCAATAGTTCCCGCTATATTGGTTATCGTGACTGTACTGTTATTTTGGAAATATTACCAATTAACGCCAGAAAAAGTCGCAGCAAATAAAGAAAAATTAGCTGAGATGGGTCTTGCTGAATTAAGTCTTAAATAAATATTCTATTTTTTTTTCTTTTATTATATACAATTACATAAAATACATAATCAAATAAAATCAGAATTCACTTGAGAAAAAAAAAGTGATATTGGATTAAATTACCATCTCCAATAGATATCCTCAGCGTGACCTAACAAATCTTTGACAATTACTTTTTCTCCATTGTTGAGGATTATTTCTCCGGAATAATAACCATGTAGTAATGAAGAATTAAGATAAATTAATCCAAAGTTTAACTTCTCTTTATGTGGAATAATAGGTATCAATGTCATGTTAAATCGACCATCATTGCTCGAAAATTTCCAAGGTTTTGTAGGATCTCGATCTTCATGATGGAAAGTAACTTCATCTATTTTATGGGCTTTCCCATCATAGAAAATTATATTTTCGGTATGAGTTGATAAATCTCCAAACCCATATCCAATGTTAAATGCTACGGGGACTCCATCAACCAATCCACAAGCAGATCCCCAGAGCCAATGAGTTTTATATGGCCATATTCCTCTTCCCCAGTCCATAAGTCCGAATGAGGATCCCGGTTCAAAGGCATAGCGGCTTTCTCCAATTGTAATTTCTCCTTTAGCCGGCATGTAATTGATTTTATGATTGTAGTAAAATAATTTTGGTTTTTTATATCCTGTAACTACAACGGTATTATCATAAGATTCCCGATCATCCAGTGTAATAGTTCCTTTAATTCCTTTTTCTAATAAGGTTGGATCATCAATAGTAAGAATTCGCTTATCTCCTTTTTTCTCAATTGTAGCATTAAATTTGTCTGTTGGGAAGTCTATAATACTATCTTCTAAAGAACTTAATGGTAGTAATTTAGATTTAGTAAAAAACTTCATGATAGATTGCCCATTCCTTTCTTTCTTGTTAAAATCAATCCAGACATAACTCATTTGTGTTAAGTATCCAATATCTCCAATAGTTAATTGAAATCCGAAGTCTTTATTTAACACGGAATAATGATCCCATTCTTTAATTCGCATCCAACTTTTTCCAATATCTTCTTTATTATATTTTAAAATTGGTTTGCGAGCCCACCCTCTCTGGACTAACGTCCCATCTTTATTAAACAAGTTTGATTGTTCTGTTATTTCATTTTGATTTCCCAAATTAATCGACCTATATTTTCCTAATTGTATAGGATTCTGAATAAAAAATAAAATTTAGTTAGATTAATTGATTAAGAATAGAAATTTAATTTTTGGATATTTATTATAATGAATTAAATAATTAGGAAATCTTTTTTGGAATCCCATTCTGGCACGAAACTCCAACCTGACATAATCCACATCCATAGATATTGATTCCATAATTCTTTTTAATATAAGGGATGGTACTCATTACGTGTTTTGAACAAGCAATTTTATCATGTCGATTTTTAAAAGATATAGCATTGATAGGGCACCGTTTAATACAATCTCCACATTTGATGCAATACTCGTAAGGATCTGAAGGTCTCTTTGATGCATCCGATGGTAAGCTGTAATCAACAATTATACTTCCACACCTCATCGCCTTTCCTCGAGAATTGATAAATCCATCTGATAAACCAAAAGATCCTAATCCTGCTGCGAAACAACAATGCCTATGAGACCAATTTGAAGCCCAAATTTCACGATTTATTTTAAATAAGGATCTTTCATTGGTTGGTGCCATTGCATTTATTCCTAAGGAGTTTAATTCATTGATTAAATGCATTTGAATATTCATATTGGCTTGTTCTCCATATAATCTGGTATTCGCCCATCTTTTCGATGGATACTCTCTTGAATATATGAAATTTTCCTTTTTAGTAGTCCTATTAATTGGGAGAATATAAGCTACTACGCTTAAATTTTGTGTTGATAAGTCTATTCCTCTTTTTTTACAGTACCATGTATAAGCTTCTATTGGTGTAAGATAAAAGTCACCAATAATCTTCTTATAATCGGTGAATATCGTATCGTTCCCTGAAACTATACCGACGATTACATCTGGTTCAAACATTCTAGAATTATCACCCATTATCATCTTATTGCTTTCATCAAATTCCAAAAATGTGTTAATTTTTTCTATGAACCAATTTTTACTTATCCCCATGAGTAAATAGACCCGTATTTAGGTTAAATTATTTATTAGATTCTTGGTTTATATTTTAAATTTGAGAATTAAGAAAATGTTAAAAGAAAATGGAGTAATATGAAAATTTAATTTCTATCTATTTTTTGACAAATCTCGTCAATTTTATGAATAGTTTCGTCAATTATTTCATCAGTATGGAGCATGCATGTATAGAATCTGCTCCCTGCAACTGAAATAATTTCCTCGTCTACTAAAGCCGCTCCCATATGTTCCATAAATTGTTTCCTTAATGGTAATTGCCCTACTTGATCGGGTATGTCAAAACTTAACCCAAAAAGACATGAGGTATGGAAATGAACCGTTCCACCTAAATTGTATGAAAACCAGGGCAATTCATATTTTTCAAAAACTTGATTCAATCCATCAGCTAAACGAGTTGCAGCTTTTGTGGCTATTTCTGTTGCTCCCGTTTCCTCGACTAATTTAATGGCATGATAAGCAGCAGCACATGTTAATGGATTTGCTGCTAAGGTTCCTCCACTATATGCTCTTTTTCCACCACCCACTCCTGCTGCGCAATATTTCATGTATTCTTCTTTACCACCAATAGCTGCAGCGGATGGATATCCATGACCAACGATTTTACCAAAGATGGATAAATCTGGTTCATATCCATAATATGCTTGACCACCACCCATATGTAATCTAAAAGCACATACAACCTCATCAGATATTAAAAGAGTATTATTTTCATGACAAAGTTCTTCAACTTCTTTGTTAAATCCTGGTTTTACAGGAATAGCTCCAGATTCACCTCCCATAGGCTCAATTAAAACGGCTGCCACTTTTCGCTTTTCTGCAAACATTTCTCGTAATGTTTCAATATCGTTTGGGGGGCAAGAATCAATGAACTTGAAAATATCTTTTGGTATTCCATGCGATTCTAATAATTTTGATCCCGGCACGTGCATATCATAAACCAACTGATCTGACCATCCATGATAACTACCACCCATTTTAATAACCCATTTACGATTCGTGGCAACTCGAGCAATCCTAATTGCAAGCATATCGGCTTCTGTTCCCGTTTGGAGCCATCTTATAATTTCACAAGATGGAAAATATTTCTGAAGTTCTTCGGCAGCAAGATATTCATATTCATTAGTTATTCCATGACATGGACCAATTTCACGAATGACTTCTATAACCTTTTCCGTTAAGACAGGATGGTTATGACCTAGAATTATGGGCCCTCCATCCATTAAAAAATCGGTCAGTATTACGCCGTCGACAGTTTCCATGTAACAGTCATACACGCGTTTGCTAGCTAAAGGAAATGGATAATTAAAAGCGAGATTATGCTCTACACCTCCTGGAATGATCTTTCTTGCTCTTTCAAAAGCCTCTTTAGACTTAACATGGTTTTTTTCATATCTATCGAGGATAGCTTTCAACTCTTCGGATTTAAATTTGCTGATGGGCGAATCGACTATATTTTTAATTTTTGCTACCTTTTCCTCATATTCCATTAAATATCATCCTAATTAGAATTATTTTTTGTTTAATTACATACAATAAGAAATACATCCAAAATTAAGCTTATTTTTTTATCATAAATTCGTGGTTTTTGAACCCAAGATCATCACGATATACTAGATAAAAAGAGTCATCATATCCTTATATTCCAAATTTAAGGACAGTGTAGTGGAAATTCAATCTGTAAATACTTGATAGCTTAAATTTAATAATCATTTTTTGAGATAGTTTTTTAGATTCAATAAATCTTTAATTAGCTTTTTAACATTTATAATTAATATGTCAAATTCAAAAAATGAATCAAAGTATATTTTAGCAATCGATCATGGTACATCTGGACCAAAACCAGCTATAGTATCTATTTATGGAGAAGTAATTGACTGGGTGCTTAAAGAAGTCCCATTATATCTACCCGAGCCAGGAGCTGCAGAACAAGATCCTCAAGATTGGTGGAAAGCTATAATAAATGGTTCTAAAGAACTTATCGAGAAAAAAAGGATCGATCCTAAAAATATAATTGCTGTTTCTAATACGAGTCAATGGAGCGGGACAATCCCAATTGATAAAGACGGAAAAGAACTCATGAATTGCATAATTTGGATGGATACAAGGGGGGCAGAACAAATGAAAAAGTTACATAAAGGTCTTATCAAGATAAGTGGGTACAACATGATAAAAATGCTTAAATGGATTAAAATTACTGGAGGTGGACCTACATTATCAGGTAAGGACTCTATAGCACATGTTCTTTGGATTAGAGATAATTATTCGGATATTTATGAAAAGACCTATAAATTTTTAGAACCTCAAGATTGGGTGAATTACAAATTAACGGGACAAATTGCTACTTCTGAAGCGACAATTCATATGCATTGGATTACAGATATTCGAGATATTAATAATATAAAATACTCCAAGAAACTTATAAAGAAATTAAAGCTGGATGCTGATAAATTCCCAGAAATCAAAAAAACTACTGATGTATTAGGGCCTGTAACAAAAGAATTTGCTGAAAAGGTTGGGATTAATAGTGATGTGAAAGTTATCTTAGGTGCACCTGATTTACATACTGCTACAATTGGTTCTGGAGCGGTTGAAGATTATAAAGCACACTTTACAATAGGAACATCAGATTGGATGCTTTGTCACTTCCCATTTAAAAAAGTCGATATTTTCCATAATATGGGTACCGCCCCTTCAGGCATACCGGGAAAATACATGCTTCTTAACGAACAAGAAATAGCGGGTGGAGCTTTGAGTTTTCTAAGAGATAACATTTTATATCACAAGGATGAGTTATTAAGAGAAGAACACGTGCCTGATGTCTATAAAATTTTCGATAAAATCGTTGAAAATACGCCAGTGGGAGCTCACAATTTGATTTTCACTCCTTGGCTCTTTGGAGAAAGAGCACCAGTAGATGATCATACAGTTCGAGGTGGTATTTATAATATATCACTTGATACAACCAGAGAACATTTAATTAGAGCTATTTTTGAGGGAGTTGCATACAACTTAAGATGGTTATTAATATACGTTGAAAAGTTTATCGAGAAATGGGTCAAGAAGAACAAACCCGAATTAATTAAAGATGGGAAGATCATCCCGGAGCTTAACATCATTGGTGGTGGAGCTAATAGTAATGTTTGGTGTCAAATTTTTGCCGATGTGCTTGACAGAACGATTAAGCAGGTAAAGAATCCCATTCAAGCAAATGCCCGGGGAGCGGCATTCATTGCTTCTGTAGGATTAGGACATATCAAGTGGGAAGATATTCCAAAATATACTGAATACTCCAATATCTTTGAACCAAACTTAGAGAATAAAGAGATATATGATGGATTGTTCAATGAATTTCTTAATATCTATAAAGTAATGGGAAAGACTTATAAAACTTTAAACAAAATGCATTAAAATATCTTATTTTTTTATCTTTTTAAGTAAATCAGCAGACACTCTTCTCCTTAAGAATTCCATAATTAAAGTCATCCGATATTTATTTATCGTAGTAAGTGCTAATTTCTCATCTAAGGTTTTCATAAAATCTTTTTCCGAAATTTTTTTAACATTTTCTAAAACTGTTTTTGCAAATTCAGAATCACTAATGAATCTTAGAATAGAATCAAGAATTATCTTAACTTGTTCCTCTCGATCTGTTCGCTCTAAAGCATAGTTAATAATATTTGTTTCATAGAAAACACTAGTGCGCCAAGGCATTTGGACAATGTGCTTGCTTGGATTAAATAGAAATGCTCTTGTTTTCTGATTTGCAACTAACGAATAAAAATATCCTGGATTTGGAAAAATATCTTTATCATAATCAATCACATCAATTTTGATTGAATTCTTATAAGAGTTAGGAATCAATAAATCAAAATACTCATTCAAATCGGTTAAATTTATGTCAACTTCTCCACTTTTTATAAGATAAGAATCATATTTAAATAATTTTGCATGTATTAATCCAGCAACAGTATTAAAACCCAGTTTATTAATCAAATACAGCAATGTAAATTTGATTTCAGATCCCATTTGCATTTCTGGTAATTCTTCCTCTTCTTCTTTAGATACAGACATATCAATTGCTTCATATCCTATGATCCTACCTTCAATATCTGCAATTACGATGAATTGGTGTTCTTCACAACAAGCACCCTGAGGAACTTGGATTTTAATAAAACCAAAGGTTTTTTGAGTAAATACGTAAGCTGGTATCGGTATAACTTTAGAGACACCACATTTTGGACATGCTGGTCTTAATATTTTGGTTTCCGCTTTTTCAGAAATCATAATAGTTCCGATTCTTTTACAAATAAAATAGATTGAACATATTTAAATTAACTCTTATCCATAGATGTATGAAAACGTGTATTATAATATTAGTAAAAAAAAATAATAGAAAAAAAGTATCACAAAAAATGAAAAATTAACCTTTAATTGATTTTCCACTTTCTAGTTTTGAAATATCTTTTTCTTGAAGTTCTCGGCGTTGAACTTTACCTGTCATGCTAACTGGAAGATTCCGCACTACTTCAATTAAAACAGGACTTTTCCATTTTGCCATATTTTCTAAGCACCATTGTTTAATCTCATCTATTGTAACGTCTCTATCAATCTTTAATCCCGGTTTTAATGTGATCCAGGCCTTTACTTTCTCACCAGTATTTTCATCAGGTAAACCCGCTACGGCAGCTTCATCAATGGCAGGATGTTGTCCTAGGTAATCTTCTACTTCTTTAGGAAAGACCGAGTGACCAGATACCTTGATTAAAGATTTCTTTCTATCTCTAATCTCACAGAATCCATGCTCATCCATAAACCCAATATCTCCCGTTAATAGCCAGCGCTTTCCACCCCACATCTTAAGATTATCTTCTTGTTCCTTTTGAACTCCTAAATAGCCAAGCATAATGTGAGGTCCTGCGACACAAATTTCACCAGTATGTTCAACTCCAAAATTATTTCGTTCTGGTGTACCATCAGATATTGGCCCCTTATCAAAATTCTCGGAGTCAAATATTGCCCAATCCACTCCAGTTATAGGTAATCCTAATTTTCCTGTCTTGTTTGGGCCCCAAAATGGAGCAACGCTAGTTACTGGAGATGTTTCAGTTAACCCATACCCAACGCGAATAGGGCAAAAAATTTCTTCAAATGGGATCCTCACATAATCGTGTAGTGGTCCAGCACCGGATGTTGCGTACCTCAGTTTCTTCCAAAAATCATACTTTTTCTTATACTCTTCAACTCCGACTTCATTAACATAATCAGTCAACCTTTTAAAGAGCATTTCAACGCCAGTATACATAATTCCTTGTGGGGCGTCTAATTTATTGATCGTTTCAGAAAGTACATCATCAGTTGGTGGTTTTGGAAAGAGTAGCATTACCATACCTAAGGATAAAGCTCCATTCATCACGCAAGTCATCCCAAAACTATGGAAAAAAGGGATGCTTCCAATAGTTATCATTCCAGGTTCTAAATTCGTCCAAGGTTTAATCATAAAAAGGTTTGAAATTAAATTAGCGTGACTGAGCATTGCAACTTTAGGTAAACCAGTAGTGCCTCCCGTCATTAAATATACAGCGGAATCAGTCCAAGGATCAATTTCTACTGAAATCTCCTTTGGTTCCGTATTTTTTATTATGTCATTCATCCAATATATTTTGTAATCTTCCGTTTCATTAGGAATTTTTTCTCTTGCATTAGGAATTCCTAGTGCCGTAATTGTTTCTTCATTAGCAGTAAAGAAGTCAGTAAAGTTAGAAGGAATTAATAATTCAACACTTGTTTTTGGAAGAATGGTACTAGGACCAGCTATATACAGCATATCCATGAGAACTAGGACTTTTGCATTGGTCATGGTTAGAGAATGCAATAATTCCATTGGTTTATATGTAGGGTTGATTCCTTGTGCAATAGCACCAATATACATGCATCCCATATACGCTACTACAAAATTAATAGAATTTGGAAGATCTATGGCTACAACGTCTCCCTTTTTAATGCCGTGATCGTGTAAAAAAGTGCCGAATTTCTTTGCATACTCAAACAAGGTTTTTAATTTAACTTTTTCTATGTAAGGTCCATATACAAAGATGCAAATATCATTATCCCAGATTCCATAGTCATTAGCAGATTTAATGAATCCTTCCCACATGGGGGTGATTTCTAATCCTTCAACATCTTTCAATTGCTTTGGAACCCCTTCCGGCCAATAGCCTCCAGTGAACCATACTTTTTGTTCATTAACGATGAATTGCTTATCTTCTAAACTTGTCATTTTATTCATACTCCTTTCGTAATTAACTTTTTCTTAATTACAAAAATTTCATTTAATATATTATCATTGATTAACTATAATATAATAATTTAACTCGATTCTAAGTGAGATATTATTATTAATATTTCTTACATTTTTGGATATCAATATAATGGGTTTTAAAGCAAAACTAAAGGATAGTCTAAAGGAGAAATTGACTGACGTTGAACTTGATCTACTTCCAAGAGGTTTTCAGACCATAGGAAAAATCATGATCCTTAAGCTAAATCCAGCTCTTTTGAAGAATAAAGAGGTAATTGCTCAAAAATGCATGGAGATATTACCTAGTATAAAATCTGTTTATTTAAATAATGGTAAAATAGAAGGAACGTTTAGAACACCAAATAGCATGGAATATATAGCGGGGGAAAACAATTCCATGGTTATGCATAAAGAACATGAGGTCATTTATAGCTTTGATTTCACTAAGATAATGTTTAGCCAAGGTAACTTATCCGAGCGAAGATATTTAGCATCATTAGTCAAGGAAGGTGAAATAATTGTGGACATGTTTGCGGGAATTGGTTATTTCTCCCTTTCGATCGGAAAGCATTCAAAACCGAGTCGAATTTACAGTATTGAATTAAATCCAGACGCATTTAATTATTTAGTTAAGAATATTAAACTCAATCATCTCGAAAATCTAATTATTCCAATTAATGGTAATAGTAAAGAAGAGGTAGTAAAACTCAGTATTTCAGGATTAAGAGCCCATAGAGTGATAATGGGTATTTTTCCCGCTCCAAAAGATTTTATAAAAGAAGCATTATCAATTGCTCGGGATGAGGGATCAATTTATCATTATGAAGGAGTGTCAGAAAAAAATAAGTACATAGACTTATTCAATGACTTTGATTCAATTGCGAAAACGCAAGGCTTTGGATGCCGATTGCTAGAAAAAAGGTTTGTGAAAAGTTACGGACCACATCTCTATCATACCGTTCTTGATATTCTCGTTTTTAAAATCTAAAATCATAAATCATTATTATTAGTATTTTCATAACTGAAAACTGAAGATTTATTAACTTTATCAATAACTCTATAATTAATTCGGTATGAAATTGTGAGAAATGAAATGATTTATCAAGCAATAAGTGAATTAGCAATAATATCCGGACTTACTGCTGCTATAGCAGTCTTTATTAGTGTTTTCCTTGGTTTAATTGTTTTAACGAAATACTTGAAAACCAAAGATAATTTGATTTTTTATTTTTTCATCTGTATTGTTTTTACATCAACTCCGTGGTATCCAAGTGGATTAGGGTTTATATATTGGTTAATTACTGGAGTAGTATTGCCCTATCAAACTTACGTCCTTTTAGGAAATGTAACCATTCCTATCGCAATTATTGCGTGGTTAAATGTCTATATGACAACATTAAAACCACAAAGAAAAAAGCTGGTTCTTATTAGTTATGCAATTATTTCATTGTTTTTTGAATTGTATTTATTTTATTTTCTATATTTTGCTCCAGGAGCACCAGTTGACTTTTTATTAGGGATAATTAATGATGTGAGCAATCCTACGGATATTGAATATAAAGGTTTTATATTAGTATTTTTAGGTTTGAGTATTGTAACGGCATGTGTCACAGGGATTCATTTCGCCCTTTCTTCTATAAAATTAAAAGAAAATCAAGCTTTAATTTGGAAAGGATACTTTTTATTTATAGCGTTCCTCCTGTTTGGAATATCTGCAATATTTGATGCATTAATAGATATGAATGCAATCACATTGGTAATTATTCGAATAATATTAGCATTATCAATGTTCTTTTTTTATTTGGGCTTTATTTTACCAAAATGGATAAAGAAAGTTCTTTCTATTAAAGAATTTTAATGGTAATTGAGCTAGCTAAGAATCTTAATTGCTTTTTTTTAAAAAAAAAAGAGTCATCTTATTTTTTCTTTAATTTGAATTGAGCGTTGCTTCATTTCTTCATTGAGGGTAGTGAAATCTTTTTTAGATGTAAAGAAAAGGGGTATCCAAAGAAAAACCGATAAAATACCAAATATGAGAGTTGACCAAAAAATTGTAGCGGAGAAGCTCTCAGTATAAGAAACTATAAACCCACCAATTAAAGCACCCAAAGCGCGACCGATCGTGTCAATAAAAGATCCGACTGCTACCATGGTTCCACGATTTTCTGGAAAATTAACATCCAATAAAGAGGCGTACCAGTTTGGCCCTATTCCCATTGTTAGTGCGAGACCCGTTCCTAAAAATGAGGAAAAGATGATCCATAGAACCCAAAACCCTATCTCATCAACGACATGCAAGGCACCAAAGAAAAATGTTTGAGAGGGAACGTTAGGAGCCATGCTAAAAGCAACAAGCAAGAAAGGTAGAGTTAAGATTGAGCAAATGGTTGCAACTTTTACTCTTCCGTTGGGTTCTCCTTTTTGAACTTTTTTATCACCCCAATGAGCCAATCCAAATTGTCCGATTAATAAGCCAAAAACCACCGCTACTAATATAAGAACAATAACTTTCAAATCAATAATATTTATACCGATGTCAAGCTCAATATAGGGGAAAATATATGCGAGCAAGAGTCCAGAAGCTACCACATCGAAAAAATTCATTGTTAAAAAAAAATTTGATTTTCTCTTATAAATATATTTTAAATCTGATAATTTTATTCTATAAGTATATTGAATATTCTCATCTGATAAGAGATCTTCAAAATATTTCTCTTTGACTCCCCTCTTAGGCTCGATTGTTAAAAAGAGGTTCAAAATGGTCAAAATGACAGCCGTGATACCCAAGTAAAAATATGGTACCTTCCAAGTGTATAGGGAATTAGGAAAATTAATTCTAATAAAATTTATCTTTTCAGTTATTGTGGGTTGAGTTATCGCATCAAAATCGATTAAATTAAAAGCTAATGCAATACCACTAGCAAATAAACTCGTAATCGTCGTGATTAAACCCCAAAATGCAAAAGACTTTGAACGAGATGATGATGATATCAGATCAGCCATATATGAGATTGAAAGGGGAGCCGTTATTCCAGTTGCTATTGCAGCAATAATTCTTAATATCATCAATTGCCAAAATTGTTCAACGAATATGTAAAGTAATGCCGAGGTTGACCATAAAAATCCCGAAAGAATGAGTAAATTTTTGCGAAGATATTTATCTGTTAAATATCCAAAAATGATAATGGATACACCATATATGATTGTATAAGTTCCAATAAGAATACCAATTGAATCGAAATAAACGTTTAATTCTGCAGCTATTAAAACTTGATTCGGGAGTAATATAGCACTATCCATGATAATAACTAAAATAAGCATCAAAAAAATAACTAAAGAAAACATTTCTCGTTTCTTCAATTCATTTCACTGACTTTTTTAAAGTAAGATTAAGCTGTAATGGTCTTGTTGTTATATTAAGTTTTTTTTATCCTTGATATAAGACCGTAATTTTTAAATAAATTAACAATAAATCTTCATTTACTATTTTTTTCTTTAAAAAAAATTCATATGAGAACAAATGTCAGAAGAAGTAAAAGAGCAAAAAAGTGAGCGAAAAGAGCCATTACACGTTCGTTATGAATGGTTTGACCAATTTCGAGGACTAATTATTGTAATCTTGATCATTTCCGTAGTTACATGGGAATTATCAGGGAATTTTGGGTTAGGAATCCCTCCGATTGGTCCACCGCTATTAAATCATGGATATAAATATTATAATGGATATCCTCCCATAATAACGATAATAGACATTGGACAACAAATATTTATGTTTGTAATGGGGTTTGGCGCGTATTTAGCATTCACAAGTCGAAGAGAAAAAAAAGGAATTGGAGCTGCTTGGAAGCACGGCTTAATCAGGGTAGCAGTGTTATATGCTTTAGCCTTTATCGATGATGGACTTTTAGGAGGATTGATCTCAGATGGAACTATCCCATGGGATGAGGTATTATGGTATGGTACATTTGCTAATCTTGCAATAGGCACATTTGCGGCCTATTTAGCTACTTATTTAATGCCAAAAAGTGCTGATAAGAGGATGATTTTAAGCATAGCCATTATGGTAATTCATTCTCTATTGTATGCGAGTGGAATATTTGAATATAAAGGACCTCTCACTGGAGGTAGTATTATATTTCCATTTAATGCATTTAATCACGCAGCAATAGCTATTGCGGCTACTTGTTTCTCCCAATGGTTCAAAATGGATCCTAATGATACAAAAATTGGTTTTAAAAAACGAATTTTACCAGTATCCACCATTGCTATAATGTCATTTTATGTTATAGATTGGATTCAACCTGCAGAGCATCACGATTGTACTACATCCTTAGCATTATTAGCCATTGCGGTTTCTGGGTTCTTGATTGCGGTGTTTTACAGTTTTGAGATGCTAAATTTTAAGATTCCCGTTTT
>Ga0315535_1001910_pt1 | contig 13668 bp, 18 predicted proteins | sample SalMarSW160220MG_2_FD_203092 | JGI IMG/M metagenome (GOLD analysis project Ga0315535, IMG submission 203092) | Salt marsh sediment microbial communities from the Plum Island Ecosystem LTER, Massachusetts, United States - Salt Marsh Sediment SW1602-20 ...
CTAAAAATCCGGACCAGGTTTATAAAGAGAAGGTCGGGATTGTTCGGATAAACATTTTAAGAAAAACCACTGAATCAGCTTTTAGGATTTTAAATTCTCTTGAAACCGATAGCAGGTTTAAAGATAAAATTGATATTACAAATTATTGGCGTGGGTGGACTTATATTTTTTCAGATGATTGGGAGAATGCTGAAGCAACATTCGCAAAAATTGATTCTGCTCGTCAGTTGCAGAAGCTTGCAGAGAAAGTAAATAACGAGTTATACTCAGTCGGGTTTGCAAAAGCGATTTCTTATATCATTCCCGGGGCAGGACAAATTTATACTGGCGAATATCTCAGTGGCATTATGTCGCTTGGTTGGAATGTATTGTGGGGATATCTTACGGTACAAGCCTTTGCTGCTGATAGAATCTTTGATGGTATAATGATAGCCAACTTTCTCTTTTTAAGATTTTACAGAGGGAATTTGCAAAACGCAGAGAATTTTGCCATTGAAAAAAATCTTAAGATAAGTAACAATGCACTTCACTATCTTCAATATGAGTATAAAGGATTAAAACCATAATAATTATTTTTTGTAGTTAGGCAAGTGACTCTTTGTATTAGTTGAGTGAATAGTCATAAAAATTGGAGGAACTATTGTGAACAATGACAATGAGATAAACGGTTATTACGATGACGACGGCACAAAACTCAATCCTGACCTTTATCCGAAACCCGGCTTTTATTTAATGTGTAGGCTCAATGATGATCCTGATGAAGAAGTCCTTTATAATCTCAACAGGCTGGGTCAGAGAAACGAAACAGAAACCAAGTGCCGCACAAACATTCCTTTGGAGGAAAACTAGCAAACAATTTTCTGTAATGTTATATTATGAATAATTGCTAATTTGCAACATTATAATTTATTAAGCTTTTGTACAGACATTGTGTGAAAAAAATAGTGTAATTAAGCAGTTTTCTCTTAATGATTGAACAGTTAGCACCCGTTTTTTGATGAGCTTTATCTTGATAGGTATGTGAATTTTTGTAATATTGAGTCTCAATTTTGAACTTATTTTGATTGTTAAAAATTAAGGTAACAAAACCTTAAAAGGAGTTTAATTATGGCAATATTTATAACGGAGGAGTGCATTAACTGCGGAGCTTGCGAACCTGAATGTCCAAATACGGCAATTTATGAAGGTGGTGTTAACTGGGAATTGGTCGGTAAAACTTATGGTGAAGGTGATACCGCTCCATCGGGCGCCGAAGGATTTTATTCAAATGATTTATTTTATATAGTACCCGATAAATGTACCGAATGCAAAGGGTTTCATGATGAACCTCAATGTGCCGCTGTTTGCCCGGTTGATTGCTGTCTCCCCGATCCAAAACATGTTGAGAGCGAAGAGGAACTGCTTAAAAAGAAAGATTACCTGGATAGTATAGGCAGAGTGGGAAGATAAATTATTTTATTAATTAGCTTAAAATATGGGCATCGCAAGATGTCCTTTTTTTTTATTTTGAATTAACCAATTGATTATGATTCACATAAAATGAAAATAGGGAAATACAATCTTAAAATAATAACTTCCGGATATTTTAAATTAGACGGCGGAGCTATGTTCGGAATAGTACCCAAACCACTTTGGCAAAAAACTAATCCCGCAGATGAAGCTAACAGGATTCAATTAGTAACGAGACATTTATTATTGGAAAGCGATTTAAAAAAAATTCTTATAGATGCGGGAATGGGAGATAAATGGGATGATAAATCAAGAGGGATTTATGCGGTGGATGAGAATCATTCGATGGGAAAGGCTCTGAAAGAAATCGGATTAACTTATGAAGACATAACAGATGTGATTTTAACCCATCTTCATTTTGATCACACTGGCGGTTCAACAAAGATTTCGGAGGGAAAATTAATTCCGTCTTTCCCAAATGCAAAATATCATGTACAAAAACAAAATTTTGATTGGGCATCAAATCCATCAGAAAGAGATAAGGGAAGTTACATTAAGGAAAATTTTTTACCTCTTGCAGAAGAAGGTGTTTTAGATTTTATAAACGGAAATGAAAAGTTCGATGATGAAATAGAATTTATTGTAATCAACGGGCATACATTCGGTCAGCAAATGGTTAAGATATCGGATTCATCAAATACCTTTCTTTTCTGCGGCGATCTTCTTCCTTTTACTTCTCATATCAGGCTGCCTTACATAATGGGTTATGATCTTCAGCCCTTGGCTACTCTTAAAGAGAAGAAAAAGATTCTTCCGAAAGCGGCCAATGAAAACTGGAAAATATTTTTTGAGCACGATCCTGAAACGGCGTTTATTACAGTACAGCAAACAGATAAAGGCATAACGGAAAGAGAAAGATTTACGTCATTTGAGTGATCAAAATGAAATTGGATTTAAACAGGTATGTAAAGTTTCCGAGCTACCAAACGGTACAGGGAAAAGATTTATTGTTGATGATAGAGAGGTTGCAGTATTCAAAATGGATGACGAACTGTTTGCTTTGTACAACGTTTGTCCTCATCAGCATTTCAATTTTATATACGATGGCATTATAGAAAAAGGTTGTGTAATCTGTCCGATTTATGGCTGGAGATTTGAACTTGAAACCGGTAAAAATCCTGATGGTGGAAAAGGCTTGGAAAGTTATCCGGTGAAAGTTGTCAACGATATTATTTGTGTAAAAGTTCCTGAAATAAAACGTCCATGGTAGATGAAGCTTACAAATGAAATTGTTGTAGAAAAAGCAAAGACTATTGGTTTTGATCTTGTTGGTTTTGCAAAAGCCGAAGCACTTGGAGTGGAGGGACAAAGATTAGAAGAATGGTTAAGTAAAGATTATCAGTCGGGAATGAGTTATATGGAAAGGAACAAAGAAAAGAGAAAAGATGTTTCTCAAATTCTTCCCGGTGCAAAATGTGTTATATCTCTTGCTGTTAATTATTATACCGATCACGGGTACACGAATAATTCCGTTACTGGAAAAGTATCTCGCTATGCCTGGGGAAAAGATTATCATCTTATAATCTGGGAGATGCTGGAAAAGCTGGAAAAAGGCCTTAAAGAAATTGATCCGGAGTTCGAAAGTAATTCTTTTGTAGATACCGGACCGGTTATGGATAAAGCCTGGGCGGTTCGCGCTGGAATCGGCTGGCTGGGCAAGCACACTAATGTTATCAACAAATTATTAGGAAGCTGGATTTTTATTGCTAACATAATTACAAATTATGAGTTCGATTACACCTCTCCGATTTCCGATTTTTGCGGCAGTTGCACAGCCTGTATTGATGCTTGTCCTACAGATGCAATTGTTCAGGAATATGTAGTTGATTCCAATAAATGTATTTCCTATTTAACGATTGAAAATAAAGGAGAGATATCGGATGAATTCAAAAATAAATTCAATAATTGGCTTTTCGGTTGTGATATCTGCCAGGATGTTTGTCCATGGAACTACAAATTTGCACGACCGACAATGATTAGTGATTTCAATCCTTTGAATGATAACAAAGAAATTGACCTGCATGAAGTAATGAATATGCCAGAAGAAAATTTCAAGGAAAAATTTTCAGAAAGTCCGCTTTCAAGAGCAAAGCTGTCAGGCTTAAAAAGAAATGCAGAATTTCTTTTAGGATAATGTGATTTTAATCGCAATATAATTACAATTTGAATCTTTATTAAATTTGTTGTATCAAATCTTATTGAAATTGAAAAATTATTGTTGAATTACAGAGGACAAGATGACTGAAAATAATCATCATAAAGTTATAATTATTGGCTCTGGACCGGCAGGATTTACAGCAGCACTTTATAATGCCAGAGCAAATCTTAACCCGGTTATGTTTGAAGGAATGCAGCCAGGAGGACAGTTAACAATTACAACAGAGGTGGATAATTATCCGGGATTTGAAAATGGAATACAGGGACCGGAATTAATGGATGTAATGAGAAAGCAAGCTCAAAGATTTGGTGCAAAATCTATTTATAGCGAAATAACGGAAGTTGATTTTTCCCGGAGACCATTTAAATTGAAGTCTTATGAAAATGAATACACTGCAGATGCTGTAATCATTGCTACCGGTGCTTCGGCTAAATTGCTTAACCTTGAAAGTGAAAAAAAATTCATGGGTTACGGAGTTTCTGCCTGTGCAACCTGCGACGGATTTTTCTTTAAGAACCAGGTTGTAATTGTAGTTGGCGGTGGAGACACTGCAATGGAAGAAGCGACCTATCTTACAAATCATGCAAAGGAAGTTCACGTAGTTCACAGAAGAGAAGGATTCAGAGCTTCTAAAATCATGGTTGATAAGGCAGAAAAGAATCCAAAGATTTTCTTTCACACAAATAAAGTAGTGAGTGAAGTTCTCGGTAAAGAGGAAAACGGAAGAAAAATAATGACCGGTGTAATCCTTGAAGATACACGCAATGGTTCGAAAGAAGAATTTAAAGCTGATGGTTTATTCGTTGCAATCGGTCATAAGCCTAACACCGATCTTTTCAAAGGACAGCTCGATATGGATGATGTAGGTTACCTGAAAGTTCAGCCCGGTACAACTAAAACAAATATTGAAGGCGTTTTTGCTGCGGGAGATGTTGCGGATAGCAAGTACAGGCAGGCTGTTACAGCAGCCGGAACCGGTTGTATGGCTGCTATCGATGCTGAAAGATGGCTCAAAGAATATAGCCATAAAGTTCAGTTGGAAGAGGCAGGTAAAAACTAAGAAGAAAATATATCTGTCTATTCCAGTTTAATTTTTTAATATATAAAAAAGGCAGGTGTTTAACCTGCCTTTACATTTCAGTCCCTTTTTTATTTTAACCCGATTTAAGGATTAAATTCGTTTACAGGTTTTTTGTTTCGAGATCATGTTTCTTTCTTAATTTATTTCCCACAAGATTTGCGACTACAAATCCCACACCTGTAAAGGTGAAAAGGAAGAGAGGTATCCAGTAATCTCCGCTATAAGATTTTTCCAGCATCATTCCAAAACCTAAGCCCAAACCGAAGAAGATACTTATGATGCCAATCTTAAGCATTATAAAAGGATCTCTTTTATCTTCGAAGAATTTTTTAATTTCCTCTGCAGATAATCCTTTCTCGATCAGCATTTGTTTCTCTTTGGATTTGTAAAAAATGCTGATTACCAGAACCAAACCGATTACCAGAAATAATATTATTGGGATAAAAACTCCAATTACAGCTTCCATTTTTTGCTCCTTTCTTTCATTTGCTAGTTATGACTTGAATGGATTATATCTGGTTACAGTTTGGGATTATTTAAATTCTGCTTTAACAAAAATGATTGAAATTAGCATCTTTTCTAATTTCTATAAAATTTGATTGCTTGAGTAGGTTATTTGATGTAGATTTATCTGGAATATTTGTAACTAAATCTCTAAATCGTTAGTCATTAATATAAAATGAAAAACCTAACGGATTGGGAAATAATAGAATCGGTAAAACACGGCAACCAATCCGATTATTCGATTCTTGTGGATCGATACAAAAACAAAGCATTTTCTTTACTTAAGAGAATGTTAAAGAATGAACAGGATGCAGAAGAGACCTTGCAGGATTCTTTTATGAAAGCTTATAACTCGTTGAATAATTTTAAAGGTGAATCTAAATATTCGACATGGTTTTATAAAATAGTCTATAACACGGCATTAACAAAGATTTCATCAAAGAAAAGAAAGACGGAAAGAGAAATGACATCGGTTGAAGATCATTTTGACTTGAAAAGCGATTATGATTTTAATATTTCTGAGAATAAAGATTTCTCGGAATTTGTGAATGAACTTGTAAATAAATTGCCGGAAAGATTTTCTGCCGTGATCACTCTTTTTTATTTAGATGAAATGAGTTGCGAGGAGATAAGCAAAGTAATGAATGTTTCAGTCAGCAATGTTAAAGTAATGCTTCACCGTTCAAGGAATGCATTGAAAGATTTGATAGTTGAAAAAAATCTGGTTGAGGAATTGATATGAATCTGATTTCTGATGAAATACTAAACAATTATTTGGATGGTGAACTAACACCCGAAAAGATTCAGGAAGTCGATGCTATCCTGAAGCGATCTGAACCGGATATGAAAAGATTTAAAGCCTTAAAGCTTGTACACGATAATCTTTCTTCAATTAAAGAAGATAAAGTCAATGAAGATTTTACATTTCGTTTGATGAAAAAGCTGAACAGGAAATTTGTATTACCTAAACAACAAAAGTACTTCATAATTCTTGTTAGCTCCTTCATGGTTTTAATTTGCCTTGGAATTGTCGGCTACGTGATCGCAACAATACTATCCACACCAACTCCTCAAACAGAATCTGTAGAAGTAACAGAAACGGTGCAGAGGATTACTATTGGTTTGATAACGGAACTGCAAAAACTCTTTAGCGGTAATGGACTTTCAATCATTGGTTCGATCATTTCCTTTGCCATGATAATCACAGGTTATATCTTCTTCGAACGGCAAAAACAAATGAAGACAAGGTTGGGTTCTTAGCACCCAGATTAATTAGTTTGTTAAGTGAACAACTTTTAATCCATACCTCCCTTTGATAAATTGCATCTGACAAATTATTTATCTTTCTAAATTAAGTAATGAATCATAAATCAGGATATGTAGCAATACTTGGTTTACCGAATTCCGGGAAATCTACTTTGTTAAATGCAATACTAGGACAGAAACTGGCGATCACAAATCCTAAGCCGCAGACGACAAGGAAAAAAATACTAGGCATTTTAACTGAAAAAGAATATCAGGTAATTTTTCTAGATACACCTGGAATTATCAATCCATCTTATCTCTTACAGCAAAGAATGATGCAACAGGTGGAATCATCAATTAAAGATGCAGATGTTTTACTGATTTTGATTGATGCTTATACAGATTCAACCGGCAAAAAGATTTTTAAAACCTTTTTTGGAAAGAATTTAGAACGTCTTAAAAAAAATGTCATCCTCATCATAAATAAAATTGATCTCATAGAACAGGAAGATGTTGTTAAGATGATAAAACATTTTGAGGATTTGAAAAAATATAAAGCTGTAATTCCAATTTCAGCTTTAGAGAATTTTAATGTTGACAGAGTAACTCAAATTATTGTTGATGAATTACCCGATGGACCTTCATTTTATCCCGATGATGTTGTTGCTGATGAAAATGAAAGATTTTTTGTGTCTGAAATTATTCGTGAGAAAATCCTTGAACAATTCAGCGAGGAAGTGCCTTATAGCTGCGAAGTATTAATAGCCGATTACAAAGAGAGAGAAGAAGGTAAAGATTATATCAGTGCAGAAATTGTCGTAGAACGTGATTCGCAGAAAGCAATAATCGTTGGTAAAGATGGGAGCAAAATTAAGAAGCTTGGAACCGTTGCAAGGGAAGCAGTGGAAGATTTTCTTCAACGAAAGGTTTTTCTGGAGCTTCGCGTTAAGGTAAGAAAAAACTGGCGCTCTGATGAAAATATGCTCAAGGCTTTTGGCTATTCACCTGACAAGTGATATCGATGTTTACAATTTCTTAAAGTTAATCTTCTTTTGTAGTAATTCAAAATTTCTCTAATTTAATTCAATTCAAATTAAGAATCTTGATTTATATTTTTTAGTATTGTGCAGGTAAGAGCAGAAATATTGGTAAATGGATTGGTTCAGGGCGTTGGATTCAGATATTTTGTTTACAGGGAAGCGCTTAAGCTTGGACTTGTTGGTTTTACAAAAAATTTATTTACAGAGGAAGTTTTAACTATTGCCGAAGGAGAAAAGAGCCAGGTAGAAGAATTATATAAGAAAATCAAAATTGGTCCGAGTCACGCCTCAGTGAAAAATTGTAAAGTAGATTGGCTTGAACCGAAAAATGAGTTCGATAGTTTTGAAATCAGGTGAATAGTTCATGCAGAGGACGCAAAGAAAAGACAACGCGGAGATCGCGGAGAAAATGACTGAGAATGAGATAGCAACTAAAATAATCGGAGCGGCAATAGAACTGCATAAAAAGCTTGGACCAGGGTTGTTGGAATCTACTTATGAGAATGCTTTAGCTTTTGATTTACGAGAAATAGGACTTAAAGTTATACAGCAAAAACCAATGCCATTCGTATATAAAGACGTAAGGTTAGACGTTGGATATAAATTAGATCTGCTTGTTGAGAATTTAGTTATAATTGAGGTCAAGTCGATTGAAGCATTAGCTCCTGTTCACTATGCTCAATTGTTAACTTATTTAAAACTATCAAATGTAAAATTAGGATTGTTAATAAATTTCAACACAAAACTATTAAAAGAAGGAATTCACAGAGTCGTAAACAATTTATAATCTCGGCGCACTTTGCGTTAAGTTCTCAGCGACCTCTGCGTGAAATGAAAAAATTATAATGGCGGAATCTTTGAATTACAGAAGCGGAATTGGATATGATGTGCATGCATTTGCGCAAGACAGAAAACTCATTCTTGGTGGAATTGAAATACCGTTTGAAAAAGGATTAGCCGGTCATTCCGATTCAGATGTTCTTCTCCATGCAATAACAGATGCGTTATTGGGTTCACTTGCTCTCGGTGATATCGGTCAGCATTTCCCCGATACTGATGAAAAATATAAGAATTCAGACAGCAGTATATTCTTAATAAAAGCAATGGAACTGGTTCGAAATTCAGGATATGAAATTTCAAATATAGATGCTACAATATCTTTAGAAAAACCTAAGCTGACTTCATTCATTCCGAAAATAAGAGCACAAATATCAGAGATTTTGAAAATTGATTCCAACCAAATTTCGGTTAAAGCAACTACAACAGAAAAACTTGGATTTGTCGGCAGGGAAGAAGGCATAGCTGCAATTGCTATTGTTCTGGTTGCAAAAGTAAAATAGAATGTTCGAAAGCATACTCAATAACATTTCACATTTAACTCCATTCTGGATTTATGTTACTCTTTTCTTTTTTTCATTTATAGAAAATGTTTTCCCGCCATCTCCCAGTGATCTTGTTATCTTAATTGGCGGAACGCTTGTATCTACCGGAGTAATCCATTTTATTCCTACACTTTTATTGGCAACAATTGGAAGTGTGCTTGGTTTTATGACTTTATTCTATTTTGGTTCTACTGTTGATAAAAAATTAGTACATTCAGGTAAGTACAAATATATTCCTGTCGATGCTATTGAGAAAGTTGAACAGTGGTTCAAGAAGTATGGTTACTGGATAATTCTTGGAAACAGGTTTCTTCCCGGAACAAGATCCGTGATCTCGTTTTTTGCTGGAATGAGCAGACTGAATGTAAAAAGAACAATTATATTTGCAACAATAAGTTCATTTGTTTGGAATGCGATTATTTTGTATTTAGGATTTTTATTCGGACATAATGTTGATGTTGTAGATAAATATCTTTCAACATACAGCAACATTGTAATCGGGATTACAATATTTATAACGCTGATCCTAGTTATCCGGTATTTCTTAAGAAAGAAAAAAGTTCAAAGTGAAAATCTTAAGTAAACTCAGAATTCCAAAAACTGCAGAAGAAAAGAAAAACCTCAGAAAAGAAAGACTCCTTCTTATTTTAAGCGGATTACTAATTGGAATTTCATTTCCCCCTTTTCCATTTCCTTTTACTCTTCTAATCTTTGTGGGTTTTATACCTTATCTCTATGTTATTTCACAAAGAAGAACTTTAGCCGGGATTAACCGTGCAACTTTTTTAATGGCATTTGTTCTTACTGTTATAACAGTTTACTGGGTTGGAAGCTGGCAGGCAGAAGCAGATCCGTTTTTGATGATGGGAGGAGCCGCATTGCTATTCGCTCTACCTTGCGTAATGTTGATCTCTTCAACTTTATTTTATCTGTCAAGAAAATTGTTTAATGGCAAAGCAAGTCTTTGGCTTTTCCCGGCATTCTGGGTTATGGTAGAATATCTTTTAACTCTAACTGATCTTAAATTTCCCTGGTTGATTCTCGGGCACGGTCTGGCAAAATTCACAATCTTCATTCAAGCGGCAGATATAATCGGGGCATTTGGCTTATCGATTGTTGTTCTGTACATAAATATATTTTTTTATAAATCATTTATTAATATCCAACACGAAAGATCATTTTCTACGCGTTACTTTATGGTTGCTGTTTTTATTTTCGTTCTTTTCATTGTTTATGGATTAATAAAAATTTCCTCCTTTAAAACTTCTGCTAAAGAATTAAAAGTGGGAGTTGTTCAGCCAAATATAGATCCCTGGGAAAAATGGCAATCAGGTAATCTCCAGGATATGGTAGATAACTATCTTGAACAATCACAAAAAGCTGTTAATAAAGGAGCGAAATTAATTCTCTGGCCGGAAACAGCTTTGCCAGTTTACCTGATGAATGGTAGTTATTATTCTGAGGTAAATAGTATTTACTCTTTTCTGGATTCCAATAATGTTGGATTGTTAACAGGGATGCCTCAAATTAATTTTTATTTTGATGATCAGAAATTTCCTGCAGGTGCAAAGTATAATAAAGGCGGAAGATTTCATTACACAACTTACAATTCAATTTTATTGTTAAGACCGGGAACAAGGGAATATCAACAGTACGGAAAAATGAAACTTGTGCCGTTGGGAGAACATGTTCCTTTCGTGGAAGAATTCTCTTTTTTAGCCGATGTATTTAAATGGGGAGTTGGTTTAAGCGGATGGAATGTTGGAAAAGATACTATTGTATTTAAACTGCCAATGAACAAAGACACAGTTAAAATTTGTGGACTTGTTTGTTATGAATCTATCTTTCCTTTATTTGTGACTAATTTTATGCAGCGCGGTGCAGAATTTATTGCAGTTGTTACAAATGATAGCTGGTACGGTAACTCCAGCGGACCATATCAGCATGAAGATTTTGCCATTCTCAGAGCAGTGGAAAATAGAAGATCAGTTGTGCGTTGTGCAAACGGGGGGATAAGTTGTATCATTAATCCAGTTGGTGAAATAGAAATCCAAACAAAAATGTTTACTAAAACTATTCTTGTTGGGAATGTTCAACTTAGAAATGAACAAACTTTTTACACTCAACATCCCGCAATAGTAACTACTATCATATCTATAATTTCGCTTTGGATTGTTGGATTGAACATTTTGTTATATATTAAAAATAAATTCAAACTTTAAAATAATTACAAATATGATTGATTTAAGAAGCGATACCGTAACAAAACCATCACCTGAAATGCGTAAAGCTATGTATGAAGCCGAAGTTGGTGATGATGTATTTAAGGAAGATCCCACAGTAAATAAGCTGGAAGAATATATTGCTGAACTTCTGGGAAAAGAAGCAGCACTTTATGTCCCAAGCGGAATGATGGGAAACCAGATTTGTTTAAATGTTTTAACTGAACCTGGCGATGAAGTTATTTGTGATCGTGAAGCACACATTTTTAATTATGAATCTGCATCTCCGGGGCGATTGAGCGGTATTCAGTTATATCCTTTAGACGGAAAGCTCGGTGTTCTTACACCTGAACTTGTCGAACCTTACATCCGTACAACTGCTTACCATATGCCGAGGACCAAAGTTATTGAGGTAGAAAATACTCATAACCGCGCCGGCGGCACAATTCAACCAATTGAAAAAATTATTGGGCTGGAAAAGCTTGCAAAAAAAAATAATCTCTTCTATCATCTGGATGGAGCAAGAATGTGGAATGCTTGTGTTGAGACAGGGGTAACTCCCAAGGAATATGCTTCACACTTTGATACAGTATCTTGTTGTTTCTCAAAAGGACTTGGAGCACCGGTTGGTTCCGCTATTGCTGGTTCGAAAGAATTTATTAAAGAAGCATACCGTGTTAGAAAAGCCTGGGGAGGAGGAATGCGGCAGGTTGGGATTTTAGCAGCAGCAGCTTTGTATGGTGTTAAAAATAATATTGAGAGACTTAAAGAAGATCATCGCAGAGCTAAAAGATTAGCAGACAGAATTAATTCAAATCCTAATCTGGAAATAAATATGGAAGCTGTTCAAACGAATATACTTTTATTTACGCCGACAAGGATTACTCCTGATGAAGGATTAAAAATCTGCAAGGGAAAAGGTTTACTTCTTACACCGGGAACGGTAAATTCGTTAAGAGCAGTTACTCATCTGGATGTTAACAACGATGATATAGAAAATGCTGCAAATATTCTTGACGAAGTTTTCAAGTAACTGTTGCATTGTTAAATTGTCTCATGGCTGTTTTGTACTCAATATTTTTCAACAATTTAACAATTAAGCAATGAAACAATATTTAGTTATAAACTATTGAAATTTATTTCATCTTACTTTATCATGTAACTAAGAATTAAACTTATCATTCATTAAACCCATGGGGGTAGTATGAGACGAATTGTTTTTGATATAGAAACCTGTTCTTATCCATTCGAAACCTTATCAGAAAGCCAGAAAGAATACCTTCTCAGATATGCCGAAAAAGAATCTGATTCTGAGAAAAAGCAACAGCAAATAGATGATGCTGTACGTTACACCAGTCTATATCCATTTACTGCGAAATGTATTGCAATCGGTATTTATGATATCGATAAAGAAAAATCTTTTGTTTACTACGAATGTGAAAAACCTGAAGAGTGGACATCTGAGGATAATCTTGTCCATTACAAGGGATTGCCTGAAAATGAAATGCTCAGTTCATTCTGGAAAATTATCGATGTGACAGATCAGGTTGTAACTTTTAACGGGCGAAATTTTGATATACCCTTCTTAATGCTGCGTTCAGCAATTCTTAAAATCAAACCATCGAAAAATTTAATCGGCAACCGCTATGATACTTCTTCTCATATAGATTTGTTGGACCAATTCACCTTTTATGGCATAACAAGAAAATTCAATCTTGATTTTTACTGCCACTCGTTTGGTATCGAATCACCAAAAACCAAAGAAATATCGGGAATGGAAGTTAAAAATCTTTATGAAGCAGGAAGACTTAAAGACATCGCTACTTATTGCTCTAGAGATATTTATGCTACTTATCAATTATTTAAGATTTGGGAAGAGTTATTGAATCTAAAATAAAAAGATGGCTTTATACTCTCCTGATGAGTTTTTGCAAATAAGAGTTTTAATTTGGTTTTTATTATTAATTTGTAATGTGTAAGTTTACCTAAAAAATTGTGTAAGGAGAAAATATGCCGACAAATCTAAACATAGACGATTCACTGTTGGAAAAGGCAGTTGTGCTGGGTAAACACAAATCAAAAAAAGAGGCTGTTAATACTGCGCTGGAAGAATATATCAGACTTCATAAACAAATGAGTATTAAGGATTTGTTTAACAAAATTGATTACGATGCTAAGTACAATTATAAAAAACAGCGTGCGAAAAAGTGAAAGTAATTGTAGATACCAGTATTTGGTCACTCGCTCTTCGAAGAAAGAAGAAACAATCAACTTCTGAAGTTAAATTTCTTGAGTCTTTAATAGATAATCAAAAAGTTTGTGTTATTGGTCCAATCAGGCAGGAGATTTTATCCGGTGTTAAAGACAGTAAACAGTTTTCCAATCTAAAAGAAATTCTTGGCTCTTTTAATGATTTCCCAGTATTTACAAAAGACTATGAACTAGCTGCAGAGTATTTTAATATTTGTAAAAGTAAAGGGATTCAGGGATCAAACACTGATTTTTTAATTTGCGCAGTTTCTTATCG
>Ga0315535_1001911_pt1 | contig 13665 bp, 14 predicted proteins | sample SalMarSW160220MG_2_FD_203092 | JGI IMG/M metagenome (GOLD analysis project Ga0315535, IMG submission 203092) | Salt marsh sediment microbial communities from the Plum Island Ecosystem LTER, Massachusetts, United States - Salt Marsh Sediment SW1602-20 ...
GCCTTGGGAGCAGGAAGTCGGCGGTTCAAATCCGCCCGCCCCGATAATCAATTATCTTTGTAGCACTCTATAGGGGCGGGTCTTTATTTGCATTGGCTATTTCAGCCTTCCCCGCCCCGATAATCATTTAACTAAGTGACATTCTATAGGGGCGGGTCTTTATTTGCGTTGGCTCTTTCAGCCTTCCCCGCCCCGATAATCAATTATCTTTGTAGCACTCTATAGGGGCGGGTCTTTATTTGCGTTGGCGATTTCAGCCTTCCCCGCCCCGATAACCACTTTGGGATGTGTATTATTATGAAAACTTATCCTTGGAAGATGTGGCCGCACCAGTCGCATCTTTCGGGTGGCGCGTCGCGGTCGGCCCTGATCACCGCCTGGCAGTTCGGGCATTTCACTTGATAGACGGCCGCCTCGGGATCGCTGGGCGGCTCCATCTTGAAACCTGACTTTTCTACTTCGGAGATGGCCATGCGGTAGTCCTGCAGCAAAGGGTCTTGCTCGCTCAAAATTCCTCGCTCGACCAGCACATCAAAGATGCCGTCTGTCGATTTGATCAAGGCTCCCAGCGTCTGCGAAACGAAGAGCATCTTGGTCTTCAAATCGGCCGTCTCCTCGGCAAACTGGGTATTGATGCGCAGTTGTTTCTCGGGAAGCCTGGCCATCTCACTCTCCTCCAACCTGGTTGTCATAGACTGTGCCAAAAACCGCACAACTCGTCAATCGAGGCAGGTCTTGAAACCGGGGCGCATGGCTGCTATTTGTGCATGCTGAAAAGCGTGGAGGAATGCATGGGAATCAAAGAAGAGATAGACGCCATAGTAATCAACCAGCAAATCGACGGCCAGCCATCGCTGTTCGTTCTGCTGGCGAATGACGGGACGATCAACCGCATCGGCACCGGCGCCGCCGACAACAAGGAAAAGGCCCTGTTTATAGGCCACACTCAGGGCGAGCTGTTTTTACGTTTCATGGAGCAAGTAGATGAGGCAATTTTCGAAAACGCCGGCGTCTACAAGCATCCCGATCCCAAGGGCGCAGCTTGCAAGCTCGAGTTGGCCTTCAGGCGCCCCGAGGGCCCGGTCGGCTTCGAGTTCCACTTCGGCACCGAGAGCGAAGGCCCGCCCGAAGAAATAGCCGCGCTGGTAAAGCATGCCATAGAACTGACCGAGCCCTGGTACGAAATCCAGAAGGAACTTGCCGCAAAAGAGGCCGGCAGAAACCTGGAAGACGATTGACAGTCCTGCTACCATGGAATATGCAGCAAAGGTTGATGCGCCTGTAGCTCAGCTGGATAGAGCAACGGCCTTCTAAGCCGTAGGCCGCAGGTTCGAATCCTGCCAGGCGCGTGTGGCTCTTTTACTACTCACGAAACAAGAGGAAGTCAGCTTGCAACGTGAGCAAAGAGCTGTACCCGAGCTTACAGCGGCGTGCACTTGACGAAGTCGAGTGCCGCCGTTGTTGCGAGGGTGCGCGTGTGGCTGACCGCCAAACCCATATTTTTGAATCATTTGTTACAGTAACAAAAATATACTCCTAATATATTATGATGTTAGCCCTACGAAACTGCCCCGTTTTCTCCAAAAAGTGAAAAACCGGCAGCCATCTCATGGGTTCAAATGAACCTGTCTCCAGATTGTGAACAGATCCGACCCCATTTTGATTTCGACCGTTTTGATTTCAGATCTTGGTGTCTTCCGGGAGCAGGAACACACCCCTTCGACATGCTTGGCAAAGACCCGCCGGCAAGATTCCTCCCAGGAATTTGAGCCTGCCGAAAGATTTGTCGATGTCTTCTTTGGTGGACCAGCGGGTACCGCGGGTGGCCAGAAAACCGATTTCCATCGGCCGGCCACACTCCGGGCAAACCTGATTCTCGAGTTTTCGCATATTTTTTCTCTGCTTGATAACGTACTTGCGATTCGTGCTTGCCTGCCAGAGATAGGCAAAAACCATCAGAGCGATCGCCCCTATGGCCATCAGAAGGAATATCATGCTGTTTGTCATCTTGATCTCCGATCTATTTCAATAGACGGAAATATTAAGTACTGTCGTCAATCAAAGGAGGTCGGGTCTAGCCGACCCCATTTGTCAGGCCCAAAGAGTGACCGCCAAGCCCGTTTTTTCGCGACAGTCGTTACAGTAGCGAAAATATACTCTAAATATATTAATAATTTAGCTCCACCAATCTGCTCCGTTTTCTCCAAAAATTGAAAAACCGGCAGCCATCTCATGGGTTCAAATGATCCTGTCTCCGGCCTGTGCCCGGCACCCGACTTGTGTCGGCAGCTCCACAGGGCCGTGTGCCCATCTTCACATTATACAACTCTGGAAAATCACAACCCGCCGTAAATGAAACGACTTGCCATCTGGCACGATCCCTGCTTGATGTAATCCACCAACGGAGGAAGCGGGTGCCTACTTTCATTTCTCATGCCGTGGTCGGACTGGCCGCTGGCACCGCCGTCGCCGAAAAAAAGATGCCTGCCCGCTTCTGGGTGCTCAGCGCAGTCTGCCCCGCGTTGCCCGACCTCGACGTGGGCACGTTCGCCCTCGGCATACCCTACGCACATCCGCTCGGCCACCGCGGGTTCTCGCACTCGCTGACCTGCAGCGTGATTATCGGGCTTCTGGTCACCCTTGTTTTCTTCCGCAAGGAGAAACCTTTTTCCAAGCGTTTCTGGCTACTGGCCGTCTACTTCTTCTTGATCACAGCAAGCCACGGCATCCTCGACGCCATGACCAATGGCGGACTTGGCGTAGCTCTATTTTCGCCTTTCGATAATACCCGCATATTCTTGCCGTGGAGACCGATTCAGGTCGCCCCCATCGGCATCAGGCGTTTTTTCTCGCCATGGGGCCTTGCGGTCGCGGGTAGTGAATTTTTGTGGGTCTGGATCCCGGCTATCTTTTTAGGCGCCGTTGCAAAGTGGGCCAAATCGATTTACCGCAAATGAAAAGATAGTACCATCTCGAGAGCTTTGTTAGAATGAACTTGATGAGCATCATCGACATCAGCCGCGAGCTTTACGATGGCATGCCAAGCTACCCCGGCGATCCGCCCTTTTCGTGCAAGCCTCTTTCAGTGCTGGATGAGAACGATCCCGAAAGCTGTGCGACGACTTCGCTGTCGCTAACCTCTCATAGCGGCACCCACCTGGACGCGCCTGCGCATTTCATCCCTGGCGGAGAGACGATAGATCGTGTGCCGCTCGAGATTCTGTGCGGTCCGGCCCTGGTCGTCGATCTGAGCGACAGGGCTGCGAGCATCTCGAAAGAAGCGCTGGCCGCCTGCGGGCTGGACAAAGTCGAGCGACTGATCATCAAGACAGCCGGCGATGACGCTCACCTGACGTTGGACGGCGCGCGCTACCTGAGGCAAAACACGAGTGTCAGGCTGATCGGCATCGACAGACTGTCTATCGAGGCGCTCCCGAGCCCGGGCCACCCCGTCCACAAGACGCTGCTTGGAGGCAATGAGCCGATTTACATCATCGAGGGGTTGGATCTAAAAACGGCACAGGCCGGCGATTACCAACTTGTTTGTCTGCCGCTCAAGATACGCGGAATGGATGGGGCACCCGCCAGGGTCTTACTCGTAGTTCCGTGATAATTCTTAATAGCTGCCGGATGCCTCTATATGGCAAGATAACTATTAGCCCTGATTCAGCTGGCGCTCCTTGCGGGCCAGCGCTTTCTCCTTCTTCTTTTTCTTCTTGTCCGCCTTGGATAACTTCGGTTTGTTCTTGCGGTCTGTCTTCTCTTCTCCCTTTGGCATGACTTTCTCCTTTTTCAACCAGCCGCCGGAGTATACCACAAATCCTGCCGTAGCTATTTTTCATGTACGTTTTTGACGAAAGAAACGATGGCGTCCCCGAGGGGATCGCCCGGTTCAGCCAGGCGGATGATAATGGTGAAGTGGTTGCGCTCGGCGGCTTCGAAAGTGCTGACTTTCGTGCCGGCTCCTCTTAGCGCCTTTGTAAATGCTCGAGCCTGGTGCTGTAAAGCTTGCGGGTCTCGCCAACCTGTTGCTATCAAAAATGGCGGCAGCCGGCCATGGCCAACATGAGTTGCCGGCGAGGCATCGCGCCACGTGCGCCGGTCGCCTCCGAAGGCCTCGCGGGTCAGTTCGGGGACGTCCTTTTCCATGTATTCGATGTCGTAAGGCCCTGAAATGCCGACCACGCCGGCGATTCGCGCGGGATCGGCTCCGGCTTTTATAAGAAATCTCGGCGCGCAAACCAACAGGGCCGCAATCTGCGCGCCTGCCGAGTGACCCATCAGGTAGATCTTGCCCGGATCGCCTCCGTAGTTGCCGATGTTACGCTGTACCCAGGCAAGCGCCCGGGCCGCGTCGCGCATGAAGGCCGGGTACTTGTGGCGCGGAGCCAGGCGATAGGAGGGCACTACCGTCAAGATGCCGCGGGCCGCAAGCTTGTGTCCGAGCTTGCGGTAGACGTCGAAGACATTGTCGCGATCGCCTCGGGTCCAGGCGCCGCCGTGGATAAAGACCAGCACCGGGTGCGTTCGTTTTCCCGCAGGTATATAGATGTCCAGCCGGTGCTTGTCGGCATCGGCCGTCTGGCCCTGAAAATAAGTGACATTCCTTAGCTCGCGTGCGCCCTGCGGCAACGGGACCGAACGCATCGCGTAGAAGGTGTTGCAGCCGAAGCAACCGAGGATCAAGAGAAAAAATATTGCAGCGCCGCGCCTAATCACCGACAGCCTCCAATTACCCCAGAGAATACAATAAAAAAGACGGCCCTGGAAGACCAGGGCCGTCTCGATCAATCAGAAGTCAGCAGATCGGTCCTAGAACTTGTAGCCGATCTTGGTGAAGAAGTAGCGCCCGATGAAGTCATAGGTTTGGATGTTGGCGTTCTGGCCGCCCTCGGGGAAGAAGGGAGGATCCCGATCAAGCAAGTTGTCGATGCCGAAGATGAAAGTCAAGTCGTCCCAGGTGTAGGAAGCCACGAGATCCCAGTAGGTGACTGCCGGCACGTGGTGGGTCGGCGTGTCCCAGCGGTTCTCGGTCTCGTCCCACTCGACGCCGAAAACCCTGGCGCCGTCGATCCAGCGCAGGCGGTTGCCGAGCGACCAGGTGCCGGGGCCCAGGTCACCGGAGAAGGTTGCATTCAGGTTCCAGCGGAAGTTGGCATAGGTGCCCGAGCCGGAGGTAATCGTTCCGGCGTACTCGACCTTCTCGCCTGCGATTTCCTCGTCGTAGTTGAGCATGTAGTTGCCGTGCCAACCGAGATTGAATTTGACCTGGCCCTTTTTCAGCCCGAACAGGTCGAAATCGAAACCGTAGCTCGCGGTGAAGTCGAAGCCGGTGGTCTCCAGGGTGGCGATGTTCATCAAGGAGGCGTCGATGAATCCCAGCTCGTGGTTCGGGTTGCGCATGGAGGCGGGGTCACCGCCTGCGATGAAGGCGCACTGCGGCGAAGAGAAGTTCGCCGAATCGTAGCACTGGTCGAGGATCCACTGCGGCGGCGCTGCCGAGATGGCGTTGTTCACCTTGATGTTGTAGTAATCGAATGTCGCCGAGAAGCCCTTGAGGTACTTGGGCAAGATGGTCGGGGTGATGGCGATACCGACGTTGAAGACATTGGCCGTCTCGGAGTCGAGCCCGGGGTTTCCACCGATGTTGGTGCGCATCTGCGAACCAGTCGAGGTCCAGTCATTGGGCACGCCCTGGGCGGCGCAGTTGGCCTGGACGTTCGGGTCGGTGCTGGCCTGCCACATCGCGCACGGGTCGGTCAGCGCCTCGTAGGAGACGGCGACGCCTCCGTACAGATCGCCGATGTCCGGAGCGCGGAAGGCCGTCGAGTACACGCCGCGCAGCATGAAGTCGGGAATCGGAGAGTAGGACAAGCCGGTGCGGTAGGTGAATTCGGATCCGAAAGTGTTGTAGCGCGAGAAGCGACCGGCGAGGTCGGCCGTCAGGCTGTGCACGCCGGGCATGTCTTTCAGCACCGGCAGGCTGATCTCGGCGAACACTTCCTGGGCGTTGTAGCTGCCCCGGGTCGGGTCCAGACCGTTACCGGCCGAGTCGCCGCTCTGGGTGATCGGCGAGGGCGTGTTGAATCCCGACTCCTTGCGAGTCTCCGCCCCGAGCACCACCGAGAACGGGCCGCCGGGCAGTTCGAACAGCTCGGCCTTTAGCAGGCCGGCCAGCACGTACATATCCCAGCCGGTTACTTCTACGTCGGTGTAGCTGATGTAGTGCTTGAGGTTCCAGGGCAGCGTCGCTCCGTAGAAGTCGCCGTCGACGCAGCCGCGGTAGGCGTTGGCCGCACACACGGAGGTATTCAGGGTTTCTTCCATCTTGGTGCGGTTGACCGAGTTGTAGATGGTCGTGTTGAGTTGGTGCTTGCCGTAGTTGAAGTAGATGTCCCAGGAGAGCCAGTCGGTGATGTCGCCCTTGGCTCCGGTGACAATGCGGAAGGTGTTGGAGTCGTTGTCGTAGAGCCGGTTGCCGACCCCGCCCATGCGCCGCAGGCCGTACATCTCGGTGTTGGTCGGATCGGAATTCAGGTCGTTGCGGATGACGTCCGGGATCGCCGGGCTGTCGGTCGGGATGACCATGCCGTCCGGGTACAGGTTGGTGCCGAAGCCGATCGGCTGCGGCGCCAGCTGGTTGCGGCTGTAACGGTTTGTGAAAGTGCCTTCCATGTACACCTTGGCGTTCTCTGTAATATCGTAATGACCAAGGGCGGTGACCGAGAAACGCTCCATCATTCCGACAAGCCACTGGTCCGCGCCGTAGTTGTAACGATCACCCATGGGATCCGCGCAAGGCTGGCCCACCGTGCATTCGGCGCTGTTTGTGGGGTGAGCCGTCGTGCCGGTCTCGTCCATGACCACATCGGCCCAGTCGCCGGGTCCGCCGGCCACGCCGTCTCCGTCGATGTCGCTGGCGCTCCAGTAGATGTAGCGGCCGTTAAGGTTGGTGCCCGATCCGTACATCCGGCCGACGGATGAATTGGGGCCGGATTCGTTGTACCACTCGGCCACCACCGGGTACTTGGCCCAGCCGCGGTCAACCTGCTTGATCTCGTCACGGTGATAGTAGCTGAAGTTGGCGGAGAACTGGCCCTTGTCGGAAGAGACCCCGCCGGTGCCCGAGATGCCCAGCTCGGCGCCGTCGCCGTGTCCGGAAATGCCGCCGCTCAGATCGATCTGGAAGCCCTCGATGTCTTTCTTCAGAATAATGTTGATGACGCCGCCGATGGCGTCCGAGCCGTAGGCCGCCGAAGCGCCGTCGAGCAACACCTCGACGCGTTCGATCATCTGCACCGGGATGTTGTTCAAGTCGACGCCGGCACCGACGGCCGACTTGATGAAGCGCCGTCCGTCAACCAGCACCAGAGTGCGGCCCGTGCCCAGGTTGCGCAGGTCGACCATGACCCAACCGTTGCCGCCGTTGTTGTTCTGGGCGTTGAGTCCCTGGAGTGTAACCGAGGGCAAGGTGTCCAGCAGCTCGTCGATGGTGTTGACGCCCGACATGGCGATGTCCTTGGAGTCAACCACGGTGATATGGGCGAACCCCTCGAGATTGCTTCGCCCGATGCGGGTGCCGGTGACGACGATTTCCTCGACGCCTTCGGCCTTCTTCTTGGCCTCTTCTGCGGGCACTTCTTCTTCCGCCGCGGTTTCATCGGCTGGTGCCGTGCCCTCCGGCTTGACTTCTTCGGCGGGAGCCTTTTCATCTTCTCCTTCGCCTTGGGCGAACGCGGCCAGCGGGAAAGCCAGCACGATCGCCAGGGTCAACGGCAAGGCCCTGCGCCACCACCTTGGGTTCTCTCCAGTTCTTCTCATGTCGAATCCTTTCTCCAAAATAACTACGGTTTACCTCCTAAATGGCCTCCTCAGGAACACTTGTGGGCGAATATAGTGAACTTGAATACATAAAACAACAAAAAACTGAATAAAAAACACTTTTCAACTGTTCTAAAAAAGTCAGGAATTTCACCAGAATACAGTGATTGACACAGATCATGAGGAAAAAAACGCTGGACTCGACGACCGCAAACAGGATGACTATCATTATGAAGATCAAGTAGAGGCCATGAAAGGTGTTTGACCCATCATGACTAAATCGTGTACGCGTCCGTCACATCATGCCATACACAACATTACAATTATTGCAGTGTCATGGCTGGCCCTCATGTCACTGCCCGGCTGCTCGAGCGCTCGCAAGATGACCTACTCGCCGGCCGAGTTGCGTCATGAACTAAAAAAGCAAACTTCTTTGGCCGCACCGATCGATGTGGTGGTTCCCTTCGAGGTGCCGCCTGAGCAAGTGGCCAAGGCGCGCCGGGCGGTGGGTACGATCGCCTCTCGCTCCGAGCGCGCCCGCTCGCTCAAGGATGTCATGTTCGACCCTAAGGGATTCGGCCTGCGTTATACCGAAGTGATCACCCGAACGGCGGCCGAAACTCTCGAGAAGGGCGAGGGTAACTGCCTCTCTCTGGCCGCAGTGTACGTGGGCCTAGCCCGGGGCATCGGACTGAGGGCCAACTTTCTGGATGCTTCGAACCGCATCGAGGAAGTCCACGCCGACGAGGACGTGGTGGTCAAGACCGGGCACGTGACCGCGGTGGTCTACACTGAAAACGGCAAGGCGGCCCTGGACTTTGGCCAACGCTTCGGCCCTTTTCAGTTCTTCAGAGTCATGGACGACATGGAGGCCACCGCGCACTTCTACAATAATCGCGGCTACGAACTCATCCACGAGGCCCAACAAGAAAGCCGGCCGATCGACTGGAACGAGGTTGCGCGGAACTTCCTGATGGCCACCCGTGTCCGCAAGGGGTTCGTCAGGGCCTGGAACAACCTGGGTGTGGCTTACGTCCGGCTCGGACGGCTCGCCGACGCCCGCGCCTGCTATGAAGAGGCGATAGCTCTCGATCCGGAGTTCGCCTCACCCCGCACAAACCTGGGCATCCTGCTGATGGAGTCCGGTGATCTCAAGGCGGCTTACGCATCTTTCAATGAGGCCGCCCGTCTCGATCCGGACAGCCCGCGAACCCACTATCACCGGGGCCTTCTATTGTTCAAGCAAGGCAAGTTCGAAAAATCAGCTACTGCACTAAAACGCGCGATCGATCTCAAGACAGACTATGACCTGGCACGCAAACTGCTTGCCCGCGTCTACCTTCACCTGGGACGCCCGACAGACGCGCGGCGCGTCTCTCCATCTGGCGAACCCGGTCGCGGTGACTATCGAATTGGATTGTAATCCGCTTGACAAGTCAGCCCTGAATTGTAAAGGTGTCTGCCGTAATACAAGAGGCCACATGTCATATTTCATATTTCAAGCACAGTCCTGGAGATCCGTCATGAAGCTACCATGCGCAGGTAGAGGACTCATGCTCTGGCCGCTACTGGTCGTGATTCTTGCGACTGGGACGGCCGGGGCCGATGACCTGAACAAGTCCATCGACTTGATCATCAAGGCCAACAAGGCGACCGCAGCCTCCCAGGCCCGAATCGACAAGATGAACGAGGACACAACAGAAATGCTGAGCCAATACCGGGTGGTGCTCGAGCAAATAGAGTCCATCCGGGCCTACAATAAACAGGTTGAAACGTTGATATCCTCCCAGCAAGGGGAGATTTCGAATCTCGAAAACCAAATCGAGAACGCAACCTCGATCGGACGCGAGGTCACTCCCTTGATGCTGCGGATGATCGATGCGCTCGATGCCTTCATCAAGCTGGACGTTCCCTTCTTGAAGAAGGAGCGGGCCAAACGCGTGGCCGATTTAGAGGAAATGATGAACCGGGCCGACGTGGCCGAATCGGAGAAGTATCGGCGCATCCTGGAAGCTTACCAGATCGAAAACGAGTTCGGCCGCACAATTGAAGCCTACAAGGGCGAGCTTACCATGAAGGACAAGAAGCAGCGCACCGTCAATTTCCTGCGTGTCGGCCGCGTGGCGCTGGTGTACCTGACCCTCGACGAAAAAGAAGCCGGCCTGTGGAACAAGGATACGAAGAGTTGGGAAGAATTGCCCGGCGAGTACCGTAGTTCGATCAAGAAGGGCCTGCGGATCGCCCGCAAGCAGACCGCCCCGGACTTGATTCGCATTCCCGTCTTCGCTCCGGAGGACGCCAAATGAGATCTTTTGCGGCAGTCATACTGGTCACGGTCGTCGGGCTCGGCCTTCCCGCCGGCGCTCAGGAGACGAAGTCGAGCAAGCCGGCCTCGTTGAGCGATCTGCTGAAGAAAGTCAAGACGGGCTGGCGCGAGCAGAGCCAAGAGAACAAGAAACGCGAGGCCGAGTTCCTGGCTGCCAAGCACAAGCAGGCTTTGCTGCTCAAGCAGGCCCGGGCGACGCTGGCCAAGGAGCAGAAGCGTTCCGATGCACTGGAAAAACAATTCGACCGCAACGAAGCCGAGGTACCGCGCCTGGAGGAAACCCTGAGGATCAGGTTGGGAACCATGGGCGAACTGTTCGGCGTCATCAGGCAGGTGGCCGGCGAAACCCGCACCTACCTGGACAACTCGCTGGTCTCGGCCCAGTTGCCCGGGCGCGGCGATAAGCTCATTCCCCTGACCAGTAGCAAGTCGTTGCCCTCGATCAAGGAGCTCGAGAGTCTATGGTACTTGATGCAACAGGAGATGATCGAATCCGGCAAGGTAGTGCGCTTCAAGACCCGGATCGTCACGGTCGACGGTGACCAGGATGATGTAGAAGTGATCCGGGTCGGCACCTTCAACGCCATTGCCAGGGACCACTTTTTGAACTGGCTGCCCGATAGCGGCAAACTGGTCGAGTTGCAGCGCCAGCCGGCCCGGCGATACCTGGCTACCGCCTCGGATCTGGAGAACGCCAAGAAAGGCTATGTGCGCATGGCGATCGACCCGTCGCGGGGCTCTCTGCTGTCGCTACTGGTGCAGACGCCGACGTTCTGGGAGCAAATAGATTTCGGCGGCCTGATCGGTTACATCATCATCGGGCTCGGGCTGGCAACCTTGGCGCTGGCCTTGCTGCGGCTTCTGGTGCTGGCCTTCGTAGGAATAAAAATCCGCCACCAGCAGCACCAGAAGGAAGCCAAGCCCAACAATCCACTCGGGCGCATCCTGGGCATCTTTGCCAAGAACCCCGAACTGGACACAGAGACCCTTGAAACCAAACTGGACGAAGCCATCATGCGCGAGACGGCCAAATTGGATCGCTTTTTATGGGCCGTCAAGATCGTTTCGGTGGTTGCCCCGCTGCTGGGACTACTGGGCACGATCACTGGAATGATCAAGACCTTCCAGGCAATCACCATGTTCGGTACCGGCGACCCCAAGCTGATGGCCGGCGGTATCTCCGAGGCCCTGGTAACCACGATGCTGGGCCTGATGGTGGCCATTCCCCTGGTGTTGCTGCACAGCTGGATGAAATCCATGAGCCGGCGGATGATCGAGGTGCTGGAGGAACAAAGCACCGGCATCCTGGCACAACGGAGGGAGGAGCTTTGCCGTGCCGACTCTGCTGATTGAGTCCTGGGAGAAGATCCAGTCGTTCCTGGAGTCCGGCGGTGACGTGCTGGTGGTCATCTTCGTCGCCACGCTGATCATGTGGATTCTGATCGTCGAACGCTTATTGTACTTCGCCCGGGTCCATCCCGGGGATGCCAAGCTGGTGATCGAGGCATGGCTGGCGCGCAAAGATCGCTCATCCTGGAATGCCGAGCAGATCCGCCGGCAGCAGATCTCCATCCTGTCTTTGAAACTGAACCGCTCGCTGGGCCTGATTAAGACATTTGTCGCCCTGTGCCCGCTTCTTGGCCTGCTGGGAACCGTGACCGGAATGATAGAGGTCTTCAACATCATGGCCATGATGGGCAACGGGAACGCCCGGGCATTGGCGTCCGGCGTTTCGATGGCAACCATTCCCACCATGGCTGGTATGGTCGCCGCCCTGTCGGGCGTCTATTTCGCCGCTCGACTGGAGCGCTATGCAAATCGTAGAATCGTGATGGTCAAAGATGCACTCATGATCGACAGAGGTGAAACATGCGCCGCCATCTGAGCCGTGAAGAAGACGATAGCGACATCAACATCACGCCCATGCTGGACATGGTGTTCATCATGTTGATTTTCTTCATTGTCACAGCCTCCTTTGTCAAGGAAGCCGGCATCGACGTCAACAAACCCGGAGCCGTCACCGCCCAGACCAAGGGTCGGGCCAGCATATTCATCGCAATTTCCGCGAACAACGAGGTGTGGATCGATCGACGCCAGGTTGATATCAGACAGGTTGGTGCCAACATCGAGCGTCTGCTGGCCGAGAACCCGCAGGGCTCCGTAGTCATCCAGGCGGACCGTGACTCGAAAAACGGCGTATTGGTGCAGGTCATGGATGCTGCCAAGTTGGCCGGCGTCGAGAATGTCTCGCTGGCGGCTGAACCACTTAAGTGAGTCGCTTTGGAATGATCAAACGCTATCTGATAGCGATTGTTGTCGCGTTTGCGATAACCCTGAGCTTGTTCTTCCTGATGAATTCGCTGATCGAATTCGGTCGGGTGAGACTCGGTGACGATGAAAACATCCGGGTGATCGACTTCGTCCGGTTAAAACACGAAGATCAGATCCAGACCAAGAAGCGGGAATTACCCCAGAAACAGAAACTCGACGCACAACCGGCGCCGCCGGCGCTCAATATTCCGAAGTCGAGCTCGGCCGCAGGTGGCGAGGCCATTAAAATCTCGGCCCCGCCGCCCATGGTTCAAAAGGCTGTCAAGCTGAGCGGCGGACCCAGCCTGTCCTCTGCGCCCAGCGACGCAGGCAGCTCCCCGCTTGTGCGAATCCAGCCCATGTATCCGCGGGCCGCGGCTGAGAAGCGCATCGAGGGCTGGGTGCTGATCGAGTTCAACATCACCACCAGCGGCTCAGTCGAAAAGGCGCACGTGATCGATTCTAGTCCTGCGAACATCTTCGACAAGGCAGCCTTGCGGGCTATCAGCAGATGGAAGTACAAACCGAAGATCGTTGACGGTGCGCCGGTAGAGACGCGGGGCGTTCAGGTAAAATTGACATTCAAGCTAGACAATCTGTAACGGAGTCGCGGCGTGCGAATGATGCATATCAGCGGAAATCGGATCGTAGCGATGGCGTCCCTGGCGGCTCTGCTGCTTTTGCCCGGTGCGAGGCCACGGGCGGAAGAGCCCAAGATCAGTTACGTCGTCGGCAAGTGGGCCTACTCCAGGCTGAGCAAGGCGCACGCCTTGATCGGCAAGAGCAAGTACTCGGCCGCGCTGAAGCTGATGGACTCGATGCAACGCAAGATGCGCCTCAACCCGCACGAGCGGGCCTTGATGTGGCAGACCTACGGGTACATCTACTCATCCAAGGAGAATTTCTCCAAGGCCATCCAGAGCTTCGAGAAGTGCCTGGCGCTCAATGCGCTTCCCAAGGGAGCGGCGCTGGACACGCAGTACAACCTCGGCCAACTCTACATGGCCAACCGCCAGTTCAAGCAGGCGGTTCGGACTTTGATCGACTGGATCGGCAAGGTAGACAAGCCTTCTCCAGACGCCAAGTTCCTGCTGTCGATGGCGCTGACCCAGACCAAGGAATGGAACAAGGCCCTCGACTTCGCCCGGCAGGCGGTAGCGAGTGTCAAGAACCCCCGTGAAACCTGGCTGCAACTGCTGCTCTCGATT
>Ga0315535_1001912_pt1 | contig 13664 bp, 8 predicted proteins | sample SalMarSW160220MG_2_FD_203092 | JGI IMG/M metagenome (GOLD analysis project Ga0315535, IMG submission 203092) | Salt marsh sediment microbial communities from the Plum Island Ecosystem LTER, Massachusetts, United States - Salt Marsh Sediment SW1602-20 ...
ACTGGTAATATCGTAAATGTAGTCGTGTTTAGCAGTGACTGTGTACGGACTACTTTCATAATTTATTTCGTAAACAGTGTTCTCATGTTCTGCGTTATGGAAGAAGTACTTGCCATCAAGACTGCTATTCGTGAAGACAAATGCGTTAACTCCATAATGTCCAAGCATATACGGTTCAATGACCTCAGTTCCATTCAAAAAGTAATGGAAAGTATCTGTATCATTATCCCAGACTTCCCAACCCTTTGCAATTTCGACATCGAGGATTGGAAGTTCTCGATAGGAGTCAACATAGTAGCGAGTCCCATTGAGGTCTTCAATGTAGTAGGCATATTCATACTCTGAGATCCACTCTTGGTATGGGTATGTGTTGGTAGTATAGACTTCTGTACCATTAGCATCAACCAGATAGACTTCAAACAATGTACGAGGTTCACAAGTGATAATCGTACCATTGTAGAGGTCGACCCTCCAGTTATATTCAAAACCATAGGTTGAGTTGTAGTCAGAAATTATTTGGTAATATGGTGCATCAACTATGATTTGATCTTCGAAATTCATCGCCAGACCAACAAACGTTCCGTAATCAAGAGTGCAACCAACAGGATTCGGTTGCCAGATGGAGGTTCCATTGACATTTGCATGCCACATCTTTTGACCATCAAGACTATAGTTAGTATGTCCAATAGAGACCCAGAAACCTGTGTGATTGTTTAAGGGATCATTCTCATACCATGACGATGTATCAGGATTTCCACCAAGGAAGTAATCAACATCATTAACCTCAATTGTCTTTGTGGTTGGAACTTTTCCACTATACTCAGAAGTAGTGTAATAAACACCACTCCAGTCAGCTTCTGCTCCAGGATAAGGCATCTCATAATGACCATTGGAAGTGAACCACTGTTCCTGCATAACATAGTATTCAGGAACAAATGCTTGCGAACCCATATAGGTAGCATTCATACTCTGAAATACATATGAAGCATGTTGATATGTTCCTTCAAAGTAGATGCTATACCCACCATAATATGAATCATACACAAGATTGTAACGAGTACCGTCCAGATCTAGAACATAATCATTCCCAGTTCGTGGATCGTTCTTAGGATAATCTTGAACTTCAAGTACATTCCAAGCACCTATTCGGATATAGTATCCAGCATATTCTGCTTCAGATACATCAAGAAGTTTTACTTCAGCGCTAGAAGACCAGATCACATCGTCAGTCCCTTGATGAAGATTGCCATTAATGTCCCACCATGATTTCCAGTAGTTCACTGTATCATCATAGTACATTGGTTCCTTCTGAGTCGATATGAACGAGCCTTGACCTGGAATTGTGACATTGTAAATCTTTGCAACCCTATCGTTCTCAATGCTAATTTTAGTTCCATTAAGAAGCTCGTAGTAATAGCCCATATTGTCACTGAATAGAATTCTATCTTCAGAATATGATGAATAGGGGTAGGTTATTTCTCGTACGCGTATTGGATAGTTAACTCCATCTATTGTAATGTATGGTCGCACATCCACTGCAAGCCAATCATCAACACCAAGAATCGAATTATTGTACACGCCAATCTGAGATGAGATATCCACATATAGATCCTCACCTGTGTCTGTGTAATTGAAGCTATTGACCCATCCAGATCGCCAGATTGCAACATCGTGGAATCCAGTTATGGAGGTCGGATCTTCTACCCAAGTATTATTTGCAAATTGGAAGTCCCACCAATGGGTAATCTCACTAACACTGTCAGTAAGATTGACAAGGAATGAGTAATAGAGGTCTCCACCATTAGTGGAGATTGAGATGTTGCTAACTTCTGCAAAAACAACATTAGTCTTTGTCATTTCAGATTTGATATTATAATAATACCAATCTGCAGAAGTGACCCATTCACCATCTTTCTGGTTGTAGTAGTACCATTCGTAATACCAACCTTCAACCCATTCGTTTGTGTAAGTATAGTAATCACCGTAGAGCCAATCTGTATTACCTGTTGCTTCGTTATATTCATAGTGCCAACCAGTGACAAGAACTTCACCCCATTCCCAGTGATAGCCCCAAGTTAGATTTTGCATCGCTGTGTAATTGTATGAAGTAAGTGTGACTGAATTATCAGCGCCAACAAGAATTTCGTAGTACATGTCTGTATAACCGTATAAATTCTCAGCCCAGAAACTATCATAGGATTTCATCTCAAAAATAGCTCCATCAATATCAGAGGAGAGATCAGCACCACCCTGAAGGCGGCCTTGAACTTCAAACGCAGTGCCGGATTTTGCTGGGAAGAACCAGCTATAGAGAGGAGTATCGTCGACACTAATCAGTTTGGCAATTGTAACTGGAGTTTCAACTGCAATTTCCTTAGCGTTATTATAATCCTGCCATGTCATTAGTGCATTGCCTGTGTCGCCTGCACTCACACCGTAACCATATCCATCAGTATCCATCACTCTTTCATCGAAGTGAACGGTTGCGCCCTTTGGTGCATCGTTAGTAAAGTGACCAACAAATTCAACGCTAACTACACCATTAGTAGTGTAAACATTGCTCAGGGTCTCATTTAACTCATAAATCTGGAAAGGAGCATTCTCAACTGGTTCTGTGTACCAGACTTGCTCTTGGTAGACATCTGAAATATAGTATTCAAGAGGATAGGTCCAATAGGTGAATCCATAGATCAATTCCCAGGAGGAAGATGTGAAGTTATATATGACCATCAATCGCATATCATCCATCATCTGGTACGTTACAACGTCCCAACCACCACTTGTCTCATTGTACGAAGTATAGCGGTAATCATGGTACCGGGAATCTGAACCGAAGTTGTAGTTATCATAAACAATGTAATCGCCCCAAACTACTTCAGGGACTGTGTACTGTGCAGAACCATTATAGAAGTAGGTTTCAAGAATTGGATCATATTCCCATCCACCAGTTTTCATTACCATCTCAGTGTGTTCACCAGTCCTGTGCACTGGAATCTTCATATCTCCTGAGAAAACAGTCCAAAGGGCAGCATATGCAAGCTCACCATGTTCTGTGATGTTCATGCGCATCATAAAGTCAGTATCACGACTTACACTATAGATAGTATCTCCAGCAAGATCTTGTTTCTCAAGAGTGTATCCACCTTGATAACTAAAAGAATAAGCTTCTGACATTGGTATTCCAATTGCGATATAACTTGACATCATATCATCTGTGCTGTATCTTGAGCTTACATCATAGCTGTTACTCAGGGTATCATATACAGAGGCATATGGATTATACAACCCTGTCGGAGTATCGACACTAAAGGTCACCTTGAATGTCACAATATACATGGTTTCACCGCTAGTGATATTGCATCCAGATTTGTTGATTGAAACATAGGGTAGTGATGAGAAGCCAGATGTGTAGTTCTCACTGTATGACCAAGCATCCCATGATGGAACTGTATCATTATAGAAATTAAAATTGAAACTTGCGCTGAAGTTCATATCAGGAGAGTTGTACCAACCATTCACATATACACTCTGAATTCCCGCACCTCTAAGAACGTTTCTCGGTATATTGATTCTCCAAATGATGTCCTCTCCAAGTGGAATATAGCTAAGTTTATCGATTTGAGTTCCATTATTGAAGAATAACTCGTAATTTGCTTTAGGTCCAAACATCCAATTGTTGTTGGATGATGTCCATGTGTCAGTGTAGTTACCAACATCAGTATACCAATCCACATTAGTTCCTTCATCTGCTGGAATTGAATGACTAATAGGAGTAGGATTAATCAGATAACTTGTATCGACAGAAGATTCCGCATTTTTCTGTGGAACTGCTGCAGAGTTACCTGCTAATGAAAAGGAAACTACGAACAATGTCACTATGAACAAGGTAAATGTCTTGTTGAATAATCTCATTGACCGCATTGTAATCGTCTCCACAACGCAGCCAGAGATGCATGACCCAGCGCAAAATGCAGTGGCGCTTCAGATAGACTGAAATCAGCATTTGGCGGCGTTAGTGAATATAATCTATCTAACAATAATATTATTAGTATTAGTATATGAGGATATGTTGGATGTTAATTGTTTTCAAAAATATTGAAAAATACAGCAAGAGATTAATGACAAGAATGATATGCCGTTTGTGCGTCACTTTAGAGTGTGGGTACAAAGATGAAGATTGAAGCTGACTTAGTTGTTTTCAATGGCAATATAATTACCATGGATCCTCAGAAACCGACCGTTACAGCTCTAGCTGTTAAGAGTTACAAGATTCTAGCAGTAGGGGATGAAGAAGAGGTTCTAGAATTGGTGCCTACCGCTAAGAAGGTCCTTGATCTCGGGGGAAAAACAGTAATTCCGGGATTCATAGATGCACATACTCATCTAACAAGCGCAGGAATCAAGCAATCACACGTCCAGCTTGATAATGTGAAATCACCTGAAGAAGCCATTCAGAAATTGAAAGACAATGTTGGGAGATATCCAAAGGGAGAGTGGATTCTCGGATACAATTGGGACGAAAGTGAGTGGACCGACAGAAGATACATTCTTGGCAAAGAGCTAGATGAGGTAAGTAATGACCACCCAATCATGATTACAAGGGTCTGTGGCCATCTTGCTTCAGTGAATGCTATTGGACTCAAGAAACTTGGAATAGATCTGAAGCAAGAAGGCGTAATGAAAGATAAGAAAAACAAGCCAACAGGTATTCTGAAAGATATTGATGAAATCTGGGAGAAAGTACGGCCAGGTTCCGAGAAACTTCTAGAGGGTATAGTGAAAGGAAATAGAATAGCATTTGAAAAAGGAATAACAGCTGTAGTTGATAACGCACCTGTTGGAACTTTACGATACGTCAGAGAAATCGAAAGAAGAAATCAACTCTCAACAAGAATGATTCTAAACATTCCTGTAGAACAATTAAATCAAATGACGGATCTTGGACTCACATCAGGTATGGGAAGTCCTATGGTGAAGATTGGCGGTGTCAAGATTTTCACAGATGGTTCAATTGGTGCAATGACAGCCCGAGTTTCCAAAGGGTATCTGAAAGACCCTGAGAATAAAGGGAGAGCATTGATAACACCTGACAAATACAAAGATATCGTCAAGAACGCGGCAGAGCACAATATTCAGACAGTCACCCATGCTATCGGAGATGATGCCATTGAGATGGTCATTTCGACCTTTGAAAATCTCGAAGACAAGAGTATGCTCCGAGAACAGAGACATCGTATTGAACATGCTGAGTTGATTAACGAATATCAGATTCGAAGGGCAGTTGGTCTTGGTTTAATTCTTTCAATGCAACCTAATTTCGTTGGAAGATGGCAGCAAGAGGGAGGTCTCTACGATGAGCGGCTCGACCCTGAAACCGTTCGTGGAATGAACATGTTTAGAGTAGCTCTGGATAATGGAGCACGACTCTGTTTTGGCTCCGATGGAATGCCCTATGGACCACTTTACGGAATCTGGTCAGCAACAACTCATCACAATGACAGAGTTCGACTGACTGTGGAAGAAGCACTACGATGCTATACTTTGGAGAGTGCCTATTCGGTCTTCCAAGAAAACACACTAGGAAGTTTAACAGTTGGCAAGAGAGCTGATTTTGTAGTATTATCGGATGATATTCTCAATGTAAAGCCAGATACTATCAAGGATATTACCGTTGAAATGACAGTAGTTGGTGGTATTGTGGAATACTCCATCACGAGAGATTGAGGTGATGGTATGGGCAAGGTCAACATCCTTGCAGAGGATATAGTTTCTTTAATCTCCGCTGGAGAGGTAATTGAGAATCCTTCTTCTATTGTCAAAGAGTTGATTGAAAACTCCTTAGATGCAGGAGCGGACATGATCGATATCGCAATCAACGAGGGAGGAATCCACTCTATCGCGATTTCAGATAATGGTTCAGGTATTTTACGAGAAGATTGTCCAATATGCCTTCAGCGTCATTCCACTAGTAAGATCAGTACAAGAGAGGATATTAATGCGATATCTACCTATGGATTTAGAGGTGAAGCATTAGCAAGTGTAGCAGCTGTTGCAGATGTCAGAATTATTACCCAGACTGAAGAGGAAGAAATTGGTTCACTAGTCGTTGCAAGATATGGAGAGATTCCTAAAGTTACGGAGATATCAAGACCTCGAGGAACAACTGTTGAAGTCACAGACATCTTCAAGAATATTCCAGCTCGTAGAAAACATCTATCAGATGCCAGAGTAGAATCACAGAGAATCCAGGAAGTTGTAATGAAACAGGCGGCAATTCTACCAGAGATAGGATTCCGACTTCAGAGAGATGGAAATACAATTATCGATTGCCCACCCAATCAAGTAGCTGGTGACAGAATTGCTTCACTCTGGGGCATAGATATTGCGCGATCACTAGTTGATATTGATTACTCCTATGGAAATATCAGAATTGCAGGGTTTGTTGCAAGACCTCCAGTGTCACGAGGAAATAGGTCCCGAGAATATTTTTCAATCCTGAAGAGGCCAATCACGGATGAGCGTCTTAGTCGAGCTCTTGAAACAGCATATTCAACGACATTAATGAAGGGGCAATATCCAATATGTGCCCTGGACATCTCTATGGAACTATCTAAAGTTGATGTCAATGTTCATCCAACAAAAAGAGAGGTAAGAATTTTAGACTTTGAGCGAGTAGGTGATGCTGTAAAGGTAGCAGTTCGTCGGGCATTTGGAGTAACCGATATTATTGAAGAGACATCTATGCAATCATCACTAGACGAAACGCCTGATATTGAAAGAAAGAAAATGACAGGAGAAATATCTGAAGATGAATCTCAGTTTCATCATAAAGAATTGATAACTGCTGTACCGTTAATTGAACAATCATTATTAATGCCATCAGGAGATGATGATGGGGGAGAAGTAGATTTTCTTAGTGGCGTTTTCAAAATTCTTGGTCAGATGCACAATCTCTACATCTTACTTGAGTCTGAAGATGGATTGCTCATAGTTGATCAGCATGCAGTTCATGAGCGTGTTCTATACGAACAATTGAGAGCAGAAGTGACCCAGGGAAGAGTCGCAGTTCAGGAATTATTGCAGCCCTTTATACTCAGCCTTAGCCCAAAAGATGCTGAACAGATTGTTGAATTATCAGAAACCTTAGAGAAGATTGGATTTACTATCAATAGCTTTGGAGGGAATGAAGTATCGATTTCAACACTTCCAGAGATATTGGGCAGAGTTGCATCAGAAACTGAACTCTTGACATTAGTGGACAGAATACTTGATTTAGGTCATATAGAGGCGGCTGATACGTTCATGGATAACCTCGTAAAAGTCACAGCATGTCATTCAGCTGTCAGATCGGGCCAGTCTCTAAATACTGAAGAAATACGAGATATCATTATTGGTCTATCGAATACGAAGAATAAATTCAACTGTTGTCATGGACGACCTTCAATGATAAGAATTCGTAAGGAGGATATCGATAGAAGCGTCGGGCGAATGGGAGCTGATGCAATTTCACGTTACAAAGCAAGGCATGGTCTGAAGTAGTTATTCACCCATATCGATTGTTGCAAATGAAACCCAGGGCATAGATTCACTGTCAGTGTGTTCAACCCATTGTACGTTTTTCCACTCAGATTCCATACCTGCCATTTTTTCTATTCCAAGAGTGACTACGATTGTATCCCACGCACTTTCAATGCTTTTCCCAATATAATCCTCAAGAACTCGTTTAGGTATTGCAATAGGTTTGTCAAGCATACAACGAATTACCTCAAACAGGCGGGGAGTTGGTGTCTCATCAGTTTGTATTTCAGCAATATCGCGGATATGTTCCTTCCAATTCATTATCTATTGACTCCATTTCTGTTTTGATTTGAATTCGCATTATAAATTTCTTAGGTAACCTCTACTTGGATAGGTTTTCAATCATAGTATCAAACGCGGGAATCACAATTCCTGTCAAATCTTTGAGTCGGTTTCGTACATTGATAATATGAGGACCGCTTTCTTTCATCATTTCTACAGCTTCTGGTCTAAGGCCAATCTCGCTGGAACCTTCATTGATTGATGAATAGATATCATGAAGACGTCTCAGACAAGCATAGACTTCAAAGTATTCGATATGGTCCACAGACCTACCCAGAGCCATTTCATATCTATGTAGTAAATCATCCCTATTCTCTTGAGAACCGTAGGCAAAATAGAGGAGGAGGGACCAGGCTAGATCAGCTCGAAAATCACTGACACTAGCCGCACCCCAATCTATCACATAGGGATTATCATTCTCATCCAAGAGTACATTCATTGGATGAAAATCACCGTGTATAATTGATGGTTTTGTACAGGGGACCAATCCAACATTCGTTTCCAGCCATTCAAGTATTGGAAGAAGAGCAGGACTGTTCGTCCTTTCTAGTAAATCTCGATACGTTGATAGATACTTGTTGATAATGTAGTACGGTTCTTCAAACAGTTTTCGTTCAGTTTCTGGGACGAGGGATCTCCACTCTATTCCATGCAACTTCACGAATAGTTTACACATTATGTCAAGCCAATATGCACGCAGTTCTAATGAATGTCCAATTCGGTCTTCAACAGTACTCCCTTCGATTCGATCCATTATAATGAATGGATTCCCAATTACAGAATCATCTGTTTCTACAATATACACGGTTGGAACCGAATACTTCAGATTTTGCAATTCTTTCATAAATCTGAATTCTTTCTCTGCTTTCCCTGCCGCCCCTTTACCTGGAAAAATTCTGACAACAAGTCCTTGGGAAACCTTACCGTCATCTGTCTTCCATTCAAGATCAAAGGACTCAATTTCAGTTTCCCATCCACTTGTAATATTCTTCAAGTTGCGGACTTCTAAGTCTTGGCGATCAGGATACACGTTCATTAGATAATCAAGGAATTTAGAAGAATCCATGATTTCTACATAGAAATCATCTTAAAGTACATTTACATTGGAGGATTTTAAAAAAGATAGGAAGAGAAGCCTTCGAAGGCTTCTCTAATTTGATATTTATTTTTTCTTTGATGTCTTCCTAGGTTTGGGTTTTGGTGCAGAACCGCCACGCCTACGCATCACTAGTGCAAGTATGACAATTAGACCGACTGCTGCACCAGCAATGATGAGTAGTGTCGTGGTATCGAAGGGGAATCCGCCACCGGGAGGAGTGGTTGGTTCAGTCATCATATAGACAATCTCATTTTGCCAGAGTTCGATATGATCGGGGTAAGTCGAGTCATCTTCGTCAGAAGCAAAGTTGTCAATTATGATGGTATTAAAGAGAGTCTTTCTATCATCACTTACCACAATGGTCGCAGAACCATTTTGCAGTGTTGTAGTTGTTCCTGCAATTGCAGTGTAACCATCGAACCAGACCACAGTATCACCATCATCACCAAAGAGGGTTCCCGATGTATAATTATACATTGTATGATTATTTGGCTCTGTGAAGATAGGATGAGATGCGTCCCAGAAGTACATTGACGGGCTGCCGGATAATGTGGAATCCCACTCTACACCCATCTTTGACCATAATGGATGTGTTGGATGACTATTCACATCAAATGACGTCAGTATTAATGTACCACCGGTGTTAACGAAAGCATATAGCTCATCATAGATTATGGTTTCAGGGAACCAGGCGACATTATTGTAGACCAGGAAATCCCACGACTTTGAATCAAGAAAGTCATCCAAGTATTCACGTGTATTGAAGAGTTGGTATGATAGTCCAAGATCTCTGAGAGCTTTACAAACAGCATCATCCCATCCTAGATAATCAGAATGCACAAGAATCTCAGCATCACTTGCTGTCAACCAATCCAAGACATTGAGCGCAAAACGTAAGTTATTAGTCTGACCCAATGCACCGTTATCAAAGATATTCATATCTGCTGAAAGGATTGCCCTACCAGCACCGTACTCCTGACCAGCGACTACTGGATGAGTTCCATCGAACCAAATAGTAGTAGCATTTCCAATTACACTTAGATAGTTACGTGGACCTAGAGTCAATGCTGTACAACTCTCAAGAGTGACATGTGTACCGGGACTCATTGTTCCAGTGACCAATTCATTCGTCGTTCCTAGACTCATGTCGAAATTCTGTAATACCATATTGAGAGTTTCATCGCCATAGTCATTTGGAAAGCCTAACCCAGTTCTATCACCTAAGACCAGAAGACTGCCTCCTCCGCTAACCCATGCATCTATGACAGTACCGTCTGCTGCAGTATAGTTTTGGTCTGGCCAAGCCATTACGAGAACATCATAGGGTGCCAGTCGATTAGCAGTGATATTTCCTGAAGAGGATGGATACAATTTATCAAAGGTGTATGAATGATTTACTGCAAGAGTTCTAAATTGTTCAAAAATATTTGGTGGAAAATTGACTGTTACGAATTCAGTGTCCCAACTATCAATTCCAATACGTGGCTGATGAGTAAAATCAAATACAATACGACCTTTTGGTCGTGGCATCACCCATTCCACAGAGTCAACAATAATGCTCTCAAAATCTGTTGGGATTGAAGAACCATCTCCTGGTAGATGAACAAGTCGTCCACCCTCGTATTTGCTATCCATTGCAAATCCGTACATATAATCTGAATTTGTCTTGTTTGTCAATAGCGGGGTAATTGTGTACCACACATCTGATCCGTCAAGTATTGATTGAAGAATGACTGCCCAATCTGATACTCGTTCTGAAATTGTATCGTTAATATGATAATCCTTCATTGTTGGATGTCTTGCTGTAACATTCATGACATCACATGTTAGGTTTCCCCAAAGGATACCATAACCATCTGCACCAAGGTCAGGCCAGATTATCGATTTGTAACTTAGATAACTAAAGGCTTTATCAAATGTTAAGAGACCTCCTCCTCCGAGCCAGAACTCTTTGACCAGATCAGCTATGCTATCTCTTGGAAGATTGTTCAGAAGGATGAACACATCATAATTTGCTGTGATTAGCTCATGGTTTTCAATATCCTCAGTGGTGAGTAATGTTACCTCATGACCAGCATCCTCCAATAGAGTTTCCACTTCACTCAGATGATTTGAGAATCCAGAGAGAGTTGGATTGGCACCGGTTGGAACTGTAAAGTCATCCTCATCATAAATCGCGACCCGAACTGTCAGATCTGTATTTTGTGAGGGTATTGCAATATTAATTGGCTCTGATTGATTGTTCATAACGGTAAGAACCGGTGGAACAGCAAATAGACCCGTAAGAAATATGATAACAAGAAGTATAGGCATGACGCGCTTCATCTTCTCAACCTCTTCAAATCAGAGAGAAATGAAGTGTTATAAATTCACTCACAAAGAATTTCGTCTATTTCAATGAGTCTTTCTACGATAAAAAATAGCTATACCTATAATCAGAACCATGCTAATAGCAGTACCAATTAAAATCAATGGAAAACTGGTAGCAAGGGTATCTGTGATAGGACCAACACTCCCCGTAGACACTCCATAAGGTATTGTGGTGACTACATGAACTATTGCAGTTTCTGAACCAATAGCCCAACCTTGAGTTGCTTCTACCATAAACACATGATCGCCTATTGCTAAATCATCCACATTGATTGTCAAAGGGCCATCCCAAGACCATGCTTCGATAAGAAAATCATCTTCATACAATTTATAGAAATCAGGATATCCTGTCGATACAGCCCATGTCACTTCATGACCAGTTGATCCCTCTTCATACCAAAGGTCAGGTGTGTCATAAAAAACGATTGAAGGGCCATCCGCATGTTGACCAAATGCAGTTTGATAGGGACAAATGGCTGAGACCATCGTAATTCCTGTCGTTGTGTTGACATAGTATTGAACACTATATCGTACAATTATAGGGCTATTATAGGGAATATATGTAACATTTTCTGGATATTCAAATTGAAAGGAGGTTGTGTATAAATTGGTTGAATCTGTTTTCACCATGGTCATATTATAGGAATCTCCACCTTCGGGCGTAATCATCGTCAAGACACAATCGATATCGTTCGTCCCTTCAATTAAAATAGATAGAGTGAGGTTATTGTAATAATTTTGAGCGTAGAACTTACGAAGATAGTACTTAAGTCGAATCTCACTGACACTAGGAGAATCAGCAATGGTTAGGCTTTCATCGGTTGAAAGTATGGTATGAGATGTAGTTGACTCTAATGAATAAATAGGAATGACTACAAGAATCAATATCATAGCACACCATAGTGTTTTATTCCCCATCTAAAGCCCTCCTGATTATCCACTGATAACAATATCTTCTGATTTTCTTCAGAGATTGAATTTTATGCATTGACTCTAAATATTTTTTGGAAAACACTCCTAATCAAAGAGAGTATTTTCATTAGCAATCCAATCAGATATATATTTTATATATAAAATGGATTGTGTTTTCAAAACGACATAGACACAGAATGAGTTGGTAGACAATAATGGATTTTTTAATAGCGATTCTATTCATCGAATTAGTTGTAATTGCTTTCATGATTTGGATTGTTTGGTCATCGGCTATTGGAGCTCCTTGGCTACCAACTTCTAAATCCAAGGTTCGAAAGATGCTAGAGTTTGCGAATGTTGATGAAAAAGATACAGTATACGACTTGGGTTCTGGTGATGGTCGCATTATAATCATGGCAGCAAAAGAGTTTGGTGCGAAAGCTATAGGTATTGAAGCAGATCCCATTAGGCAATTTTGGTCCAAGTTGATGATACGCCGTTACAATCTCAGAAACCGAGTTAGTGCATTGCGAGGAAATTTCTTCAACTTCGACATAGGAGATGCTTCAGTCGTGACCTTGTATCTAGGTGTTAGCATAAATAACAAACTCAGAGAGAAGCTAACTACAGAATTGAAACCGGGCACCCGAATCGTTTCTCATCATTTTCTGCTCAAAGGTTGGGACTCAGTTGATACAGATGAAGAAACCGATCTTTACCTCTACAAAACATAGTTGACCAATGGTTCAATAATTATCGAGAGGATTGTACATTTTGGAGTATATCATCCAAAAGCGAAGAGATTTATTAGAATGCATCATTATATGCGTAGGTCAGCTGCGGAAACCATTGGAACTAGTCAAGAGAATATTGTCTTTCAGGACAGGGTAGAAATGAGTACAACTTGGTTTATTGCAAAAGAGTACCTGAAGAGGTTAGAGATAGACTTCGAAGAACATGGGCGGAAAACCTTTACTGTAACCCCAAAGACAAAAACAGAAACTAAGGTAATTGAAGTATTTCCTGGTTTGAACTGGATAACACTGACTACTCGTCTCATGGATATGACAGATCTGCCACTTAAGGCAAGAAAATCAGCTTTTGAAACATTACTTAAGGCAAATGCTACGTTAGTCGAAGTTAATTTTGGAGTTGATAAGAAGAACTGCCTCATGATTCGAAATGCAATTCCAGTTACAGGAATTTCATACGATATCTTCAACTGTATATACGAAGCTCATCTCTCAGCTATCAAGTTCTTTTTTGAAAAATTATACCCACAGATGTCAGATGACTAGTAATTAGACTCAAGCGAATTATTAGTTAAAAAAAGAAAGTAAGAGCGGACTGCGTATCCGCTCTAAATATTCTAATTGCGTTTCTTCATAGCGATTACAATAACGACGATTAATACCAGTACACC
>Ga0315535_1001915_pt1 | contig 13648 bp, 8 predicted proteins | sample SalMarSW160220MG_2_FD_203092 | JGI IMG/M metagenome (GOLD analysis project Ga0315535, IMG submission 203092) | Salt marsh sediment microbial communities from the Plum Island Ecosystem LTER, Massachusetts, United States - Salt Marsh Sediment SW1602-20 ...
CGCCGCAAATGTCATCCGATCGCTTGCACGGATCGGTCGCGGACCCCTACCCTGGAGGCTCAAGGGGGTGGTCCCCCATGAAGGACGAAACCGCTGCGCCGGGCCTGTCAAGGCCCGGCGCAGTCTTGTGGCCGGGGTGCCTCCTCGTGGTTGGGGTGCGTCGCCCGCGGCGGGCCGCGCGAGCGGCCGCCGGCTCACTCGGCCTCGTCCGGCGGCGCGGCTCCCGAGAGCACCAGGAAGTCCGCCAGGTCCCGGGGAGAGGCGAAGTAGGCGGTGGGGCCGCCGGCCAGGTCCCGCGCGGAGCCGCGCCAGCTCGGCGGGCCGACCGCGGACGGCTCGTGCCACACCCGGACGATGAACACCCGCTGCTCCCGTGCGCCCTGCGCGTCCACCGGATCCCTCCTCGCGTGCCTGCGGCACGTTAGCCGACGGACGTCTAGCCGGCGTCTAGCGCGTCTAGCCGGCGTCTAGCGCCGTCTGGCCGGCGTCTAGCGCCGTCTGGCCGGCGTCCAGCGCCATGCCGGCGGAAGACCGCCCGCCGCGTTCACGGCCAGGGCGCGCCGAGCGCCGCGGCGGCGATCTCGCGGTTGAACTCGAGCTCCAGGAAGCTCGCGCGCGCCGCCTCGTCGTCGATGGCGGCCGCCACGGCGCGCAGCCGCTCGGCCGCCTCGCCGGCGAGCCTCGCGGCGTCGTCTTCCCGTCCCTGGACGTGCCGCACCCGAGCCACCACCCACGCCACCTGCTGAGGGTGCATCAGCTCGTCGTCCCGCCGCGCCAGAAGGTCCGTCAGCTCATCGGCCGCCGCGGCGGCATCCGCCGTGCGACCCTCGGCCAGGTAGGTGAGGGCGAGCTCGCAGAGGGCGTTGGCGATGCTGGCGTCACGTCCCAGCCGCCGGTCGATGGCGAGGGAGGCTTCCAGGTGCCGGGTGGCCGCCGCCGCGTGCCCGAGGTGGCGTTCGGCGTCGCCCAGGTTGCTCAGCGCGGCGGCGGCGAGCAGCTCGTTGCCGTCCTCCTCGGCGAGCGCCAGGGCGCGCCGGGCTGCGCGCTCGGCCTCGGCGAAGTTGCCGCCGTAGAGCGAGGCGGCGGCGCCGTTGAGGACGCACAGCGTCTCCCCGCGGCGGTCGCCCAGCCGGGCGAAGATGCGCTCGGCCTCGGCGAGGGGCTCGGCCACGGCCGGGTTGCCGAGGCGCAGCTCGAGGACGCTGCGGTTGAGGAGCACCGCCGCCAGCCCCTGCGGCTGCTCGAGCTCGCCATAGAGCCGCTCGGCCAAGCGGTAATGGGCGCGGGCCTCGCTGAAGCTGCCCACGCGCGCCGCGCAGACGGCGCGGTGGCGGTGCGCATCGGCCTCCAGGCTACGGTCGCCGCTGTCGGCGCCGAGCTCCAGCAGGCGGGCCGTGAGCGCCAGCGCCTCCTCGTACGCCTCGCGCCCGACCGCCGCGTTGATCGCGGCCTGCAGTGCGTCGGCGAGCAGCTCCGGTGCCTCCCGGCTGCTGCGCAGCGCCAGCTCCAAGCGCTCCGGCACGCGGTCGACACGGCCGGCCGCGAGGGCGACGTGGACGCCCAGGCAGGCGGCCGCTGCCTGCAGCCCGGGCAATCGGGCCTCGCCGGCGGCGTCGCGGGCCTCGGCGACCAACGTCTCCGCCTCGTCCGCCCGGCCGAGCGCCAGACGGTGCTCGGCCTGCAGCAACGCCGCCCGCGCCAGCCGCCCGGCGTCGGCGCCGGCCGCGGCGCGAGCCGACAGCCGTTGCAGGAGCCGCTGCTCGGCGTCACGGTCGCCGACGGCGTGCAGCAGCGCGGCTCGCCGCGTGGCGGCCTCGAAGGCGGCGTCGTCGTCGGCGAGCGCCTCGGCCAGCGCGTCCATGGCGTCGAGGAAACGTCGCTGCGCTGGGCGATCGCCGCTGCGGCGCGCCGCATCCTCGGCCAGTTGCAGCAGCGCCAGGCGCGTGTGCGGGTCGCTCGCGCGCGCCAGGCCCCAGCTCGCCAGGTCCAGGGCTTCCTGCCGGGCGCCCGCCGTCAGCGCCTCCCCCGCCGCGATCAGGCCGTGGTGCGCGGCCCGCTCCGGGTCGTGGCCGAGGTCGTGATGGCGGGCGAGGCTGGCGGCGGCCCCTGCGATGGCCGGCCCGCGCTCGAGCACACGCGCCACCCGGCGATGGAGGCGGCCGCGGGTGGCATCGTCGACCGCGCGGTAGATGCTCTCGCGGACGAGTCGGTGCTCGAAGGTGAAGGAGCCGGTCCGCCGCTCGCGTACCAGGCGCGCGTCGAGCAGCGCGTCCAGCGCCTCGAGGGCGGCACCCTCGTCCCAGGCCAGCACGTCGCGGACGGTCTCCATCCGGAAGCGCTCGCCGATCACCGCGGCGGCGCCCGCGAAGGTGCGCGCGTCCGGGGCCAGCCGCTCCAGGCGTGCCGTGACGCGGTCGCGAACGCGCGCGGGCACGTGCGCCGTCCAGTCTTCGCCATCCGCCGTCCCGGGCACGGCGGCGCCGCTGGAGCCGCCGGGGTCGTGCAGCAGCTCGGAGATGAGCAACGGGTTGCCGGCCGTGGCGCTCGCCAGCGCGGCCGCGGCTGCCGGGTCGGCCGCCTGCTCCGGCAGCACCCGTGCCAGCGCCTCGCCGACGGCGTCCGCGTCCAGCCCGGCGAGCGCCAGGTGGCGCAGCGCGCCCTCCTCCTCGAGCCGCCGGCGCAGCGCGCGCAGCGGGTGCGTCGCGGCGAGGCCCGCCTCGCGGTAGCTGGCGACGACGAGCAGCGGCCCGCCGCGGCCTCGGCGTCCGAGGTGCTCCAGTAGCGCGAGGCTCGCCTCGCCGGCGGTGTGGACGTCCTCGAGGACCAACAGCAGCGGCCGGGTGCCGGCCAGCTCCAGCAGGGCGCGGGCGACGGCGTAGAACAGGCGGGCCCGCTCCCGGTCGGGCGGCAGTGGCGGCGGTTCGGGGTCGCCCGGCGCTAGCTCGGGCAGAGCGGTGGCGAGGACGGCCCGCCAGGCGGGGCTCACGGCTCTCGATGCCGCCAGCAGCGGGGCGACGGGACGCAGGGCCTCGCTCAAGGCCTCGAACGGCGCGGCCTCCGGCTCGGAGGTGTGGCCGCTCAGGGCGCGGCCCTCGTCCGTCTCGACGCGGCGGGCGAGCTGCGCCAGCAGACGGGTCTTGCCGATGCCTTCGGGGCCGCTGATCAGCACCAGCCCGCCCCGGCCTGCACGCGCCTCCTGCCACCACGCCGTCAACCTGGCCAGCTCGTCGTCGCGGCCCACGAACGGCAGCCGCGGCGGCGCACCGGCGCGGGGCCCGGCTGCCGGGCCCGGAGCGACCTCGCGCACCAGCGAATCGAACAGCTCGCGGGTCTGCCGCATCGGCTCGACGCCGAGCTCCCGCTCCAGCAGCCGGGCGAAACGCTCGAAGGCGGCCAGCGCCCCGGCGCGGTCGCCGCCGGCGAAGCGCAGCCGCATCGTCAGGCGCACGGCGTCCTCGCGCAGCGGGTCCTCGCGCAGCAAGCGCTCGAGCACCGCCAGCGCCTCGGGCGTGCGGTCCTCGGCGGCGTAGCGCTCCGCCAGGGCCGCGAGCACCATCAGCAGGGTGGCCTGCAGCCGTTCGCGCTCCAGCAGCAGCCACTCGTCGTCACAGTCCGGCAGCAGCGGGCCGCCATAGAGCGCCGCGGCCGTCTCCAGGTCGCCGGCCTCGGCGGCCGCCTGGAAGGCTCGGACGTCCACCCACAGCGGTGCCTCGGGGTGCAGGTCGACCAGCGAGCCCTGGGTCCGCACCCAGGGGACGGTCTCCGGCTCGGGCAAGGCCTGCTTGAGGTAGTGCAGGTGCCGCCGCAGGTTGGCGCGCGCTTCCTCCGGCGGGCTGTCGGGCCACAGCGTGGCGGCCAGCGTACGGCGGTCCTGCGGATCGTCCCGCAGTGCCAGGTACGCCAGCAGGGGGCCGGTGCGCGGGGGAGCGGAGAGGGGAGAGGCGCGCTCGGCGGCCGCGATCCTCAGCGCGCCCATCAGGTACACGCGCAAGCGTCCCACCCCCCTCCACCGTGGATGGACCAAGGGTAGCACCCGCACGTGGCGGGCGGCGCGCGCGGCCGCCTGCGGCCCCGTGAGGGGCTGGGCGGTCAGTTCTTGGGGGCCCGGGTGCGCTCCAGCAGCAGCGCCACCGACACCGGCTCGTGCAGCGGCAGCCCGTCCAGCAGGCCTCCGCGCGCGGCGAACGACGCCACTGCCTCGTACGCCTGCTGCGCCTCCGCCACGCTCTCGCTCTCGAACAGCAGCGCCTCCTGGCCGGAGGGCAGCGTGGCTACCAGCTCGAGGTAGTCGGGCTCCAACGCGTCATCCTCCATATCTTCCAGGTCGGTGCCCTCGGGGAACACCTCGAGGAGCTCGATGCTCTCCACGGCCGAGAGGTTGATGAGCTTGGCGTCCAGCGTCCACATCCACATGGTGACTCTCCGCTCAGAACTCGGGTGGCGGCGCCGAAGGCCGGCCCTGCCGGGCCGCACGACGGCTCTCCTGGCCGCGCTGGCTGCCGCCCGCGGCGCGGCCCCGGTGAGGAGCCGCAGGCGCGTCCGGGCCAGAGCATAGCGCACCTGCCCGCTGCGTGGGGCGCGGCGTCCCGCGGCGCGGGCGGACCCGCGCGGCCGTGTAAGAGTTCCGTGTGCAGGACTCGCCTACACTCCGTGGGCGATGAGGCGACTCCTGATCCTCGTGGCGCCCCCGGTGTTCTGGCTGGCGTACGTGGTGGACTTTCCCTACCTCTACCTGCACATGGGGGACCAATCCCGGCTGGTAGCCCTGGGGCTGGTGGCCGTGACCGCCTGGTTGTGGGGGCTGCCGGGAGGGCTGCTGCACGGCGCGGCCGGGCTGGTGCTGAGCGACGGCCTGGCGAGCGTGATGCACACCGGCGCCTTCTCGCTGCCAATGCTCGCGGGCAGCGACGACGTGTTCAAGGTGCTGGCATTCACCGGCGCCGGCCTCGGCTTCGGCTACCTGAGGACCGTGCGCGACCAGATGGAGCACCATCGCAGCGCCTTCGAGATGGCGCAGCTCGACCCGCTCACCGGCCTGCTCAACCGGGCCGGGTTCCATGAACGGCTCAACGACGTGCTGCTGCAGGCGCGCGAGGAGGGCACGCTGGTCGCCTTCCTGTTCGTGGACCTGGACCGCTTCAAGTTCGTCAACGATACCTACGGCCACGAGGTGGGCGACGCCCTGCTCAAGGCGGTCGGGGGCGCGCTGCGTGCCAACGTCCGCGAGTACGACCTCGTCGGCCGCCTGGGCGGCGACGAGTTCACCGTGGCGCTGCTGCGTCTCACCGATCCCCAGGACGCCACGCTGGTGGCCCGCAACCTGGTGCGCGTGCTGCGCGCGCCCATGCCCGTCGAAGATCGCGACCTGCGCATCTCGGCCAGCGTCGGCGTGAGCATCTTCCCGCGCGACGGCGACACCGTAGAGGCGCTCACCCGCAGCGCCGACACGGCCATGTACGAGGTGAAGGACAACGGCAAGAACTCCTTCCACTTCTCCTCGCTGGAGATGCGCTCGCGGGTCAGCCGGCGGCTGGAGCTCGAGCGCGAGCTGCGCGACGCCATCGCCGAGCAGCAGTTCGAGCTGGTCTACCAGCCGCAGGTGGAGCTGGCGACCGGCAAGCTGGTGGCGTTCGAGGCGCTGTTGCGCTGGACCAACCCCAACCTCGGCAAGGTCTCGCCCGCGGAGTTCATCCCCGTCGCGGAGGACGCCGGGTACATCGGCAAGCTCGGTCACTGGCTGCTGCGCGAGGCGTGCTTCCAGACGCGCGCCTGGCAGAAGGCGGGCCTCAAGCCTGTGCGGATGGCGGTCAACGTCTCCACCCTGCAGTTCCGCCAGTTCGGGTTCCTCGCCACCGTGCAGGGAGCGCTGGCCGACAGCGGCATCGACCCCTCGCTATTGGAGATCGAGATCACCGAGAGCGTGCTGGCCAAGGAGTACGAGCTGGCCATGGCCACCGTGACCAGGCTCGGCCGCATGGGCGTACGCACGGCCCTCGACGACTTCGGCACCGGCTACTCCTCGCTCGCCTACCTGCAGAACCTGCCCATCGCCAGCCTCAAGATCGACCAGTCGTTCGTGATGGCCATCAACCGCGCCCCCGGCATGAACACCGTGAACGCGGTGCCGATCGTGGAGGCGATCGTGGCGATGGCGCACAAGCTGCGCAAGTCGATCGTGGCGGAGGGCGTGGAGACGGAGACGCAGTGGCGCTTCCTGCAGAAGCTCGGCGTCGACTACGCCCAGGGGTTCCACTTCTCCAGGCCGCTCCGGCCCGTCAAGGCCGAGCAGCTGATGGAGCGCGCGGCGCGCCGTCTCCAGCGGCCGCCGGAGGAAGCTGGCGGCGAGGCAGCCCCGGTGTTGCTGCTCGACTAGCAAACGCTCACAGCCTGCCGGCTCCCAGCCGGCGACCCCGGCCGCGCGGGCGAAGAACCGTCCAAGGCGCCCCAGGCTCGTTAGGATGATGCCCGGACGCCGCGCCCCGGCGCATCCGCCAGGAACCGCTCGCGTCAGCGGGCCGGCTCCCGCCGGCCGCCGCGGTGCCGCGGATGGAAAGGCAGGCGCTTCATGAGCCAGGGAACTGCGGACATCGGCCTCGTCGGACTCGCCGTCATGGGCCAGAACCTGGTCCTCAACATGGAGGATCACGGCTACCGGGTGGCCGTGTACAACCGCACCCGGCAGAAGACCGACGCCTTCCTGGCGGGCCCGGCGGAGGGCCGCGGCATCGTCGGCACGCACAGCCTCGAGGAGCTGGTGGCGTCGCTGGCGCGCCCCCGCCGAGTGATGCTCATGGTCCAGGCAGGGAAGGCGGTCGACGCCGTGCTTAAGCAGCTCACGCCGCTGCTGGAGAGCGGCGACATCGTCATCGACGGCGGCAACTCGTTCTTCGAGGACACCATCCGCAGGGAGAGCGAGCTGGCCGCTCTCGGGTTGCACTACGTCGGCACCGGGGTGTCCGGTGGGGAGGAAGGTGCACGTCACGGCCCCTCGATCATGCCGGGGGGGCCGCTCGAGGCCTGGGAGAGCGTCAAGGACGTGTTGCAGGCCATCAGCGCGCATGTCGACGGGGAGCCCTGCTGCGACTGGTTGGGGGAGGACGGGGCCGGGCACTTCGTCAAGATGGTCCACAACGGCATCGAGTACGGCGACATGCAGCTGATCGCCGAGGCGTACGACGTGCTGCGCCACGGTGCCGGGCTGAGCCCGGCCGAGCTGGCGGACGTGTTCGCGGGTTGGAACGAGGGCGATCTCGACTCCTATCTGATCGAGATCACCCGGGACATCCTTCGCACCCGGGACGAGGACGGGCAGCTCGTCCTCGACGTCATCCTCGACGCCGCCGGGCAGAAGGGGACGGGCCGCTGGACCGCGGTGACCGCGCTGCACCAGGGTATCCCTGTCACGCTCGTGACCGAGGCGGTGTTCGCGCGCTCGCTGTCGGCGCTCAAGGACGAGCGGACCGGCGCCTCGCAGCAGCTCGCCGGCCCGGAGGCGCGCTTCCAGGGTGACCGCGACGCCTTCGTGAAGGACGTGGGACGGGCGCTCTACGCCGCCAAGATCGCCAGCTACGCGCAGGGCTTCATGCTGCTGTCCGCCGCCGCCCGCGAGCACCGCTGGAGCCTCGACATGGGCCGCGTCGCCAAGCTGTGGCGAGGCGGGTGCATCATCCGCTCTCGCTTCCTCAACGACATCCGCGACGCCTACGCCGACCAGCCGGAGCTCGCGAACCTGCTGCTCGCGCCCTACTTCCGCGACGCCGTGGTGGGCGCGCAGGACGCCTGGCGCCGGGTGGTCGCGCAAGGGGTGCGGCTGGGCATCGCCATGCCGGCGTTCAGCGCCGCGCTGGCCTTCTTCGACGGCTACCGGCGCGCCTCCCTGCCCGCCAACCTGATCCAGGCCCAACGCGACTTCTTCGGCGCACACACCTTCGAGCGCGTCGATCGCCCGCGCGGCGAGTTCAGCCACTACGACTGGACCGGACACGGCATCGCGACCTCGGGCAGCTACCAGGCGTGAACGCCGTGCCTCGGGGCCGCTGAGCACGGCGCCGTCGCGCGGCCTCCCGAGGGCCGGCGGGGCACCATGCTAAACTAGTCGCTTGCAGGGTCGCGAGGAGGCCTCGAGCGCCTCCGAGCGAGGCTCGGCGACGAACTACGCTGGAAGGCGCGAGCGACCCCGCGAGCGCGGGCCGCACGCGATGACCGAACCCGAGAACGAGCTCCGACCACCGAAGGCCGACACCACACGGGGAGGGACGATGGCCAAGGCGAACAAGTCCGAACCGGCCGTCACGTCCGTAGCCTCCGCCGAGGGCGGTGGCGTCCGCGCCGAGAGCGCGGCGCCGGCGGCGGGCGCGCGGAAGGGGAGCAGGGCCGGGAAGGGCGCCCGGTCGAGCCAGGGCGGGAACGGTCGGAGCGCCGCCGTGGCCGACAAGGCGGCCCCCGGCGGCAAGAGGCCCGGCACCGTGGCGCGCGGTGCCGAGGGCGCAAGCTCGAGGACCGGCGGGACGGGCTCGGCAGGTGCCGACGCCAGTCCCGGCCGAGAGAGTGAGGGCGACACGATCGAGGAAACGACCATCGCCAGCAAGGGGCGGGCCGCCAAGACCGGCGGCGCCGCGAAGGCTGGGACCGCGAAGGCTGGGACCGCGAAGGCTGGGACCGCGAAGGCCGGGACCGCGAAGGCCGGGACCGCGAAGGCCGGCGCCGCCAAGGCGGGCGCCGCGAAGGCGAAGGCCGGCGCTGCAACGTCGGCGTCGAAGCCTTCGCCTCGATCGGTGTCCGCGGACAAGCCTGCGTCCGCGTCGGGCGGCAAGTCCGGCGCTAAGTCCGGCGCCAAGTCCGGCGCAAAGTCCGCGTCGGCGCCGGCCCGCAAGGGCGCCGGCAAGGCGGGGGCGAGCGCCGGCACCGCAGCGGCCGCCGACGCCGCGGCAGGGACGGCCGCTGCGACGGCCGCAGGGACGGCGGCAGGGGCTGCCGCGGGGACCGCGGCCGGCACCGTGACGGAGCCAGGCGCGGACGGGCGGGCGGCCTGGCTGCAGTCGGCCGGCATCGCCAAGCTGATCGCTCGGGGCCAGGAGGCCGGCTCGCTCGACACCGAGGAGATCAGCGACGCCTTCCGCAAGGCGGTCGAGGCGCAGGGGCTCGAGCCCGAAGAGCAGAACTTCGAGGACCTGATCGAGGTCCTGGAGGGCAAGGGCATCGTCATCGCCGACCTCGCCGAAGACGAGATCATCGACGACGACGACGTCGACGAGGATGAGGACGTCGACGAGGACGACGAGCGCGAGGAGCTCGAGGCCCGGGCAGAGGCGATGGCCGACGCCCGCGTCAAGACCAACGATCCGGTGCGCCAGTACCTCCAGGAGATCGGGCGCGTGAAGCTTCTCACCCTGGAGGAGGAGATCGACCTGGCCCGCCGCATCGAGCAGGGCGAGGAGGCCAACAAGCAGCTCGAGGAGCAGGGCGAGTCGCTCGACGAGCGCAACCACCGGCGGCTCAAGCGCGTGGTCGAGGACGGCGAGCTGGCCCGCAAGCACCTGATCGAGGCCAACTTGCGCCTGGTGGTGAGCATCGCCAAGAAGTACAACGGTCGCGGCATGAGCTTCCTGGACCTCATCCAGGAGGGGAACCAGGGCCTGATCCGGGCGGTGGAGAAGTTCGAGTACCGCCGTCGCTACAAGTTCTCCACCTACGCCACCTGGTGGATCCGGCAGGCCATCAACCGCGCCATCGCCGACCAGTCGCGCACCATCCGTATCCCGGTGCACATGGTCGAGACCATCAACAAGCTCACGCGTGCCGCACGCCGGCTCCAGCAGGAGCTCAGCCGCGAACCCACCTTCGAGGAGATCGCGGACGCCATGGGCCCCGAGTGGACCGCCGAGAAGGTGGAGGAGGCGTTCAAGCTGACGCGTGAGCCGTTCAGCCTGGAGACCCCCATCGGCGATGAGGAGGACAGCTTCTACGGCGACTTCATCCCCGACGACAACGTCGAGTCGCCGGTGGACCAGGCCAGCAAGATCATCCTCAGCGAGGAGCTGGAGGAGGCGCTCGGCAAGCTCAACGAGCGCGAGGCCATGGTCCTCAAGCTGCGCAAGGGGCTGGTGGACGGCCGCGAGCACACCCTCGAGGAGGTCGGCAGCCACTTCGGCGTGACCCGCGAACGCATCCGCCAGATCGAGAACAAGGCGCTCAGGAAGCTCAAGTACCACGAGAGCCGCACCCGCAAGCTGCGGGACTTCCTGGACTGAGGCTGATTCGCGGCCGGGAGCCGCGAATCAGCAGGCGGGTCGGGCGCATGCCGCCCGACCCGCAGCCAGGCATCGGACCGGCCCCGGCGACACGCCGGGGCCGCGCTCGTGCGCGGTCGTGGCGCTCGCCGCCCTGGCGGCGAGACCGGGCGACGCGGCGCGCCGGCGGTGTCGCCGGCGGCCGCTGGGTAGACTGGCGCCGAGCCCGGCGCTGCCGAGCCAGGAGGGGGCCCATGCGAGTCTTCCGAATCGTTCTCGCGATCGTGGTGGTCGTTGCGGCCGCCTACCTGCTGCTGGCGGGCCTGTCCCAACGGCGGCCGCCCGCGCCGTACCTGAGTCACCTGCCGCGGGGCGTGACGGTGCTCGCGCACCAGGGCGGCGACGGGCTGTGGCCGGGCGACACCCTGTTCGCCTTCCGCCACGCTGCCGCGCTCGGCGCCGACGTGCTCGAGCTCGACATCCACGAGACCGCGGACGGCCGCATCGTGGTCATCCACGACGACAGCGTGGACCGCACCACCAACGGCTCGGGCGCGATCGCCAGCATGACGTTGGCGCAGGTGCAGGCGCTCGACGCCGGCTACCGCTGGTCGGGCGACGGCGGCGCGAGCCACCCCTACCGCGGCCTCGGCATCCGCATCCCCACGCTCAAGGCGGTGTTCGACGCCTTCCCCGGCAAGCCCATCAACATCGAGATCAAGCCCGACAGCACCAAGGTGGCCGCCGACCTGTGCCGCCTCATCGATGCCAACCGGCGCCAGGACACCGTGATGGTGGTGTCCTTCCACCCCAAGGCGATCCGTGCCTTCCGGCGCGACTGCCCCGACGTGGCGACCGCCGGCGACCCCACCGAGATCAAGATCTTCTACGTGCTGGCGCGCGCGCACCTGGGGCGGCTCTACACCCCGCCGACGGACGCCCTGCAGGTGCCCGAGACGCAAGGCTCGCTGACCGTGGTGACGCCCCACTTCGTGAGGGCGGCGCACGATCGCGGGCTGCTGGTGCACGTGTGGACGGTGAACGCGACCGCCGACATGAAGCGCTTGGTCGCGATGGGGGTCGACGGGCTCATCACCGACCGGCCCGACCGCGCGCTGGCGCTCTTGAACCGCGGTCCCAAGGTGCCCGTCGTGCGGCCTCCCGGCGTGGCGCCCTAGGCGCCTCGGCGGGCGCGCGCGGCCGCGGGCCGCCCCGCTCAGCGCAGCCGGCTGGCGCCGGCGGCGGGCCGGCACAGGTACGCCCGCGCCCGCCGCCCGCCGCCGTCGTAGCAGCCTCTCACCGCCGCCAGGAAGGCGTCCGCGGCGCGCTCCTCGACCAGCGCGACGGCGCAGCCGCCGAAGCCCGCGCCGGTCATGCGCGCGCCCAGGCAGCCGGGCTGGGCCACCGCGCAGGCCTGGATGGCGTCGAGCGCGTCCGAGGAGACCTCGAAATCGTCCTTCAGGCTGGCGTGCGAGGCGTTCATCAGCTCACCCAGGGCGGCGGCGTCGCCGCGGCGCATCGCTGCGGCCCCCGCCAGGGTGCGGGCGTTTTCGCTCACCACATGGCGCGCCCGTCTCCGGGTGACGTCGTCGAGGCCCGCGGCGCCGGCCTCCAGCGTGGCGAGGTCGACGTCGCGCAGGGCGGCCACGCCGTAGTGGCGAGCGGCCGCCTGGCACTGCTGCTGCCGCTCGTTGTAGGCGGTGCCCACCAGCCCGCGGCGGGTACCGGTGTCGAGCACCGCTACCAGGTGCCCGGGCGGCAACGGCACCGCCTCCCCTTCCAGGGAGCGGCAGTCCAGCAGCAGGGCGTGCCCCTCCTCGCCGAGCGCGGAGATGAGCTGGTCCATGATGCCGGAGTTGATGCCCACCCAGCCGTTCTCGGCGCGCTGGCACAGGCGCGCGGCGCGTGCCGGCTGCCAGGCGAAGCCGGAGCTCGCCTGGAAGGCGCGCGCCACCGCCAGCTCCAGCGCCGCCGAGGAGGACAGGCCCGCGCCGACGGGAACGTTGCCGGCGACGACGCCCTCCCAGCCGCGCAGGCCGATGCCCGCCTCGGCGAACGCCCAGGCGACGCCCTTGAGGTACTCCGCCCAGCCGCTGCCGCGCGTCAGCGACGCCAGCGAGAAGCGCGTCTCGTCGTCCACGTCGAGCGCTGCCACCACCACGCTGTCGTCGTCGCGCGGGCGCAGGGCGATGCGCACCTCGCGGTCGATGGCCATCGGCAGGACGAAGCCTTCGTTGTAGTCGGTGTGCTCGCCGACCAGGTTGACACGGCCGGGCGCGCGCACCACCGCCGCGGCCGGCTCGCCGTAGCGTTCCTGGAAGGCGGCCTCCACCACCTCGGGCCCGCCGCTCATGCGGGCGTCCGGTAGTGGGTGTCGGACAGGGCGCGCAGCCGCTCGGCAGCCTGCTCCGCGGTGAGGTCGCGCTGCGGCTCGCCCAGCATCTCGAACCCGACCATGAACTTGCGCACCGCCGCCGATCGCAGCAGCGGCGGGTAGATGTGGGCGTGGAGCTGCCAGTGGCCACCGTCCGGCTCCTGATGGGGAGCGCCGTGCCAGCCGAAGGAGTACGGGAAGGAGGTCTCGAAGAGGTTGTCGAGCTTGACGAGCAGCGGCTTCAAGAGCTCGGCCAGGGCGCCCCGCTCCTCGCCCGTGAGCTCCGGCAGCCGGGCCACGCGCCGGCGCGCCGGCAGGACCAGCACCTCGAAGGGCCACACGGCCCAGTAGGGCACCACCGCCAGCCAGTGGTCGTTGGCCGCCACCAGCCGCTGGCGTTGCTCGAGCTCCAGCTCGGCGTAAGCGAGCAGCAGCGGCCGGCCTGCCTCGGCGAGGTACGCGCGCTGACGGGCGTCCTCCTTGGCGGGTTCGGACGGGATGCTGTCGAGGGCCCACACCTGCCCGTGCGGGTGCGGGTTGCTGGCGCCCATCTGCGGGCCCTTGTTCTCGAACACCTGGACCCAGCGCCAGTCGCGGCCCAGCTCCTCGGTCTGCTGCGCCCACAGCTCGATCACCCGGAGGATCGCGGAGGTGTCGAACTCCGCCAGGGTGCGGTCGTGCCGGGGCGAGAAGCAGATGACCCGGCAGGTGCCCCGGACGCCGCGCTGGCGGAGCAGGCTGGTCTCCGGCTCGGGGGCGCGGGGGGCGTCCGGCAGCAGCGCGGCGAAGTCGTTGGTGAAGACGAACGTCTCGCGGTAGTCGGGGTTGCGCGCGCCGCCGGCGCGGGCGTTGCCGGGGCAGAGGTAGCAGGTGGGGTCGTGGGGCGGCCTGGCCTGCTCGGCGGGGCGCTCCTGCTGGCCCTGCCAGGGCCGCTGCAGGCGGTGAGGCGATACCAGCACCCAGTCTCCGGTGAGCGGGTTGAAGCGGCGGTGAGGATGCTCGCTGGCATCGAACGGCATGGCCCGTCCCTTCGCGGGCGGCGGGA
>Ga0315535_1001923_pt1 | contig 13615 bp, 11 predicted proteins | sample SalMarSW160220MG_2_FD_203092 | JGI IMG/M metagenome (GOLD analysis project Ga0315535, IMG submission 203092) | Salt marsh sediment microbial communities from the Plum Island Ecosystem LTER, Massachusetts, United States - Salt Marsh Sediment SW1602-20 ...
CCCTGGACGAGATTGACCAGGAGAAGGGAGTGATCACCAGCTTCATTATTAAAGAGATCACCCGGGAGGTCAATTACCATCCTTACCCCGGGCCGGTTTTTTATGATTACAGGGCCGAATCGAGCATGCTCAGTTCCACAGCTTCTTATTCCGGTGGAGCAAAATCATATGGTGTAGGCGGTTCCATGGCCAGGTTCCTTACCTATGACGATTATCTCTATGTGTTGGAAAGTATGTATAAACTGAAGAGCATAGATATCAGCAATACAGACCAGCCCGTAATAAAATACGAACAATATCTCTGGGGGAATATAGAAACCATTTTCATTTCGGATCAGTACATGTACGTGGGTGCATCCAACGGCATGCATATCCTGAGCCTGGAGGAACCGGCTGTCCCCATCCTGCTGTCCACCTATCAGCACATCACCTCATGCGATCCGGTTGTTGTGGCCGGAAACAGGGCCTATGTGACACTGCGCGCGGGAAATAATTGCGGAGGTGACCTGAATCTCCTGGAAGTCATTGATATATCAGATAAGAATAATCCCAAAAGAATGGCATCCTATGCCATGACCGAACCCTATGGGCTGGGCATTGATCAAAATACCCTTTTCGTTTGTGAAGGGGAGCATGGACTCAAGGTGTATGATGTCACTGATCCTTATGGGATCACTTCCAATCAGATTGCTGAATTCGCCGATATCCATGCCCATGATGTGATCCCCCTCTCTTCATTTCTTTTTATGATCGGCGAGGATGGCTTAACCATTTATGATTATTCGAACCTGGGTGATATTTTTCTGCTGGGAACCCTCCCTGTCATCCCCAAAGGGTATTGACAGATCATCATTTCTCCTTTTAAGTCTGTCTTATTTTAGCTACTTTTGCAGCTTGAATAAAGAAATGATGGCAGATGTTTGAAAATTTATCGGAAAGGCTTGAACGTTCGTTCAAAATCCTGAAGGGCCAGGGAAGGATAACAGAGATCAATGTGGCTGAAACGCTGAAGGATGTGAGACGTGCCATGCTTGACGCTGACGTCAACTTCAAGATCGCCAAACAATTCACCGAAGAGGTCAAAGAGGAAGCGCTGGGAGCAAAGATTCTCACAGCAGTCAAACCTTCTGAGATGATGGTAAAAATCGTGCATGATCACCTCACCCGGCTTATGGGAGGTGAGAATGAAGGCATCAATCTCAAAGGGAATCCGTCGGTGATTCTGATCGCAGGATTGCAGGGATCAGGCAAAACTACCTTCTCCGGAAAACTGGCCAGCTACCTGAAAAACAAGCAGGGCAAGCAGCCTTTGCTGGTGGCTGGTGACGTATACAGGCCGGCGGCCATCGACCAGCTCAAGGTGGTTGGGGAGCAGGTTGGTGTACCTGTATACACAGAAGAGGGGAATATGAACCCCGTGAAGATTGCCAGGGCTGCAGTGAAAGAGGCCAGGATGAAGGGGTACAACACCGTCATTATTGATACGGCAGGACGTCTGGCCATTGATGAGGAGATGATGAAGGAGATCGCTGCTGTGAAAGAGGCCGTCTCTCCCCATGAAATCCTGTTTGTTGTGGATGCAATGACCGGTCAGGATGCAGTAAATACAGCCAAAGCGTTTAACGACCGTCTCGATTTTGACGGCGTGGTCCTTACCAAACTGGATGGCGATACCCGGGGCGGCGCTGCCCTTTCCATCCGGTCGGTGGTTGATAAGCCCATTAAATTTGTTGGGACCGGTGAGAAGATGGATGCGCTGGATGCATTTCATCCCAAACGGATGGCTGACCGGATCCTGGGAATGGGAGATATTGTATCCCTGGTTGAAAAAGCACAGGAACAGTACGACCAGGAGGAGGCCAGGAAGCTGCAGAAAAAGATCGCCAAGAACCAGTTCGACTTCACTGATTTTATGTCGCAGATCCAGCAGATCAAGAAGATGGGAAACATCAAGGACCTGGCTTCGATGATCCCGGGCATGGGGAAAGCCATGAAAAACCTGGATGTGGATGATGATGCCTTCAGGGGCATTGAAGCCATCATAAATTCCATGACCCCGCAGGAACGCTCCAATCCTGAAGTTTTAAACGGAAGCCGGAGAAAAAGAATAGCAGATGGAAGCGGCACCACAGTGCCGGAAGTAAACAGACTGGTGAAGCAGTTTGATGAGACCCGGAAGATGATGAAGATGATGGCCTCCAGCAAAGGAAAACGGATGCAAATGCCGAAGATGCAATAATCGCTTGCGATTATTGCAGGAAAAAGGAGAAAAGGAAAAGGAAAAGATTATTTATATGCAGATTATTGATGGGTTGGCTACAGCCAAAACAATAAAGGCAGAAATCAAGTCAGCGGTTGATGCCATGGTAGCAACAAACAGACGGGTTCCCCATCTGGCAGCCATCCTGGTTGGCCACGATGGCGGAAGTGAGACCTACGTAGCCTTTAAGATCAAAGACTGTGAGGAAGTTGGTTTCCGATCATCCCTGATCCGCTTTGAAGATGATGTAAAGGAGGATGAACTTCTTGCAAAAATCGGGGAATTAAATGAAGATGATGATCTGGACGGATTTATTGTTCAACTGCCACTGCCGGCTCACATCAATGAACAGAAGGTGATTGAAGCCATTGATCCCAAAAAGGATGTGGATGGTTTTCATCCTGTCAATGTGGGAAGAACTGTCCTTGGCCTGCCTTCCTTTATATCAGCCACCCCTTTCGGCATCGTGGAACTTCTGAAGCGGTACAATATTGAAACTTCAGGAAAGCACTGTGTGGTAGTGGGTCGCAGCAACATCGTGGGAAGGCCCATGAGTATCCTGATGTCTCAAAAGGCCTTGAACGCTACGGTAACCGTGGCTCACAGCCGGACGAAAGAGCTTGAAAAATTATGTGCCTCAGCAGATATCCTGATTGCCGCCATGGGACTTCCCGGATTTATCAGGGGGAACATGGTAAAAGAAGGGGCTGTGGTGATTGATGTGGGAACCACCAGGGTTCCGTCCACAGAAACAAAATCGGGATTCAGGCTGAAAGGAGATGTGCTTTTCGATGAAGTTGCTCCAAAATGCACATATATCACACCTGTCCCCGGTGGAGTAGGTCCGATGACGAGGGTATCCCTTTTGAACAACACCCTTCTGGCAGCCAACGGACGGGAATTCTAAGACAACTGCTTCGCAATTTTACCAAATATGAGTCGAATCTATTTCATCCTGCTGGCGGTCCTGCTGTGCGGAACAGCATCGGGACAGACAGGCGCGGAAACCGATGTCACAACCACAGATTCGATCGGTGACCGGATCAAATTCAGCACCACGGAAGCCTGGACATATATCGATGATGCCCTCAAACAAGAGAGTCTCTGGAGGTCTGAATCGAATCCACTCAGGGAAGCACTACGGCGACTCCTGGAGCAATCCATGGAACCTTATGATACGGCAATTCACAGAATCTCAAGCCAGGATTTCAGATCCATTCCGATGCATACCGGCGATCTTGAACTTGTGGATTCAGTGAAGGTAAAGTGGATCAATGATTCTACCCTGGTGATCGATCGCCGGGGATGGAATACCGAACTCTATATAAAAAATGTTGAAAAACTTGTTTACCCGGTAGATCTTTCGACGCTGACCCTGTCCGATTCGCTGCTGGATGCGGACGGCATGCTTGACTCCACACTTTTTATACCCGATACCATGCGTGTCATGGTTATCGATACAGCGGCCATCCGTTCACTGGGGATTGAACTGCATCAATTTACAAACAACCGGTTCTTCCCTCCCCTGACAGAACCGGGAAGCAAGCGGACTGCCAGGTTATCTGAAGATTTAAGCCATGTACTGTACTTTGTTCCCAACTCATCGTGGGTGGCAGATGTGAACTCTCCTTTTCATATCCTGGATGGCCGGCACCACCTGGACTCCCTGCAATGGGCAGTCAATGCACTGCTGAATTTCACTGAAAGAAGAGATTCCACCCGGCTGCTGATCAGTGATATGTACGGCAGGAAAACGCCCTTCTGGATCACAAGCGGATCCGAAGAGGCGAAGAGGTTCTGGGTAAAGAACTACAACAACGATTCCATCACCCTGTGGGTTGGTAATCCGGGAAGCGGACAGATAAGCCTGCTGCTGGAAGATGATGTCAATTTCAGCAGGATGATGAAACAGGAGATCCAATATCTTCCCTCACTTATCCAGGAACCGAAACGGACCCTGCAAGAAATGAAGTTGCTTGAACCCGTCCCCATTTACTGGGATTATAGTTTTTCAAGCGTTTTTTCACTGAGCCAAACCTACCTGTCCAACTGGACCAAAGGGGGTGAGAGCTCCTTCGCCACCATGGTGGACATCACAGGAGGCGCCACCTACAATAACAAAGATGCCAAAACCCAGTGGATCAATATCGGCAGATTGAAATTCGGGACAATCAGCACACAGGAAAAGGGGTTCCGGAAAAACCATGACGAGTTCGAGTTCGATTCCAGGTTTAACCGGAATGCCTGGGGCAAGATCGGCATGAGTTCATCTTTTTATATGAAACACCAGCTGGCCAAGGGCTATAACTATTTACCTGACAGCGCTGTTGTGGTATCAAAATTCCTGAATCCGGGAACCATCACAGTGGGTATCGGTGCAGAGTATAAACCCTTCGAAAAAACCACCATAAACATGGCACCTCTTTCCTATAAAACCACATTCGTGCTTGATACGGCACATATCGACCAGACCAAGCACGGGATCGATGCGGACAAACGGGCCAAAAGAGAGTTTGGAACCCAGGTGGTGATCAACAATCAGTTCAATCCTGCCAAAGGCCTTGAAGTCACAAACAGGGTGAGGCTGTTTTCAAACTACCTGAACAAGCCTCAGAATGTAGATGTGGATTGGGAGATGATCCTTGAACAGAAGATCAACTGGTTTTTTACCGTCCGGCTGAATTTGCACCTGATTTACGATGACGATGTGCATTTTAACGTTTTTAATGCAGATGATCAACCCATCCTGAACCCGGATGGAAGTGAAAAAAAAGTGGCAAAGGCACAGCTAAAGGAGTTCCTGGGTCTTGCCCTTTCAATCAAACTCTGATCACTCCAAAAGCCGTTCCATGGCCTCTTCCTTCTCCTTCATCTGGAGATGGTAATAGAGCTGGTAAAGCCTGGTGATGGTTTCTTTATCGAAAGGATCCATCTCGTAGGATTTTTCGAGCCATTTTAAAGCCTCCCTGAACTGATCTTCAGACTGCTTTTTAACAGCCAGGTACTCCTCATTGGTAGAAATTTTAAGCGATGCCTCTCTCAGTTCAATGCCGATGTTGTAGTAGATCACCCCGAGGTGGTAATAAATCTTTGGCTTATCCGGAGCCAGTTCAATTGCAGCCTTCAGACTTTCAATGGCCTTTTCGCGCTTTCCCATCCGCCTGTAAACCAATCCCCGCTCCCACCAAAAAGTGTAGTCATCGGGCTTGTGATCAATGGCTTCATCCAGTACCTGAATAGCCTTCTCCATGCGGCCGGTCGTGACCAGGAGATTGATCAGGAAAACCACCACCTGGTTTTCATATGCATAGCGCTGGACCGCCTCCATCAGTACCTCCTCTGACCTTGCCGTATCTCCGCTCTCTCTGAGGGCCTGGTAAAGCAGCAAACTTGTGGCAGAAGAATGGGCAGCTTCATGCAAACCGGTGAGGTATCCGATGGCTTTGTCCCAGTTTTTACTCTCAAAAGCTGCCATGGCTGCATTATAAACCAGACCGGTATCCACTTTTGCATGAACCAGTTTGCTGTTATTCACCAACAGGGCATATTCAAAAGCCCGCAATGCTTCCTCATACTCCTTTTTCGCGAAATAATCGCGGCCCAGGAGACTGAAGTCATTGGACAGAAGGTAATATTTCTGTGAGATGGAGTTGTGAAGCCTTTCCCTTACATCCAGTTCCAGGGCACGCTCATAGGAACCATATGCCACATAAAGCTGGTCCGGATACAGGCTTGTCTTCTTAATATCCTTTTTCTTATACCCCTCCTCATATGCAGTCTGGCAAAGCAGTGCTTTGGCGTAATAGGTCCTGGGCCACCGGGAGGTCTTTTCATTCCAGACAGCCAGCTCGATGGCTTCTTTGGCCTCATCGTACTTGGCCTGATCAATCATCTGGAATACGGCTACTACCCTGCTCTTTTGTGCACTGACACCGAGACTCACTCCAAACAAGAAAAGCAGCAACAGACCCCGTTTCATTTCTAAACCATTCACTCCATCAATTTACATTCGTTCCGGCACCTCAATGCCCAACATCTCCATACCCGACTCGATTATCTTTCCGATCACCTCAACAATCAACAGCCGCATGCTTACCTGTTCATGATCCTCAGCACTTAAAATACTGTATTCGTGATAATACTGGTTGAACTCCTTGGCCAGTTCATACAGAAAATTGGCTATCAAAGAGGGATTCAGCGTATCGGAGGCTTCCCTGATGATCTCAGGGAATTCATACATCAGCCTGGTCAGGGCCAATTCTTTATCATTTATATCCATGGCTCCGGCAGATTTTTCGAGGCCCTCTCCCTTCCTTAATACACTCATGATCCGGGCAAAAGTATACTGAATGAAAGGACCGGTATTCCCGTTAAAATCAACAGATTCCCTCGGATCAAAAGTCATATTCTTCTTTGGGTCCACTTTCAGTATAAAATATTTAAGGGCACCCATTCCCACTTTCCTGTAAATCTCCTGCTTCTCCTCATCACTGTACCCTTCAAGCTTGCCCAGCTCTTCAGACATCTGCCTGGCGGTAGAAACCATCTCATCCATCAGATCATCAGCGTCCACCACGGTTCCTTCGCGGGACTTCATTTTGCCCTGAGGAAGTTCAACCATCCCGTAGGAAAGATGGAACAGGCGGTCGGCCCAGGCATAACCCAGTTTCTTCAGGACCATGGCCAGCACCTGGAAATGATAATTCTGCTCATTACCTACCACATAGATATGAGAATCAAAACCATACTCTTCATACCTCTGATGTGCGGTGCCCACATCCTGGGTCATGTATACCGAGGTTCCGTCGGAACGCAGCAGAAGCTTATGGTCCAGTCCTTCCGCTTCAAGATTGGCCCAGACCGAACCATCCTCCTTTTTATAGAGGATCCCCTGTTTCAGTCCCTTCAGCACAAGTTCCCTCCCCAGTTTATAGGTCTCCGACTCATAGTAGGTTTTATGGAAGCTGATCCCCAGCCTTCTGTAAGTTTCCTCAAAACCGGCATAGACCCATCCATTCATCTTTTCCCAAAGGGATTTCACATCGGGATCATCGGCCTCCCAGCTGCGAAGCATCTCCCTGGCTCTTTCAAGGACCGGAGCTTCCGACTCAGCCTCGGCTTTTGATTTCCCCTGGTCCATCAGGTTTTTTACCTGCTCTTTATAGGTTTTATCGAAGAGCACATAATACTTCCCCACCAGGTGATCACCTTTGAGTCCTGAGGATTCAGGTGTTTCTCCATGTCCATCCTGCTGCCAGGCTACCATGGACTTACAGATATGAATACCCCGGTCGTTGACCAGATTTACCTTGGTTACCCGGTTCCCGGCCGCTTCGGCTATTTTTGATACTGCATGCCCAAGCAGGTTGTTTCTGATATGCCCCAGGTGCAAAGGCTTGTTGGTATTGGGGGAAGAAAACTCGATCAGTACATTGGGGGAATTATCAGTCAAAGGTAATTTTCCGTAATGGGGATCACGAAGTTCCGTACCAAGCAAATTCCTCCAATAAGAGATGGAAACCGAAAGATTCAGGAAACCCTTGATGACATTGTAACCCCGTATCAGATCTGACCTGTCAGTCAATTGGCTTCCAAGGATTTCAGCCGTTTGTTCCGGAGCCAGCTTGATTATCCTGAGCAGCGGAAATACGACGATTGTGAAATCTCCTTCAAACTCCCGGCGCGTTTTCTGTATCTGCACCAGCTCCTCCTCAACCGCAGTGTTCCTTAGATCCCGGATGATCTGGATGACAAGGAGTCTAATATGTTGTTCTATTCGCTTCATTGTAAATTAAACAGTCAGCAAATATAAAAAAAAAGATCCCCCTGCTGGCGCAGAGGGACCTTAAAACTAAACTAACCCTAAAACTAAATCTATGAAAAGAAATGTAGAATAAAAGAACGAAATTATCTAACTGATAATCAATAAGCTTTCTACACTTTATTAAACGTGCGACAGATGAAAATGTTGCACTGTGTTTTTAAAAAATCATTAAAAAATGTTAATTAATTATGCCTTATCTTTAAGGGTTAGATACCTGATATGAGCCCGGGTTTAAGATGCAGCTGAAAAAACTTCATGTGATCGCGTTTAATATCCCTTTCCCTGCGGATTATGGAGGGGTAATAGATATTTATTATAAACTCAGAGCATTGAAACAGGCGGGCATCCAGGTGATCCTTCACTGTTATGCCTATGGCAGAAAACCTTCCAAAGAACTTGAGGATATTTGCTTTAAGGTGCATTACTATCACAGGAATTCCGGATTGGCATACTTCCTTAAAAGCGATCCTTACATTGTTACCACAAGGAATGCAAACACCATGCCAAAAATGATTCTCGGGGATGGTTTTCCTGTGTTATTTGAAGGGCTTCATTCTACTGCATTGTTACGACCTTGTGCAGCTGCAGGAAAAAAGACACTTGTCCGGGCCCATAACGTGGAACATGTATACTACAGAGCCTTGTCCAAAAGCGAAAGCCGGTTCTTTCAAAAAGCATTTCTTTATGCAGAATCTATAAAACTTAGAAGATACGAAGAGGTGTTGGCGTATGCCGACCATATCCTGGGTATATCCAGAGCAGAAACGGATTACTTCAGGAATAAATTCGGGAAAGCACAATTTATCCCTGCCTTCCACCGGCTTGAAGAAGTTTCCATTCAAACAGGAACAGGGAATTATATCCTGTTTCACGGAAACCTCGGAGTGTCCGAGAATTTTGACATATTTCTCCGGATTGCCAAGAATGTGCTTTCAAAAACCTCCCACCGGGTTGTTGTGGCAGGAAAAAATCCAAACAAGCAATTTCTCCGCAAAATAGCCGCATGGCCCAACATTGAAGTAATTGCCAACCCAACGGATGAAGAAATGGATGATCTGATCCGGAATGCGCAGGTAAACCTGCTCTATACAGCCCAATCAACAGGAATCAAGTTGAAATTGCTTCATGCCCTTTTTGGCGGCAGGCATTGCCTGGTGAACCGCGAAATGGTAGAAGGAACAGGACTGGCCCACCTCTGTACACTGGCCAACCGTCCGGAAGAAATGATGAACAGCCTGGAAGTATTAATGGAACTCCCGTTCACCATAGAGCAGGTCAGGGAGAGAAAAAAAACCCTGCAGGATTTTTCCAACAGGGCCGGTGCGGAGAAAATCCTTCGGTTGCTGGACTAATCCCCCGGTTCCAAATGTTCTTTTCGCTCTGGCCTGTCCAGAATGGAAAAGATCAGCACGATCACCGCGGCTGCAGCCAGGATCACCATCAGTGATTTGAACATTCGGGCAATCAGGTCTTCAATATCTACGATTTCCCAGATACCCAGAATTGCAATCACTGAAAAGAGCAACACAAGTACTGATAATGTATAGGCAATGATCTTTTTTACGCTCATGATTTCAAAGTTTTTGAAAGGGTCAAATTAGTAAATTATATATCCTGTGTCAAGAAACGGGCCAATTTGTATATACTGCCTGAGACCTCTTCCTTCCCATTTTTAATCATCCTCCATTGAAATCCGCTCTCTCCTGAAGACACTTCAATCCGGAGTTTTCCTTCACCGTCAGTCACTTCAAACCCGAGTCTCTCCAGTGCCCTCCTGGTCCAGGCCAAGGCCTGGTGTGGCGCTCCGCTGAGATGAATTCCACCCCTGGGCTGCAGCGGGTACCGGAACCTTCCCGAATCCAGATCAAAAGCTATCCCTGAAGTTTCAAATAAGCTGTCAAATAATCCGGACAGACCCAGATCCTCAGGTGAACCTTCAACTACCCTGCCTTCATCAATAACCCAAAACTTATCAGCAACCATCATGGCCGTTTCCAGGTCATGGGTTGAATAAAGGACGGTTTTTCCCTGGTCCCTGAATTTGGACAGGATACGGACCAGTCCAAATGTATTGGGAATGTCCAGATATGCAGCAGGCTCATCCAGCACCATCACCGGGGTATCCTGGGCCAAAGCACGTGCAATCATTACCCGTTGTCGCTCACCGTCACTGAGCTGATCCATACGCTGTTCCATATAATTCCCCATTCCCACTTCCTGTATGGCCTTCTCCACCAGGTTCTGATCCTCCTTTCCCAGCCTTCCACTCCAACCCGTATAAGGCATACGGCCCAGGGATACAAGCTCCCTGACTGTAATGGAAGGCAGCCTCGCTACCTGGGAGGAGACATAACTGATGGTCCTTGCCCTGATCCTGTGATCAAATTGCTGAAGGGGAATACCCCTGAGCAGACATTCCCCCTCGAGAAACGGGATCAATCCAAGGATGGAGCGGAACAGTGTACTTTTGCCGGTACCGTTGCGGCCTACGAGCGCAATCATTTCACCTCTGCCTGCACGGAGGTTCACACCCTTCAACAGAGGCTTATTCTTCTGGTAGCCAATGGATATCTGTTGAAGCGAGATCAAAATGATTGTGCTTTTCTGTTCATGATGACCAGCCAGATCACCACGGGAATCCCGATCAGGGAAGTAACCGCATTGATGGGCAACACACGGTCAGTCCCGGGAAGCTGGGAAATGATATCACTCATCACCAGGATAACCATTCCGCTTACCATGGTGGCGGGAAGAAGCGTACGGTGGTCTGATTGCCTGAAAAGAAAACGAGCAATATGTGGAACTGCAATCCCGATAAACCCGATGGGACCGCAGAAAGCAGTAATGGTTCCGGTCATGATGCTGGTTGTCGCAAATATGACAGTTCTGGAGCGCCTGATCTTCACCCCCATGGTCACGGCATACTCCTCACCCAGCATTAAACCATTCAGAACCTTTGAATATCCTGTGGTAAACACAAGCAGAGGGATAAGCGCCAGGGCCATGATCATCAGTTGCGAACCTGAGACATTCCCAAGGCTCCCCATGCTCCAGATGACAAACGATTTCAGTGCATCGGCCTGACTGAAATATTGCATGATGCTGATCACGGCAGCAAGTCCGCTCGAAAACATGATCCCCAGGATCAGAATGGTGAGACCATCCTTGATCCTGAATGAGACAAACAGCAGCAGAAGCATGACCATCCCGGCACCCGTCCATGCCGCCAGGGCAAGACTCCAGGTGGCCACCAGTCCTGCTGCACCCGTTCCCAGGACGACCAGCGCAGCTCCGAAACTGGCCCCTGAACTTATTCCCAGCACATAAGGACCTGCCAGTGGATTCCTGAAAAGTGTCTGCATTTGCAGACCACACAGCGGCAGGGAAGCACCTGCAAGCAAAGCTACAGCCACCCGTGGAAGCCGGAATTTTGTAAGAATAACCAGTTGAGGGTCTGTCAATGGTTCAATTTGTGCAAGGTGCCTTGCCATATCGGAGAACGTGATCCGTATACTCCCCAGCCTGATGTCCGCCAGAACCAGTGCCACAAGCAACAGTACCAGTGAAACCAGGATCAGAATACTCCGGAGGCGGCTTTTCACTCCCTACTTTTTTAGGTCTTCCACCACCCCAGCCAACTGGATCAGGTCCAGCTGAACCTGCTTGTAATGCGCTTTCAGGGAGATGGAATCTGCATCTGATTCAGGATGATTGGTCCTTGATATCAATTCATTGCGAAGTAATACAAGCTTCTTAATTACATCGTCAAATTCATTCTCAGAGAGATCCTGCGAAAAATGCCTGTAGGAGAAACATTCCTGCAACAGCGTAAAAGCAAGTTTATTGATGTCTTTTTTTAAGAGCCTGATACTTGCCATGGTCACGGGTATTGGTTTTACCCAAAAGTAACGATTATTTTAATTTCTTATAATAAAACATGGCATGATCATCCAACAGTCCGGGATGGAATATGGATATCAGATCGGCAAGGATCAGGTCCGGGCGAACTGTACCCGATTCCCAGTAATCATTACCTCCTCCCGGACTCATCCGGGCATTGTTGTTGTAAACATTGCCCCTGCTCACTACCGGGAGTCCTCCTAATCTTGGATCAAAAAGGATCAGTTCTTCAAGGGTGCCTGCCACGCCGGGATTGATCCAGACATCGGCGTTGACCGCCCGGGAATAGACGGATTCAAGGTCCATGGGGACGGCTTCAGTGGAAAGGTCATCGTCCCAGAGGTATCTTCCTCCTGCATCCCTTATCAAACGTGATGCAAAGCTCCCACCTCCTGCCACATACCAGGTATCCTTCCAGGGCAATCCAATCATCACCCCCGGTTTCTCTTCCAGACCCGATGTGATTTTTAAAAGCGCACTGTAAGCTGAATCGACCCTGTTAAAAATGCGGTCAGCCTCCTCTTCCATTTGATAGAACCGTGCAAAAAAGCGGATCCATTCCGCTTTACCCAGCGGATGATTTTCAAGATATTCGGCACAATAAACCACCTGTATACCCATGTCATTCAGTTTTTCCGCAGCAGTGGTTACGTTGCCTTCCACGCCATAGAAGAAGACCACATCGGGATCCAGAGCCACAATGGCCTCATAATTCAACCCCTGGTTATAGCCCACCTCCTGAATCAGACCGCCGCCATTTTTCTCCCTGAGTCCATGGTCATAAATATACGCTTTTCCTGAAGCACCCTTGATGGTTTCTGACTTGCCCAGTTGACTGATCATGGCCACATGTGTGGTAGACATGGCAACTACCCTGGCAACAGGAACTTTGATAAAGGGGAATTTTTGAAGTGAGTCAGGCACCAGGGCCCCTTCAGCACCCAGTACATAGGTAAAGGTCATGCCTTTGCTGTTCTGCCATGGATTGAGTACCCGGAGTATTTGACAGCTTCCCCTCTCTGCAACGCTGAAACGCGAGGCATACCTGGTGAAGGAGATCTCCTCCTGCCCGCTTGCTTCTGCTGCTGCAGTTTCTCCCTTCCTGAAACAAGCTGTAAAAAAAGAGAGCATCAGGATCCCGGCAAAAATTGTCCTCATGGGGAAATCACGAATTTATGTGTTTCCCTTCCGGAACCGGTTTCGATCTGAAGCATATAGACTCCCGGATCCAGGGAACGAATATCAATTCGTACGGGTCCCGGTGAACCCGACCTGCCGGTCAGCCGGATGGCCCCGCTTATGTCGTACACCCTGAATTCTGCCTGATCATGGCCCGTCTTATCGGTTAAGAAATAGAGAAACTCCCCTGCCGGGTTGGGGTACACCCTGAAATCACTACAGGGAACTGAAGGAACCGGGTCGGTGCCGGACGGTTCATATCCCTCCAGGCTGGACTGCCCTGACCCAACGGGGTCAAGCCAGGGCTTGAGTGACCTATTGGTCTCCTGGTTGTGGTCCCAAGCCACATGCAATTTGGTATAATAATCATCCCTGTTCTCCGTGGTGCTGAAAATCACCCGCTCTTTCTCTGCATCGTAATCGATGGAGTCGCCGCATCTTGCGACTCCCCA
>Ga0315535_1001924_pt1 | contig 13614 bp, 12 predicted proteins | sample SalMarSW160220MG_2_FD_203092 | JGI IMG/M metagenome (GOLD analysis project Ga0315535, IMG submission 203092) | Salt marsh sediment microbial communities from the Plum Island Ecosystem LTER, Massachusetts, United States - Salt Marsh Sediment SW1602-20 ...
CATTGGTTAGTACAAAGCGGTATTAATGCTAACAGATTAACTGCCGAAGGATTTGGCCCGGATAATCCTATTGCTCCCAACACTACGCCTGAAGGCAGAGCAAAAAATAGGAGAATTGAATTTGTAAGAATTAAGTAACATCAGCAATACCCCAATAAACCCCTGCAGCGATGTGGGGGTTTTTTATTTTAAAATTTTTACGAATTTAAAAGAATAAAATTCTTTAACCGGGCGTTTAAAAATATATGAGCTAAAATTTGGCAAATAATTTTTTTAACCGGCTATAATATTTGGATTAAAGTAGAGTTGATTATAGTCATAAAAAATTATTTGTTTAAAAAATTTTCTTACCTAAATTTAATTTGTATTCAATTAAAATTCTTAAGATTAAATGTCTGCAATAAAAATCAAAATAAAAAACTTAAAAGAGAAACTGCCAAAGTTACCGGGAATACTCGGGAAAGCAAATTACTTTAATTCCGCAGTGTTTATTCCGCTAATTGCACTGAATAATGAATTTCATCTGTTATTTGAAAAGCGGGCGAAAAACATCAGGCAGGGAAGTGAAATTTGTTTTCCCGGCGGCGAGTATGATCCTGAAATCGATAAATCGTTTACTGAAACTGCCGTTAGGGAAACGATAGAAGAGCTTGGAATTGAAAGAGAAAAAATTTCTGTTATCGGATGTCTCGATACTTTAGTCGGACCAATGGGAGTAACTGTTGATCCAATCATAGGCACCATTAAAATAAATAATATTGATGATCTTCCTTTCGACAAGAACGAAGTTGAAAAAATTTTTACCGTTCCGCTTTCGTATTTTTTGCAGACGAAACCGGATGAGTATCACTTGAGAACTGAAGTTCAACCGGAATATTTGGATGAAAATGGTAAGAAGATAATTTTATTCCCAACTAAAGAATTAGGCCTTCCCGAAATTTATTGGAAGCCATGGCATACAAGGAAGCAGAGAATCCTGGTTTATAAAACAAGTGAAGGAGTTATTTGGGGGTTAACTGCACGCCTGATTGAAGAAATCATACGAATTATCAATTTATGATTTTAAAAATCATAAAAAGTAATACCGGTTTAACCTAAGTGACTTAAAGCAAAAAATAAGATTAACAAAGTTAATATTAATACAACAACAAAGACTAAAGTATTTCCTTTCCGCCCTTTTTCAAGGGGGTCAGAGTTTTTTTCCGTATTTGTTTTTTTAAACATAAGCTTTTAGTCCAGGTTTGATATAAATTTAAACTTTTTTCGTATTGTACTTATTGTTAATTCAAGCTGTGCTATTTCGATCGAAGAAAGAAATTTTTTAATAGGGATGAAAGTAAATTTTCAGATGAAACCTTCTAATCGAAACTACAAATTAGAATTCTTCTACACTTCTTCAAATTAAAAAATCAGTTATAAAATAAGTAATTATTAAAAAAATATCAAAGTTTAAATGGAAAGAAAAAAAAGCATTAAGTGTAATACTTTGAGATAACCAATTCATTACATTCTTGTCTATTTTATAACACTAATACAGATTAAACTTTTAATTATTAGTCCATGTCAAAGGAGAGGCCGATAAATAAATTATAAATGTTTAACGCGGGTGGGAAATGAAAAAAACCTTAATTTTAATTGCTATTTTAATAATTGCATTTCTTTCAGTTTATTTTATATTTTTCAACGGAAGCAGCAATTCATATGTTCTCAGACTTGATAAGATTAGTACGGGCGATTTGACGGTTTATGTGACGGCAACAGGTTCACTAAATGCCGTAAATACCGTTCAGGTGGGTACTCAGGTTTCAGGCACAATTTCAAAATTATATGCCGATTACAATTCCGTCGTAAAAGCCGGCGATGTTATTGCACGGATCGATACAACTTTTTTATATCAGGCAGTAAAAGATGCTCAAGCTTCACTTGAAAAAACAAAAGCTCAACTTGAACAGGACAAGCGAAATTACGATAGAATTAAAACACTTTACGATAAAAAGCTGGAATCACAAACCGACCTGGATGCAGCCCAAACTACTTATGAGATTGATAAAGCTAACCTCTCCTCATCACAAGCAAATCTCGATAAGGCCAAAATAAACATTGCCTATGCCACGATTAAAGCGCCGATTGACGGGGTAGTGATAGACAGGCAGGTCTCAGTTGGCCAAACCGTAGCAGCAAGCTTATCCTCTCCGACTCTTTTTATAATTGCTAATGATCTTAAAAAAATGCAGGTAGAAGCTACCGTAGATGAATCCGACATCGGGCAGGTAAGTGTAGGGCAAACGGCAACGTTTACAGTCGATGCTTATCCCAACGAAACTTTTAAAGGAACGGTTTCACAAATAAGGCTTAACCCGGTAGTTATTTCAAACGTTGTTAATTATACTGTTGTTATTAATGTTCTGAATAACGATCTTAAGCTGATGCCGGGTATGACAGCTAATGTAAAGATCCTTGTTGCTAAAAAAGAGAATGTTTTGCGTGTTCCAAATATTGCATTGAGATTTCAGCCTCCCATTGAATTGGTTGATACTTCAGCAATTAAATACATGAAAGAGCGATTCTCAAGATTCAGAGCAAATGCGGATTCTTCATCGAACATTGGAAATAATTCTTTGAAAGGTTTTAATAATTCCAATCTACAAACCGGTTTGAAAAATGGAAAGAAAATTATAACTAAAGAAAACAGTAGTAAGCAGACTTCACAAAAACAAAAGTTAAATAACGATGAGTTTGCCAAGTTTGGATTATCTCAAATTTATCCTCAATATGAAAAAAACTCTTCGTCGGTTGTGGATCAATTCACCCGCGGAAGACTCTGGGTGAAAGAATCAAATGGAAAATTGAAGCCTCTTTTTGTAAGAATCGGATTGAACGACGGAAGCTATTCCGAGGTTGCCTCTAGACAATTAAAAGACGGCGAAGAAGTAGTTATTGGTGCAACGACGGATAGTGAGGAACAACCTACACAGCAATCAAATCCGTTCCTTAATAATAACCGGGGTGGCGGAAGAAGGATGTCCATAAGATGAAAAATAAAAATGAGAAAGAGCTTAATTATCAAGCAAACGGAAATTTAATTTATATAAACAATCTCCATAAAACTTATCTTTTGGGAGAAGTTGAAGTACATGCGCTAAGAGGGGTTGATTTTGAAACCACAAAGGGTGAGTTTGTTGCAATAATGGGTGCATCAGGTTCCGGAAAATCAACTTTTATGAACATTTTAGGATGCCTTGATCAGCAATCCAAAGGAGATTACTATCTTGAAGGTATAAATGTAAATAAATTAACCAGGGATCAGCTTGCAGTAATCAGAAATAAAAAAGTCGGTTTTGTATTTCAGGGATTCAACTTGCTTTCCCGTACTTCGGCAATTGAAAATGTTGAATTGCCGTTACTTTATACTTCGATAAGCAGTAAAGAAAGAAAAGATCGAGCAGTAGAAGCGCTTAATAAAGTCGGATTAGGTGATAGGATAGATCACTTTCCTAACCAGCTATCAGGAGGACAGCAGCAGAGAGTTGCTATTGCAAGAGCCTTGGTCAATAATCCGTCTATAGTTTTAGCGGATGAACCTACGGGAAATTTAGACAGCAGAACCAGCGTCGAAGTAATGGAGATATTTCAAAAGTTAAATGATGAAGGAATTACTTTAATAATCGTTACGCATGAGCCTGATATTGCAGGTTTCGCCAAAAGACAGGTAGCATTTCGTGACGGAAAAATCCGATCGGATAAATTGAATATGAATGTAAAGGATGCTTCTGAGGTAATAAAAACCATCCCTGTAATCGAGGAAGGGGAATAAAAATGAGTACAACAAATATTTTTATTGTAGCGTTCCGTGCTTTGCAAAAAAATAAAATGAGATCGTTTCTTACAATGCTCGGGATAATTATAGGTGTGGGAGCGGTAATTGCGATGCTCGCTATCGGGCAGGGAGCCGAATATTCGGTAAAGGAGCAAATAAATGCGCTTGGAACAAACGTTTTAATAATTCTTCCCGGCTCATCCTCACAAAGCGGTATAAGAACCGGCGCCGGAACAATGACTAATTTAACTGAAGCCGATGCGCAGGCAATTGCTAATGAATGTCCTGATGTTGCTTATGTTTCTCCGATTTCAATGGCAGGCGGACAAATTATTGCAGGTAATTTAAATTGGTTTACAGCCGTTACTGGATGTGGCGTTGATTATTTAACGATTAGAAAATGGGATGTGGCATACGGTGAAAATTTTGACGAACAGGATGTTAAAGCAAATTCCAAAGTATGCTTAATCGGTCAAACAGTTGCAGATAATCTTTTCCCGGGGCAGGATCCCGTTGGGCAAACTATCAGGATAAGAAATGTACCTTTTAAAATAATCGGACTGCTTGCTAAAAAAGGTCAGAATGCAATGGGACAGGATCAGGACGATATAATCTTAGCACCTTATACAACGGTGCTTGTAAGATTGTCAAGGTTTCCATACTTAAGACAAATACTCGTTTCGGCAGTAAGTGAAAAAGCAATTCCGGCAGCCAAAACCGAAATTGGACAATTACTTCGCCAGAGACATAAGCTTCAACCTTTCGATGCCGATGATTTCACTATTAGAGATCAGACAGACCTGGTTAATACCGCTACACAGACTTCGCAAATACTAACGATTTTATTAGCCAGTATTGCTTCAGTTTCACTTATAGTCGGCGGTATCGGAATAATGAACATCATGCTTGTTTCGGTTACGGAAAGAACACGCGAGATTGGAATTAGAATGTCGGTAGGCGCAAGAGGAAGAGATATATTAACTCAATTTTTAATCGAAGCCTTAGTGTTGAGCTTAATCGGCGGCATTATCGGAATATTCTTCGGCGCTGCTACGTCAAAAGTAATTTCAGGATTTGCGGAATGGCCGACATTCATAACACCGTTTTCGATAATTCTTTCATTTGGTTTTTCGATTTTAATAGGTATCTTCTTTGGATTTTATCCGGCAAGAAAAGCTGCAATGCTTAATCCGATCGATGCATTGAGGTATGAGTAAAGAATGAGATGTCGTATTATAAAATTCTGTATTATTAAGAAATATAAGCCGGGAAAATTTAGGAAATTTCTTTTAATCTTTTGAAATTGCCTTTCAGAATTATAGATTTGATTTTTTCGATAAGTTTTTGAAGAGTTTCTCTTCGATTATTTTTAGCAGACAAAATAAAAATTGAAAAATTAAATTTATTAAGATTTTGCTGGCGTGGTAGATTTTTATCAATAGTTACAAAAATATCAAACCTATTGATTGCTATTAAATTAAGTAATTCTCCATTTTTCTTTCCCAGCCATCCCATATCACGAACTGTTTTAATTTCAAAGCCAGGACCGAAATCCGATTTTAATTTTCGTGGTAAATTTTCGTCAAGAATTATTTTCATTAAGAATTTTTTCAGAAGTAATTGTTTTTTTTGCTATTTCTAATACTTCAATTACTAATTCTTTTGCAACTGTAGGATAGTCATCGAGAAAATCCTCCAAAGTGTCGCCGCCTTCTAGATAATCAAAGAGTGTTTGGATAGGAACTCTTGTGCCTGAAAAAACCGGAGTTCCTCCCATTGTTTCATGATCAATATTTATAGCTCCAAATTTCATTTTGTTACCTATTAAATTATAGTATAAGTTATATATTTTTTGAGAGTAATTCAATATAGTAAAAGCAATAAAGTTGTTGCCGTTTCAGTAGATAATCGCTCAATTTCTTAACGAATGAAATTTTTATTTTTTCCAGACCAAGATGGACTTGGCAAACAAATTTTATATATTTCTTTTGGGGGAGTATCCTGCAAGAAAAGCTGCGATGCTAAACCCCATTGATGCGCTGAGGTATGAGTAGTAATAATTTATTAACTTAAGAAATAAGAGAAGCAAATTATAATTGTTAAATTGTCTTATTGCTAAATTGTTTTTAACAATTAATACTCCTTGCAACACACTGCCTCGCAGAAAATATTTTATTAAAAATGCCGGCTAAGTTTATCTCAGCCGGCATCTGTTGCTAAAAGGAAAGATTTATTTAGGATTTGCCGCTATTTAATTAATAGCATTTTAATAGTCTTAACGTAAGACTGTGAAACCAGCCTGCAGAAATAAATTCCCGAAGCAAGCTTAGAAGCATTATAGTTTATTTCATGATAACCTGCTTCCTTCTCACCGTTAAAAATCTCTGTAACTTTTTGACCTAACGAATTATAAATCGTTACGGATAATTTAGTTTTTACCGGTAAAGCAAATTTTATTGTTGTACCCGGGTTAAACGGATTCGGATAGTTTTGATAGAGTGCAAATTCTTTCGGGCCGGTTATATTTATTGTAACTTCATTACTTAACTTTGTTGTTCCGTCAAAATCGATTTGCTTTAAACGATATTTGTAAACACCCGGGGTTACATTTTCATCTTTAAATAAATAGGAATTTAACTTAGTTATAGTCCCCTTACCATTGACAAATCCTATCTTCTCCCAATTCTGACTTCTGACTTCTGACTTCTGATTTCTCTCTATTTCAAATCCTTTATTATTAGTTTCAGAAGCCGTTTGCCATTTTAAAATAACTTTATCCAGATCATTTTCCGCAGTGAAAGATGTCAGTTGAACAGGAACTTCATTAGTAAGATACATGTGGATTGGAACGGTAATTTGAGGAGAATTAGGATCGTTGCTGGTTATTACCATGTCCATTGAATAATTCCCAGTATCAATATCTGCTGTAATGAAATTGAGGACTAATGCGACCGTGTTTCCATTGTAAACTGTTCCCTCTAAATTATCAAGTGTCAGCCACTCGGGTTCAGCAGAAAATTGAAGTGCAAGATTGCTCTCAAGGTATGAAGCATTATAAGCAACTTGTAATCCGTCCGTTCCATCCTGATTTTCTATTCCTACGGTTGCCGAATTTGATGAGCCGGAAATTGTTTGATAATAAACCATGATTTTTCCGCTTTTATAAAGCACCACCTGGAAAGTAAATGGACCAACTCCACCTGAATAACCTGGCCAATTTTTATATTCAACAATAAACATGTTCGGTTCTTGTTTATAATAAACGCTTCCTCCGTTTGAACCATCAAGATCATCCCATAGAGGAGCTATTAAACCGTTTGGGTTATCGGTTGAAGGAATATTATCATTCGTCATAGCCGCATCGGTTATATCAATAAAACTGAGCCAGCCGTTAGAACTAAAATAAATGCTGTTGTATGATATTCCGTAATATTTAAAATCAAACCCAAGATCAAAAGGCCCTGCCTTTCCTTCATCTTCCCCGGTATAAATGCTGGTTGGGATCCAATTAGTTACAAGTGTACCTGTAGTTGAAATATCATTCCACACAAACTCAGGCCCATCGGGATCATTGCTGTCTATCCATGTATAGCCGAAATTATCCGGTCCTCCCGAACCTCTAACACTGCTTCCCTTTTTTGTATCGGGATGGGTCTTGTTATAAGTTTGTTTTACTTTTTTAGTTACTTGGACAATATTAGCTTTTATTTTTCCGGGAAAACTATTGTTTGTGAGTTCAACGGAATAATCAAGAGTTGAGTTTTCAGTAGTGATATTTGATATTAAAACAGAATCTATATAAACTGTATCAATAGCCAGGTGATGATAAATTGAATCGGGCGAATAAGAAATCTGAGGTGCGCTCCAGGTTTCCATAGAAGTTGTATTCGACATGGTTGAAGCATTGTTCCAGATATCCATTGCCTTAATCACCAGGTAATATGTTGAAGAAAAATTCAACCCGCGCAAAATATAACTTTTAGCTACTCCTGCCGTATCAGGTCCACCTTGAATCATTACAGAAGGAGCATTATCAAAATCTTCTTCAGTTACGATTGGATTTAGTGAATACCTCAAATCATAAGTATAAATTCCACCAAAAGAAGAATCATAAGTTGAAGTCCAGTTGACAGTGATAGAATTTGAAGTAGGATCCAAAGCAGATAAATCTGTTATCTGTTCAGGTGCGGTTGAATCCGGTGTCATCCCTAATGTCAAGGTCAGGGAACAATCGCCCATTATATTGTACTGTTCCATCAGCTTTAATCCCTCACCTGTACTTCCGCCCCATAAATCCATTGCATGCATTATTCCGTTAAAAAGAATTCCACCGACAGTTTTTTTATCCCTTGTGGTCAATAGCATCACGGCTTCATTCTGCATATCGCAGGGAGGAACCCAGCTTGCTAAAGTGGAAGCGCCGAAAGAGGAGATAGCTCCTTTGGGATCCTGCATGTCTCCTGCTCTAACCCAAGCTTCTTCCATACATTCAGACATTGTAAAATCACCGTTGTCGCATGCTACATCGATTATTAGAGGATCTTTATACCCGTTCGATAAATTATGAATAGCATTATTGTCGAAGCCTGTAGTTCCCCACGATGTACCTGAACCATGCCCTATATAATTTAATATGCTTCTGCCGTCATTCAAAGCGTTGGTTACCTGTGAACTTGTTGCACCTGGATCATAGATTTGATCTACATCGGTGAAGTTCATATTATTAATCAGCATATCCCTCAATAATTCGCAGCGTTCCCAATCCATAGGGCTACCTTGATCACTGGCGACTCCAGTACCCTTTAAATACCATGCTGCACCTGGGCCGGTATCCGGATATTTTTCATACTTAATTAATTTGTATAAAATATAATCAAGATTTGTTGAGGAGGTAGGAGAAATTCTTGAAATAAAAGCATCGGGATATGCATCACTGCCGCTTAATTTAACATAACACGGATCGGAAGGTGCGCTTTCAAATTGACCATTCATTGTCGGTATTTGGTTTGACTCTCCCACCAAAATGATAAATGTTAAGCCATCGGTACTATTATAAAGATTCTGAATATAAGTTTTTATTGAAGCTGAGCCGCTGCCTGTTTCAGTAGGATACTCTGCAGTTAAAACAGTCATTCCTTTTTCAACTTTCCAATCATAAAAAGGAGTTATATTGGAAGCATATTGAGTCGGATAAATAATTAATAACCTTCCCGTTTCGTCCAGCGGAACATAATCATAATAATTTTTTCCGTAATTAATAAAAAGCGTTTTGTATATTCCCGTAAACTCTTTTGTTACACCTATAAATGGTTTTGTTCTATTAAATGGATTTACTACAGAAACGTTCGGATCGCTGTAAACTTCAACAACTAATCGTTTGCATATTTTAAGCAAGCCTTTATCCGAGTTATACTGCATAGGGTTAAATTGAACCGTTATTCCTCTAAGATCTCTTACGATGTAAGGTTTATCTAATGATAAATTTATCGAAGGATACCACTCGTCTTTATTATAAGATTTATTGAAAGAATACGGCACGGATGCCGGGTCAATATTTCTTGTAATATGGCCTTTGGAGGGCATCACAGGTTTGGTGGTAATTGTTTCAAAATTTTGATCAAGTATTCTAAAATTCATTCCGACTAAATCGGGAATAATAATACTCACCCTGTGAGTTGGAAGCTGAGGAAACCCTTTTTCCATCAAACGTATGCTTCCCGGAATGTTATAATCAACATATTCGGCGCCGTTGATCTGCACCGGATTTGAATCGTAATTATTTAAAGTAAATTCCAGTGTTGTGCTGTTTGGAGTTGTGCTTAAAACATTAACGCTGATTCCATTTGTATTATTATATGTTTGAGCATTTATTTGAACAATAAAGACTAAAAGAAAAGCCGCGAAAGTAATTGAAATATTTTGAAGGCTTTTACGGAAAATGGTACAAGTTATCATTTTATCCCCTTTCGAATAATGATTCCCTGATTAAAATATTTGATTTTTATTTTGTTATTTAAATATAAATCCTTTCCCTGTAAAATGATACAATTCGGATTAACTTTTTGTGAATCTTCCATCTTAATACGGCATCATATAAAAATAAAAAATTGAGGTTTTTATGGAAAATAAGATTTCAGCAAAAGTAATTATATTCACCACACCAACATGCAGCTACTGCAATAGTGCAAAAAGATATTTTCGTGAAAAAAATGTTCGCTTTACTGAAGTTGACGTTTCAAGAGATCAAAAAGCAGCGATCGATATGAGAAGAAGAACAGGACAAATGGGAGTTCCCGTAATTTTAATAAATAATAGGCCTATTGTAGGCTTTGACGTTCATAAAATAAATTCAATGTTAGGTATAAAATAAGGAGAACCTTTATGAAAATAAAACCTTTAGATGATCGTATATTAGTAGAACCAATGGAGGAAGAATCAAAAACTGCTTCCGGAATAATAATTCCCGATACAGCTAAAGAGAAACCGCGGATGGGTAAAGTTATTTCCTGCGGAACAGACGAAGATTTGAGAGAGAAAGTTAAAGAGGGAGACAAAATTCTGTTTGCTAAATACGGCGGTGAAGAAATCGATATGAACGGCGGCACTTATAAAATAATTCAGAGAAGCGATATTTTAGCAATTGTCGAAGATTAGTGTAAGATTATTTCAATTATCACTTAATTTTTTTATGCTGAAAAATTTAAAACCTATCCCATAAATATTGAGATAGGTTTTTTTTATTACGGAACTCAATTAAAATTAATTAAAGCATCGGGAGTTTAATGTATCTCTTTTTTATTCGACAAGGAATCTTGTTAACATTTTAACAAATTATATTTCCTTTGAAAATTAATCATTCCCTTAGTTGAAGTTTTGATTTTGAATTTTATTGTCAATTAGCCAAATATATTTCTTTATGAATCTAAATGCTTTCATCCTATTTTTCTTTGATACTTTTACATATTGCTTTAACTCGTTGATTAATTAAATTATTTTTTTGTCTCATTTTTATTGACAGGTTCCGCCGTAATTGCTAATCAGGAAGGATAATATTACTTTAGTGTGTGCGACTTTTCTTAAAGTAAATGTGAGCATAACTTAATAATAATAATTTATTTCAAATAGCTTATTACTATATGTAATGAGTAAATTAATTAATAGAAAGAGGTGTAACTATATGAAAATCTTTGATACAAAGTTATTGCATCTATTCATCATCCTTTCTTTATTGTACATTCCTATCGCAACTGCACAACAAACTGTTTATAATAACTTTGGTCCAGATCATAATGGTTTTGATTACAACTTCGGTTTAGGCTGGACTATTGCAGGCGATAATGTCCAGGCACAATATGGTGTCCAGCAGGCAATGGCATTTCAGTCCAACTTAACGGGAACGGTATCTGACATTTGGGTAGCCATATTTTATGTACCATTAGACCCGGGATTAGATACAGTTACTATCATGCTAACTCCTTTTCATCAAGGATTGCCGCCTGATTCAGCAGAAATTATGGAAGAGTGGACAATTACGGATTTTGGTTCGTGGTCGCAATGGAATCCGCCGCAGCACTTACAGGGAAACGGTTCATCCCAGCTTCAAGATGGTGAATGGTATTGGTTGTGGGCGGTCGGCGGTGAAACCACATGGTGCGGATGGGCTATGAATTTAGATCCTACATTAACAGCTCCACATACCATCCGAAGGGAAGGGGAAAACTGGCTGCCAATTTCCAATGAAACCGCGAGCGCATTCCGTGTTGATGTGGTGCCGATAACCCCGGTTGAGCTTACTTCATTTGCTGCGGATATTAATACTAATGGCGAAGTGCTGCTTAAATGGTCAACTGCAACTGAAACGAATAACCGGACATTTGAGATAGAAAGGAAGAGCAACACTAAACAATTTACAACAATTGGTTTTCGTGATGGTAACGGTACGACTACTGAGCCGAAAAGTTATTCCTTTATCGACAAGAATGTTGAAAACGGCAGTTACACTTATCGATTAAAACAAATTGATTTTAACGGACAATTTAAATATTCAAATGAAGTTGATGTGAATGTAACTAAAGCATTAACATTTAATCTTGAACAGAATTATCCTAACCCGTTTAATCCGACCACAGTAATCAGTTGGCAGTCATCATCAGATAGTTGGCAAACTTTAAAAGTATACGATGTATTAGGAAATGAAGTTAAAACGCTTGTCGATAAATTTATGCCGGCAGGAAAACATTACGTTGAATTCAACGCATCTAATTTAGCAAGCGGAATTTATTTTTATCAGCTAAAAGAAAATAATAAAGTTCTGGTAAAGAAAATGACTGTAATGAAATAAAGCCTGAAATATTTTTAATCAAATAAAAATATACCCAACACTTAATACAAGTGTTGGGTTTTTTATTTTGTGTAAAATTTGATCACCCTTTGATTGCCTATGTAATTTATTAAACGATGATAAATTTGGTATCAATTTGAGAGTTAAAGAATAAATTATAGCTTCTAATCATTTGTTTACAAGCTATATTCTTTGTTCATATTAATAAGACTGCATATATACTACGCTGGATCTAATCCTTTTTATAAAATATAGACTACAAAATATTTTAATAAGCTATAAAATTGACAAAAGAAAAAAATCTGTGTGATTTGAAAAATAATTTAAGATTAAACTGAAAAACCTAATTTTTTATCAAATCTCAATAGAATAATTTATATTTTATCTCTCATCTCTCCCTTTAATTACATTCAACCGGAAAAAATTAAAATATTTATTTAAATATTCTTGACTTTAGAAGAAATTTTACATTATTTTTGGGGAGTGGTGGGGAAAAGTGGTGAAAGTTCCCAGGAAAATTTGAAGGAAGATGTTTAAAGGTACATATACATATTCTATTGATTCAAAAGGCCGCATTGCTATCCCGGCAAAATTGCGTAAGCATTTCAAACCCGATGCAAGCGACTCTGTGATCGTCCTTCAGGGAACTTCTCCGTGTATCGAAATTTATCCGCTCGATCAATGGCAAACTATTGAGGAAAGATTGAATCAGCTAAATCAGTTTAATCCTCAGGATTCAAGGTTTACCAGAATGTTTCTGAGAAATGTCGAAGAACTCACTCTTGATGCACAATCAAGAATTTTGTTACCTCAAAATTTAATCAAATATGCTAAAATAGAAAAAGAAGTTTTGATATTAGGTATACTGAAGAAAATTGAAATCTGGAATCCGAAGATATTCGATGATTATTTAAATGAAACGCCTGATACTTATGAAGAGATGGCCGCAAAAGTAATGGTATAAAGATGAATGTAATTCATTCACCTGTATTAATAGAAAAAAGTGCCGATTATTTAATAACAAAAAAAAACGGGATCTATTTTGACGGCACTACCGGATTCGGCGGACATGCCGATAAGTTTCTTAATGCGCTTGATGATGATGCAATATTTATCGGGACCGATGTTGATGTAGATGCTTTTAATTTTTCGCAAAAGAAATTTGAGAAAGATCAGAGAGTTAGTTTATACAAATTTAATTTTTCTCTAATTGATAAAATTGCAAAAATAGAATCAGTAAAGTTCTTTGACGGAATTTTTGCCGATCTCGGAGTTTCATCTTTTCAGTTGGATAATCCCGGTTCGGGTTTTTCTTACAGGTATGATGCAGATCTCGACCTTAGGCTGGATAAATCAATTAAGGTTAAAGCGGCAGATATTATAAATTCATTCCCGGAAGAAAAATTATCGGAATTGTTTTTCAAATACGGCGAAGAAAAGAATGCTAGAGATCGGA
>Ga0315535_1001925_pt1 | contig 13609 bp, 7 predicted proteins | sample SalMarSW160220MG_2_FD_203092 | JGI IMG/M metagenome (GOLD analysis project Ga0315535, IMG submission 203092) | Salt marsh sediment microbial communities from the Plum Island Ecosystem LTER, Massachusetts, United States - Salt Marsh Sediment SW1602-20 ...
CGGCTCGATCAGGGACGTGAGGGAGCTTGGATCGGCGCCAGCGGCACGTCCGAGATTGAAGGTCGGGTGTTCGGGAGCGGCAGCCACCCGACGACGGCGCTCTGCCTGGAGCTTTTAGATGACCTCCTGGCTCCTGGCCAGTCGGTTCTCGACCTTGGGACCGGATCGGGCGTGGTGGCGATTGCGGCCGGGAGACTGGGCGCCAGCTCGGTTGACGCCTGCGACATCGATCCGTTTGCCGTGGAAACGGCTCAGGAGAACGTCGGAGCCAACGACCTGCAGGACCTGATCACCGTGACGGAGGACGACTTCCCGTCACTTTTGAAGCGCGTTGAACCTGGCGCATACGATCTCATCGTCTCCAACATCCTGGCGCCGGTCCACGAAGCCAATCTGCGGGATGGCCTGGCGCGGCTCCTCCGCCCGGGAGGCAGAGTGATCCTCAGCGGCTTCAAGGATAGCCACGTTGCGGGCCTTCGGACGTGCCTGGAGGGCCAGGGTCTCGAGCTGGATTCCGTTCACCAATCCGGCCCGTGGATCGCCATGGCCAGCCACCAGATCTGATCGACTGCCACCCATTTTTTCCCCATTGGACAGCTCATCCCGTCGCGTTCAGCCAGCGCTTCAGCCGGCAGATGGCACGATCTTCGTGCTGGTCCATGCACCAGGAGCGCCTGGGATGGGGAGCCTGGGACGGACGGATCCCCACATCGACCGGCTGATGGTGGTTGGGCGCATATGACGATCTGCAGGTGGGAGAAAGACGAATGGTTCTTGAAGGCGGGCGGCGATGCGCATAGGATTCATGCTTGCATGATATAAGGCCGATTGTCATTTGCCAGGAAGCGAGTCCTACCATGCCAGCCTCTGACCCCGCGGTGATTGTGAAAAACGTCACAAAACGTTACGCGGGTTTCACTGCCGTGGACGAACTGTCGTTCGAGGTGCGTCGCGGTGAGATCTTCGGCCTTTTGGGACCCAACGGGGCCGGCAAGACCACCACCATCCGCATGATCTTGGACATCATCCGCCCGAGCGCCGGAGAGATCACCGTCCTCGGGGCCCCGATGGGTGAGTCGACCAAGGCTCGCATCGGCTATCTGCCCGAGGAGCGGGGTCTGTATGATGACATGACCCTGATCGACACCTTGGTCTTCTTGGCACAGCTGAAAGGGTTGGATCGGAGGACCGCCGCAGCTCGAGCGGAGGCGCTGCTTCGAGAGGTGGAGCTGTGGGAAGAGCGCAGCCGCAAGATCAAGGCCCTGAGCCGAGGCATGAATCAGAAAGCACAGTTTGTGGCCGCGACCCTGCACAAACCGGAGTTGATCATCATCGACGAGCCGTTCAGCGGCCTCGATCCGGTCAACACCCGCTTGATCAAAAGCCTGCTCTACCGCCTGCGTGACCAGGGCGCGGCGATTGTCATGAGCACGCATCAGATGAATCAGGTAGAGGAGATGTGCCAGCGCATCCTGCTTATCGATCACGGGCGTGACGTGCTGCATGGCGAAGTGGCCGAAGTGCGGAGAAGGTATTCGGAGCATGCCGTCGAAGTCAATCTGAACCGGGAGATCGACTCCGTCCCGGGTGTGGAGCGGCTCCAGGCGCAGGACGGTGGCTACCGGTTGCTGCTGGAGCCAGGCGTCGAGCCGGCGGATGTTCTGAAGAGCCTGGTGGACCTGCCCGGGCTGCGGGTCGACCGCTTTGAGCAGGTACAGATGTCCTTGGACGAGATCTTCGTACGCGTCGTTGGCCGGGCTGAAGCGCAGGAGCTTGCCTGACATGAGCAAGCTCCTGTTGATGGCGCGCGTCACGTATCGACGCAGGGTCTTTTCCAGTTCGTTCTTGCTGCTCACGCTCGGGATGCCGGCCGTGATGATCGTGGCGGCGGCCGTGCCGATTCTCCAATCGAGGCGTTCGTCGGCCCCGCGGCTTGGTTTTGTCGACCTAAGCCACCAGCTCAATCCGGTCCGTTCGGTGGAAGTCGACGGCAAGTCCTTGCCGGTTGAGACATTTGATAGCCCCGAGTCGGCGCGGCGGGCCGTCGAGTCTGGTGATCTTGATGGTTATCTCGTGCTGCCGGCCAACTTCCGTGAAGGGAACGATGCGCAGTACTTCGGCCTCGAGTCGCCTTCGGGGACCATCAGCCGGGCGATGCGCAGCGTGGTTCGTCAAGCGCTCATCCCCGACGCCTCCCCGGCCGTGCTGGGCAGGCTGGAGGATCCATCCAATGTGACCCTGGAGTCCGCCAAGGACGGCACCCGGCTGAGCTCCGGCGCGGGATTGGTCATTTGGGTCGGCCTGCCGGTGGCTCTCGGCGTTCTCTTCGCGCTGGCGGTGGTGACGGGTGCGGCGCAGATGGGCTCGGCCGTGGTGCGGGAGAAGGATCAGCGGGCAATGGAGATCGTCCTGACCTCCATGAGCCCAAGCCAGTTGGTCTCCGGCAAAGTCCTCGGCATGACCGCCCTCAGCCTGACGCAACTGGGCGTCTGGGCCTTAGGCGGGGGTCTGGCATTGGGCGTGGCCCTGGTGGGCAGGGTGGATTTTTCGGGCGTGTTGATCCCCTGGCCGGCGCTGATCTGGGCGGCTCTGTTGGGGGTGCCGGGCTACTTCTTGTATGCCACGGCCGCGTCGGGCCTGGGGATTATCGCAGGCGACAGCCAGCAGGGCCAGCAATTGGCCGGGATGCTGGGCTTCTTTTCGATGTTCCCATTGGCCCTTCTGGGCATCGTGATCGAGCATCCGGATGGGCCCCTTTCGGTGGCCCTGACTCTCTTCCCGCTGACAGCGCCGATGTTTGGAATGATCAGGATGGCGCTCACGCAAGTTCCGATCTGGGAGTTGGCGGGAGCCCTGGCGTCGGTCTTGATCAGCCTGATCTTCGGCCTGTGGGCCGTCAGCCGTGTCTTCCGGGCGGCCATGCTGATGTATGGTCAGAGCCTGCGGCCACGGGCGATCCTGGACGCCCTGGTGGGCCGATGACCTGCCGGGCGGGAAGAGAGAGGCAGGCATCATGAGAAATGCCCTGCTCGTGGGCTGGCGAGAGTTCCGCGTCCGGGTGCGCTCGCGCGGTTTCCTGTTCACAACATTCTTCACCCCGGCAGTCATCCTGATCATGTGGGCGTTTCAGGGCCGGGCGGTCTCCAATCCGACGCCGCCGTTGGAATCTCTCAACGAGTCCAGCGGCTCGACGGGCGCCCTTGGCTACGTTGATCCAGGGGGCCTGATCCAGCGGGTGCCCCCGCCGCTCTCGGCCTCCGACTTCAAGGCATTCGCTTCCCAGGCGCAGGCGAAGAGAGCCCTGGAGTCAGGCGATCTGCGCGCCTATATCATTGTTCCTGAGGATTACGTGGACACGGGAGATCTGACCTATGTGTCGCCGGGCCTCCCGACCAGTTCTCCGGACATGAACGCCGTCAACTGGCTCATGATCGGCAACCTGCTCCCGAGCGCTGACGAGGCCCAGCTGACTCTGGCTCGCTGGCCGTTTGGGCCGGGCGGATCGCCGGCGTTTGTCAATCTGAGCCCGGAGGGCACCTCAGGCGACTTTGTCAACTTCATGCTCCCCTTCTTGGTCACGATTGCCGTCATGATCCCACTCTTCACCAGCGGGAGCTTTCTCCTTCAGAGCATTGTCAACGAAAAGAGCAACCGAACATTGGAGATCCTGCTCGTCTCGCTCCGGCCCCGGCAGCTCCTTTTCGGCAAGATGATCGGTCTGGGCTTGCTGACCGTGATCCAGTATGTCGTCTGGTTTGGTATGGGGTCCGTTTGGCTCCAGAACATGCGCGGGGGCACTGTGAGTGCCCTGCAGGCGCTTCAGATTTCACCCCTGGAAGGCGCCCTGGTGGTGCCCTTTGCCCTGGGTGGGTTTCTGCTCTACTCGGCGCTGATGGCTGGCGTGGGGGCCTTGGCACCAGACATGGAGGGCAGCCGCGCCTGGGTCTTCCTGATTGTCGCCCCGATGATGATCCCGATCTACTTGTGGACGAGCATCGTCAGCGCCCCCGACGGCGTGTTCGCGGTTGCGCTCAGCCTGTTTCCCTTCTCGGCCCCCGTGGCGATGCTGATGCGCATGACGTCGACCGCCGTCCCTGCCTGGCAGCTGGTTTTCAGCCTTTCGCTGCTCGCCGTGACCGGCGTGGCGACCCTGTTCTTGATGGGGCGCCTGTTCCGGGTGCAAACGCTGCTCAGTGGTGAACCCCTATCGGTGCGGCGCTTCGCGGCTGCTTTGCGTGAGGGTTGAGTCCCGGCCGCGCCACAAGCTTTCCGATTCCTCTTTGTGGCGGCGCTGCGGGCGCCGTATACTGGCCTCCAGACGGAAGGGTGCGGCATGTGGCAGCACCAGGATTGTGAGGTCTTTCACAAAGTGAGCCCCAGCGGAAGTCCAGTTTGACCGTCTCTCTCAGCCTCGGGCCGGCCGGTTCCGGCAAGACCCAACGCACTCTGGCCCGAATCCTCGAAGTGCGCCGAGATTCGCCCTTATCGCCGATCTGGGTCATCGCGCCCGGCCGGCTGGCCGTGGCCGCCTACCGTCAGCGGCTGGGTCGCGCCGGCGGCGCCCTCGGCGCCAGGGTGGGGACCTTCGGCGATCTGTTCCAGGAGATCCTGGGGCGGGCTCGCAGCTTCTCCCCAGTGGCCCCGGGGCCCGTGCAGCGCTTGATCCTGCGTCAGGCGATTCAGGCGGTGGCTGCCGCCGGGGAGCTGCCGCATTACATGCCTCTGGTGCCGAGGCCGGGATTCCTGGAGGCGATGGCGGAGGCCATCGCCGAGCTGGATCAGGCTGGCGTCCCGCCCGAAACCCTCGGAAAGGGACCAGGGAGATCGAAGGCGAAGCTGGATGAGTTGGCGAAGATCCATGCCGCCTACCGCGCCCGCCTGGAACGCTCCGGCTGGGTGGATGGTGAGAGCCTCAACGCCCGCGCCTGCGCCGCCTTGGATGCGGCACCGCATCTCCTCAGCGATGTGGCTCTGATGGTTGTGGACGGGTTTGACTCCTTCGAGGGCGATCAGCTGCGTGCTCTCGTGTCCCTGGCCGGCGCCGTCCCCGAGCTGCGCTTGACGCTGCCCGGAACGGAGGGCATGCAGCGCAGGGCCCACCGGCGATTTGCCCGCTCCTTGAATCGGCTCCTCGAGGCCGGTCTCCAATTCCAACTCGACGTGTCCTCAGCCGGACCACGCCAGGAAAAGACTCTGGTCGCCTTGGAGAGGCGATTGTTCGAATCGGGGGCAGATCCTTTGCCTGCGTCTTCTCGACTGGCGCTTATCGAAGCCCGATCGCCGATCGAAGAAGCGCGCGAGGCCCTGCGCTGGCTCAAAGCGCGCATTCGCCGCGATCAGCTCTCAACGGGCGACTGCGCCCTGGTCACGCCCGACCCCGCCCGCTACCGGCCGCTTCTGCGGCGCGCAGCGGCTGAATTTGGGGTACCCCTGAGATTCACCCACGGCGATCCGCTCACGTCTGCTCCCGGCGTTGTGGCGCTGTTGGACCTGCTTGCCTTACCCCTACTGGATTGGCCGCAGCGGTTGACCCTGGATGCAGTGCATTCGCCTTATTTTGACCTGGGACGTTTCGGGTTGATGACGACCGATCGCCACCTGTTGGAGGCAGCCAGCCGCTTCGGTCAGGTCGTGGGCGGGCTGGAGACTTGGCGGGATGCTCTGGGGCGTCTGGCCAGGGCCGATGCCCCGACAGGTGGGCCGGAGGAGGCCATCGATATGCCGGGCGAAGGCACGCCCCGCGGGGCCGAGGCCGACCGGCTTGAGCGGGGCCTGAGTCAGCTCGCCGCGCGCCTCCGACCCCCGGACGCGCAGACGCCGGGGGGTTGGGTGAGTTGGCTGGAAGACCTGATCGATGATCTCGGCTTCACGGCTCATCAAACGACTGCCGGCGACAAGGCCGCGCTGGCCAGGCTGAGGGCCTCTCTGCGGGCGCTGGTCCTGGGAGATGAATTGGCGCAGCCCGAAGCGCTGGGCTATTCGGAGTTCGTGCGCCAACTCACCGGTCTGCTGGAGGCAGCAGAATTCGAGGAAGAATCCGATTGGGATCGGCCGCCCGTAACCGTGCTCCGTTTGCTCGAAGCCCGCGGCGTCCGCTACCAGGCTGTAGCAGTTCTGGGGCTGTCCGAAGGTCTCCTGCCACAGGTCGAGCGCGAAGATCCCTTCCTGCCCGACGAGGTGCGGAATGATCTGGGCCTCGAGCCCAGGCTTGGTCGCGAGCAAGCTGGCCTCTTCTACCAGGCCGTGACGCGCGCCGACGGCTGGCTGCTTCTAACCCGGCCCTATCTGGCGGACGACGGTGAAGCCTGGCTTGCCTCGCCGTTCTGGGAAGCGGTTGCGCAACTCAGCCCCGATTCCGTCCGCCGCATCTCCACCGAGTCGCCCCGTCCGCTGGCGGATGCCGCCTCGGTCCAGGAGGTGCTCTTTTGGGGGGTTCGGCGCGGCGGCCTTCCCGAACACTATCTTGCCTCCCTGGGTGAGCGATGGGCGCAGCTCCAGCATGCGCGTGACGTGCTGGCAGCTCGCTCACAGCCTGAGGCGGCAGGCCCATACGAGGGGGATTTGTCGTCCGAGAGCGATGAGTTCGCCGCTTTGTATGGTCCCGAACATGTTTGGAGCCCCAGCCGGCTTGAAGCCTATGGTGCATGTCCTCATCAGTTCTTGGTTGCGGTTGCGCTCGGATTGGAACCGCACGAGCCTCCCGAGCTGGGTTTTGACGCTGCCCAGCTGGGCTCCATGTTACATGCCATCTTGGAGCGAGCCTACGCGGAGGCGGACGACCCGGCCGACTTGGACTCCGTCAAACGCAGCTTGAGTCAGGCGGCCGAGGACGTCTTCCGCGACGCGCCCCAGCGATATGGTTTCCGTCCTACGCCGCTTTGGGGGGTCGAGCGCCAGGATCTGGAGGCGATGCTCGAAGCCACCGTGGAGGCCTTGGCTGAGATCAGCCCGGGTTGGACTCCGGCCGGGCTCGAAGCCGCCTTCGGATTGGGCGGCGCGCCGCCGCTGAAGCTCGAAACAGGTCTGGGAACGGTCCGTGTGCGCGGATTCATCGATCGCGTCGACCGCAACCAGGCGGGCGAGTTGCGCATCATCGACTACAAGACAGGTTCGAGCCATCTGGCGGCCAGTGATCTGCTCGACGGGCGGCGGCTGCAGCTTCCGCTATATGCTCTTGGCGCGGCGCAAGCTTTGGAGATGGGAGACCCGACAGAAGGTTTCTATTGGAAGATCCGCCAGGCGCAGCCGGGGTCCCTCAAGTTGAGCTCATTTGAGGCCGAGCTGGATGGAGACTCCCTGTCCGGACCGCCCGCTGCCTACGCCGTCGCCCAGGCGCATGTGGAACGCATCCTCTCCGGGGCGCGGCAGGGCGATTTCCCTCCGATTCCGCCACGGGGTGGCTGCCCGGGATACTGCCCGGCGGCGGCCTGGTGTTGGCGCTACACGCCGTCGAGTTGGGGCGGCTGATCTCACCATGACCGCTCCCGTCCCGTTGCTCACCTCCGAAGCGCTGCAGCGCCTGCTCGGCCTCACCCCGGATCAGTTGGCGGCCGTGGTCGAGCCGGCCGCCGACGTGGTCGTCACGGCTGGGGCCGGGACGGGGAAGACGCAGACTCTGGTCGCCCGCTATCTTTGGCATCTTGCGCATGGGATGACGCCCAGGCAGGTTGTGGCCATCACCTTCACTGAGAAAGCCGCCCGTGAGATGCGCAACCGGATTCGATCCCAGGTGACTGCCCTGGCGCAGGAGGGGGCGGCCACGACGCGCCCGGCGTGGGAGGCGGTCGAGGCACAGATGGATGCGGCCCGCATCGGAACCATCCACAGCCTGTGTGCCGAGGTGCTGCGAGCCCATCCGGCTGAGGCAGGAGTCGATCCTGGGTTTGAGGTCGTCGACGAGGGCTGGTCCGCCGCTCTCAAGGCCCAGGCCGTCGAGGATGCCCTGGCCTGGGCTGTCGACCAGCAGGACATGGCCGAGCTGTTTGTCGCCTTTCGGCCATTTGCGCTGCGAGGTGTCCTGTCCGACCTCCTTGAAGGCCGGCTGGATGCCATCCAAGCATTTGAGGTCGAGTCCGAGTCGGATTGGATGGCGTCTGCAGCAATCGCGGCTGCTCTGCATGCCTTCGTGGAGGATCCGTCGGTGCGCGGTGCGGTCCAGCTTCTATCCCAGTTGACTCAGGCAGAGATGACCGACAGCATGGCTTCCCAGGTCGAGTTGTTCCTGGCCGGGTGGGATGCTGTGCGCTCCGCACTCAACGCCCACCGTCCCATCGAGGCGGCCGGGGAGCTCTTCGACCTGCGTCGAGCGTCCATGAAGACCAATGTCGGCCGCAAGGACGGTTCGGCCAGATCGGCCATCGAGGCCGTCCGCCAGCAGTATGAAATGATGTTGGAGTCTTGGCTTGGTGGCGCCTCGGCCCGGGATACCCGACCCGATCCGTCGATCGAAGCCCGATTCGCCGTGGACGTTCCCCGTCTGAAAAGGCTGTTCGGTCGGGCTGAACTCGGCTACCACAGGCAGCTGGATGCGAGACGGTCTTTGGACTTCGACGACCTGGAGGCCGGCGCGCTGTCGCTGCTATCTACCCCTGCAGTTCAAAGGCGGTGGAGGGAGGCGGTCGGCGCGGTTCTGGTGGACGAGTTCCAAGATACCAACGCCAGGCAGCGAGAGATCATCGAGCGGTTGACCGGTGGGGACCAGGGCAAACTGTTCGTTGTCGGGGACGCCCGCCAGAGCATCTACCGCTTCCGCGGCGCCGATGTCACGGTCTTCCGCCAACTGCGGGTACAAAAAGCCCGCAGCGGTGGCAGGACCTTCGATCTGTCAACCACATTCCGCAGCCATGCTGGGCTCCTGGCCGGGTTGGATGAGCTCCTCGGCCAGGTTATGGGCACCCAAGATGGCGACGAGCTCTACGATGTCCCCTACGCGGCGCTCGAGCCGTTCCGGTCGGCTCCGAACGGGGCTGACTCGTTGTTTCTCGAGTTGGCGCTGGGCGTGGGTGAACGTGCGGAAGATGCCAGGCCGAGGGCGGCTCAGGCACTGTGCGCCAGGCTGCTGGCGTTGAAGTCAAGCGGCGAAGTTGGGTCGTGGGACCAGGTGGCATTGTTGTTCCGCGCCTCAACCGGTTTCGATGATTACGAGCGCGCACTGGAAGTGGCCGGTATTCCTTTTGTCACCGTGGCCGGCCGTGGGTTCTATGAGCGGCCAGAGATACGCGATCTGCTGAACACATTGGGGGTCCTGGCGGACCCCACCGATGATCTGGCCATGGCGGGCTTCCTCCGCTCCCCAGCGATTGGGATGAGCGATGCCGGGGTCTTCAGACTGCGAGTTCGCGATGGGGCGCTGAGTCCAATGCTGGACGGGCTCAGAGAGCAGGGCAGACTGCATTTGCCGTCGGATCGTGCGGCCGCTGAGCATGCCCTGACGGTTCTCGAAGATCTGCTGCCTTGGGTTGATCGACTTCCGGTGGTCGCATTGATCAAACGCGTCGTCGATCGGCTCGACCTGCGAGCGGTGCTGGCGGCTTCGAATAGTCGTTTGTGGCGCAATGTGGACAAGCTCGTCGAGGATGCGCAGGCAAGCCAGGTTGTCCGCCTGACGGAGTTTCTGGCCTACCTGCGCACGTTGCGCGCCGTCGGGGCCCGTGAAGGAGAGGCCGCTTCGGAGGCGGAAGGGGCCGTGCGGCTGATGACGATCCACAAGGCAAAGGGATTGGAGTTTGACGTCACCGTCCTGGCGGACGCATCCCGCCAGCCTCCGCGAAGGCGGGCCAGTGTGTATGTCTCGTCCATTGTGGGGGTGGCGCCGCGTCCGGACCGCCTGGAAGGTGAACCCTTGGCGTATCGGCTGGCAGCCGCGATCGATCAGGCGCAGTCCGAGGCTGAGGCAAAGCGCCTGCTGTATGTGGCGGCAACACGGGCCAGGGAGAAATTGATCGTCAACGGGCATCTCACGCAGGGCCGGGGGAGATGGTCGGCAGCCGGCTGGCTGGGCCAGATCCTCTCGGCACTGGATCTCGACGTGGCTGACGTGGCGTCTTCAGGCTCCGATCTGTCCGTGCTGACGACCCCAAATGGGAACCGCCTCGGGCTGACCGCTGCCGCCGAAGACATGGTGTTTGATGGGCAGCCGGGTCCGGCCTTCAACTGGCCCGCCTCGCAGGAGACGGATCTGTTCGCGCCGATTGAGGTAGCGCAGGTGGAAAGCACCGACGCTGACTTGGATCAGGATGCCGAGCCGGATTGGCGGGCGACTCGAGCGGAGGGATCTGTGCCTGGGGCTGCGCTCGGGCGTCTGGTCCACTCGGCCCTCCAAAGAGAATTTCGGCCGTCCGACCCCGAGTTTCCAAGCCTCGTGGAATCCGAAGCCTTGCGCGCCGGTTTGGTGACACCGGACCAGCGCCGTCAGGCCCTGCAACAGGCCCAAAAGCTCTTAACGCGGCTTGAACAGGCTCCGATTTGGGAGGATCTGCAGCGGGCTGAACCTCGGCTGCACGAAGTGCCATTCACCGTCTCCATGGGGACTGCCTGGGCTCGCTCGGGGGTGATCGATCTGCTCTACCGTTTGGATGGCCGCTGGATTGTTCTGGATTTCAAGACCGACCATCTGCCCGACGAGTCGGCCATGCACGAGGCGGCGAGAGCCTACTTCGAGCGGCAAATCCGGCCGTATGTCCAAGCCGTGGAGAAGCTCAAGGGAGAGCGGCCCATCGGCAGATTGTGTTTTCTGGATGTCGGCGAGCAAGTGCGGCTCGTGGATTTGCCCGAGTGATGTTCGGGTGTGGCCGCCGGGCTGCACCGGGCCGAATGGGTCATTGATGTGGGCAGGGGGGGTGGCTTAGAATGCGGCCCAGAATGAATGCCCCACACCGTGGTTTGCGCAAGATTGAACGTGGCCCGGCGCTGCTTCTGGCGGCGCTGGGTGTTTGGTCCCTGGCGCTGGCGGCGTGCACGCAGCCTCTTGCCTTTTTGGCCACGCCGACCCCGACGCGGACGGCCACCCCTGTGCCGACTTTGACTCCGACATCGACTTTCACCCCCACATTCACCTCGACCGCCACGCCCACCGATACACCAACCATCACGCTGACTCCGAGCATCACACCCACGCCATCCATCACTCCAACACCCACATTTGATTTCCCGGACATCACGGTTTCTGTGCCCGCAGCGCACTGCCGCTATGGCCCAGGCACGGCCTACCTGCATGCTGGCGATCTGTATGAAGGGGATCATGGGTTGCTGTGGAACCGAAACTACAGCGCCACCTGGCTTTGGGTGCGCTTTGACAAGTTGAACTATGCCTGCTGGGTGGCGGCCTCCGTGGTGACCGTGGATGGGAATGTCAAGAGCGTCGTGGTCACCCAGACTCGGCTGCCCCATTCGGTGCTCTACGGCCAGCCGAACAACGTCAACGCCAAGCGGGACGGGAACAAGGTCACGGTGACTTGGGATTCGGTCTGGATGACGGAGGATGATTTCCGCGGCTACATGATCGAGGCTCGGCTGTGTCAGAATGGCTTCTTGTTCGACACCGCCGTCCACACGAATGGGACCTCGCTCACGCTCACCGATGACACGAATTGCGACTCGCGGTCATCGGGAAAACTGTATGCGGTCGAGAAGCACGGCTACACGGACCCGGTCAAGATCGACTGGCCCTAGTAGCGTGGGCTTTGACATCAGGTTCCCGGTTGCCCCTTCGCCGGGTCCGGCACACTCCGCAGAATGACCAAACTGACCAAGGCGAGGATGGCTGCGCCAGCGAAGAGTCCCGCATAACCCAGGTACGCGCCTGGGCGGGCGGCATTGAGCAGGTCAATACCGGGGCCGGCCAGACGGCTGATGGCTCCGGCGCCGGCCGTGGCCAAGTTGGTCAAACCCAGGAATTTGCCGCCTTCTCCCCGGGGGGCCAGGTCGTTGGCCAGGGCCCAATTGGCGGTCAGGAACACCCCAATCCCGGCCCCCACGACGACCCCAAAACCCAGCACGGCCGGCGTCGAGCGGGCGCTGAGCAGCAGCAGACTGCCGCTGGCGGTCAGGAGGGAGGCGACAACGTGCATAGGCTTTCGGCCGATCCGATCCGACAGCCTGCCGGCGATTAAGGCAAAGGCCATGATCGAAAGTACGATCGAAGCCAGAAGATTCCCTGTCAGCTGAACCGGGTCCTTGGCGCCGAGTACGTCCTTGACAAAGTACTCGGCGAAACCCTGCACCGCCAGCACCCCGACGAGAAAGACACCCCGAGCAAGGATCAGCCGCCAGAACGCGGCGTGGGCCCGCATGTCGAGCGAGAATTGCTCGCGCAAGGTCTGCCTCGGTCGGGATTGGGCCGGCGGGTCCTCATGGCTGCCGAACAACGTGATCGAGGCGCTGCCCACCAAGAGCAGGGCGATAGCCAGGTAAGCCATGCCGGGACGGGAGGGGACCAGCACCCGTCCGGTGATGAGCGCCGCCAAGACGGCGCCTCCCATATCGAACAGATTCTTCACCCCGCTGGCGGTGCCCATTTGGGCCCGAGGCACCCTGTCGTGCATCAGACCTTGCGCGGGTCCATGCCCGATGTTGGATGCGATCTGAAGGCCGAAATATGCCAGCGCCAACCACGCCAGACCGCCAGCAACGGCCATGCCGCCCAGAAAGAGCAGATCGAGGAGAATTCCCAGGCCCATCATCGGCCGGCGCCGGCCAAAGCGTGTGGACAGGTTGTCGCTCAAGGCGCCGGAGAGCGGCTGGACCAAGGTGGCGATAAGCAAGCCCACGAAGGTCAGCAGGCCGAGCACCGTGTTCTTTGTGGCGTCAGGAACGAAGTTCAACAGGACCGCGGGCAGGACCAGCACATGCAGGCTGTTCCACATGAACGCCAGACCCAGCCAGTACACATTCAGGTTGATCAATTCGCGGCGAGTTGCTCGCTCCAAGATTCGCCTCCTAGGCGTAGGGTCCACGAAGCGCGGTCGGGAGAAGGTCGGCAATGGCTTGCATGACGATCTCGGCTGGAGCGTCCGGCCCATGGCCCGCGGGATTCGAAGGGTCTATCATGAGGGGCCTGCCGAAGGCAACACAGAGCTGGCCCTTGGTCTCGAAGACGCCGACGGGAAGAAAGGCGGCCCCGCAGCCCGCCAGATGTCTGATGAATCTGCCGCTCCCCGGCGGTGGCCGTTGCAGCTCGGCAGTCGGAGACTCCTCCCCCTCGGGTGCCAGCCCCAGGGTCGGCTCCGGATCCGAAACCATGTACGCCAAGATCTTCCTCACAGCCAAGGCCCTGGCTTGCGTGTCCTGGTCACGAGGCGGCATCGGCGGCATGCTCAGAAACCCGTAGCATGACGCAATGCGCCGCAGTACCCAGCGGCTGGCCGGCGGGATGACCCACTGGCGCAGGCCCGAGGTTGCGGTCCATTCGTTGGTTATCACCCACCGGATCGGCCGATCGATGCAGGACGAGACCGCCAAGGCAATCCACATGGCGTGGAACCCAGGGTGAGCATAATGATTGACGGCCACCACCAAGGGGCCAGAGGGCAGCTCGGGCGGGGCGGCTGGCACGCGTAGGGTTGGATTGAGTATCTGGACCAAGGCGCGCGCGTCGCTGGAAAAATCCCTC
>Ga0315535_1001926_pt1 | contig 13606 bp, 12 predicted proteins | sample SalMarSW160220MG_2_FD_203092 | JGI IMG/M metagenome (GOLD analysis project Ga0315535, IMG submission 203092) | Salt marsh sediment microbial communities from the Plum Island Ecosystem LTER, Massachusetts, United States - Salt Marsh Sediment SW1602-20 ...
GACCTCAGACCGATCCAGGCTCGCGATCGGCACGCGGTCGAGCTGCATCCGGCCGGCAGCGGGCCGGAGGATCCCGGCCAGAACCCGGAGCAGGGTGGACTTGCCGGCGCCGTTGGGCCCGACGAGCGCCACCCGCTCGCCATGCTCGAGGCCGAGCGACACGTCGCGCAGGATCGCCCGGTCGCGCACCTCGACGGTCACGCCGTCCGCGAACAGCGCAGGCGCGCTTGCCGTGCGTCGCGCCGCGACGGCAGGCTCCCCGGTCACAGCTCGTACCCCGTCCGAGCGCGCCGGAGCAGCACCAGGAAGAAGGGGGCGCCGATCACGGCGGTCACGACACCCACCGGGATGTCACCGAGCAGGCGCGCGGCGAGGTCGGCGAACACCATCAGGCTGGCCCCCCAGATGACCGAGATCGGCAGCACCGCGCGTGCGTTCGGCCCGGTCAGCAGGCGGACGACATGAGGGACGACCAGGCCCACGAAGCCGATCAGGCCGCTGACCGTCACCGCGGCGGCGGTCACCAGCGAGGCGAGCCCGAGCAGGATCACCCGCTCCCGCCCCACGTTGATGCCCAGGTGGCTCGCCGACTCCTCGCCCAGCAGCAGGGCGTTGAGCGCCCGGGCGCGGGTGAGGATCAGCAGCGATCCGATCAGCACCAGCGGCAGGGCACCGAGCAGCCGCTCCCACGACGACGTTCCGAAGCTGCCTAGCAGGTAGACGAAGATCTGCCGCAGCGCGGCCCCTGAGAGATACATCGCCATCGCCAGCCCCGCCGACAGCAGCGAGGCGACCGCGTACCCGGTGAGCAGCAGGCTCGTCAGCGGGGACAGGCCGCTCACGCGGGACAGCCTGTACACGACGGTGATGGCGGTCACGGCGCCCACGAACGCGAACGCCTGGACCAGCCCGAACCCGAGCACCACCGTCCGGATCGGGATGAGCACCGCGATCGCCGCCCCGAGCGCGGCACCCGAGGCCGTTCCCAGCACGTACGGGTCCGCGAGCGGGTTCCGCAGCAGGCCCTGGAAGGTCGCGCCCGCGATCGCCAGACCTGCGCCGACGGTCATGGCGGTCAGGACGCGCGGGACCCGCAGGTCCCAGACGATCGCGACGATCGCCGGGTCGGCGCCGGACAGGTGCGTTCCGAGCAGGCGGTCGAGAACGATCGTGACCGTGTCCCCGGCCGGCACCGCGACGCTCCCCAGCCCGATGCCGAGCAGCGCACCGATGACCATGACCGCGATACCCGAGATCATCAGCCTGAGCCGCCGGTCCCGGGCGCGCGCGGCGGCCTGGAGCCGTGCCCCCGTGTCGCCGATCGCCGCCGCGTGGGACGTCATGACCGGTTCACGGCGCCGGCGGGATGGGCGACGAGGCGGCGATGGTCAGCTCCGGGTGGATGGTCGACGCCAGCAGCTCGAGCCCCTGGAACAGGCGCGGTCCGGGGCGGGTGACCGTCGAATCGTCGATCGGCCGGATGTCGCCGTTCTTGACCGCGGTCATCGTCGACCAGCCCGGTCGGGCAGCCACGTCCGCGGCCGTGACGCCGTACGCGGCGTCCGCCAGCAGGATGACCTCCGGATCCTCGGCCAGCAGCCGCTCCGCCGAGATATCGTACTTGTCGGGTGAGCCGGTGGTGATCGGATCGCCGCCCGCGAGCCCGATCATCTGGGCCAGGAACGACTGGTCCGAGGGACCGTAGTAGGCGCCGGTCGCGTCCAGCTCGTAGTAGACGCGGGGCCTGGGAGCATCGGCGACCGCGGCGGTCACGGCGTCGAAGCCGGCCCGCATGGTCGCCACCATCGCGGCGGCCTCCCCGGATCGACCGACGGCCCATCCGAGGAGCTTGATGTCGGTGTACACCCCGTCGACTGTCGGCGCGTACACGACGACCACGGGTAGGCCGAGGTCGCGCAGCTGCTGCACGGTGTCGGGTGGCGTGCCGAAGTTGCCGCCGGCGATGACGAGGTCCGCCTTGTCGGCGACGATCTGCTCGACATCGACGGCAACCGCGGACCCGTCGAACTTCTCGACGTCGGGCACGGCGCTCGCCTGTGGCGGGTACAGCAGGACGTCCTCCGCCTTGCCGACGATCCGGTCGCCCAGACCCAGCGCGAACAGCGTCTCGGTGGCGGCCGGCGTGAGGGTAACGATGCGGGTCGGCTCGGCCGGGATGGTGACCGAGGTTCCCTCGTCATCGGTGAGCGTGACGGGGAACGGGGCTTCGGCGGCCGGGGAGACCGAGGCCTTCGACGTGGCGGGTGGCGCGGTCGGGGTTGCCGTCGATGGGGCATCTGTGGCCGCCGACGGGGTCGGGGTGGCGGCGCCGGTGCAGCCGGACAGGGCGACGGCGGCGAGGAACGGGATCAGGACGATGAGCGTGCGCGGGCGGCGACGGTGCGCCGCGAGAATGCGTGCGTCCACGGAAACTCCGGTCACGGGGAGATGGCTCAGGGGACGAAGGACCCCTCGCTTCGGGATCGAAGGAGGGGTCAGGCGGTGGATCGCACGGCACGCCTGACCTTTCTCTCGAAGGCTCGAGCGGCGACGGCGGATCGGCGACCGGACTTGCGCCCAAACGGGCGGTCACCGTAGCGGGACTGTGCCGGAATCACACCGGCTTCGCGATCCTGCCGCGTCGGATGTGTTTGGGGCCCGTGGCCCGATGTCGGTCGAAGCGTACCACCGCCAACACAGGGCCTGACGAGCCCAAAGGGCCGGATAAGTGGGGCCTAAGTGGCTCCCGCCAGACTGGGCACCTCGCCCTCCTCCCGCCGCGTCTCGGCCCGCCGGAGGAGGTCCTCGATGGAGGCTGTTCGATGGATCCGCGCGCTCGTGCCGGTGGCCGTGGTGGCGCTGCTGGTGGGCGCGAGCGGCGTGTCGGCGTCGCGTGCCGCAGATCCGCCCTGGCGGCCACCGCCCTGTCTCGGCGGGCCGGCGGACCCGCCACGGCCCGAGACCGCCGCCTGGTACGACCTGTCACCGGTGCTCGACGCCTCAGGGACGCTGGTCGGCCAGCGGCTCACGGTCGGGGCGCCCGGCAACAGCAGTCGATCGGTCGACCTGCCCCCGGAGTCGTTTGCCTCAGGCCCCCTTCGCGGTCAGCTGGTCGTCGGTGACGACGATGCGTCCCGATCGCGGCTGCGGGTCATCGATCTCGTCCGCGGCTGCGTCCGGTTCGAGACTACGGAGGCATCGGTGATCCGGAGCGCACTCCTGGCCGCGGACGCGGCCACCCTCTGGGAGCATCGGGTCGATCGGACCACGCGCCGGGACCTGGGCGTCTGGCGGCGGACGGACGAGCAGGTGGCCGCCGTGCGGGTCCTGCCCGGCCTGCCCGCCGACCCCGAGTACGGGCCCACGTTCACGACCGACCTCCGCCAGTCCGCAGACGGCCATCTCGTCGTGGCGACCTGCGGCGTGCTGGCATGCCGAACTCGAATCCTGGATCCGGCCTCGGGACGGGTGAGTGCCGTCCGTGCCACCGGCCCGGCGATCGGGCTCGCCACCGGTCGGCTGGTCGCGTACGCGGCGTGCGACTGGTGGCCCTGCCCGGTGCTCGCGATCGACCCGGCGAGTGGCGCGCGGACCACCCTGGTCGCCGAATCGGGACCGGCCGAGCTCGGCGGCCACCAGGACGCCGACCTCGTGTACGAGGCGCCCGACGGGACCCTCGCCAGGATCGATCTCCACACGCTGGCCCGGTTGACCGTTCGTGGCACGAGCCTGGCGCCCGTCCGTCGCGGTTCGACCGCCACCGCCGGCGTCGACCTTGCTCCCGGGGCCGTGCTCATGGCGCCCGGCGGACACATGTCGAGTGCCGAAGCGGCGCAATCGGTCGATCCCGCCACCTTCACCGTCGATGCCATCGCGGAGGCCCGGCAATGACCCGGATGAACGATCGACGGTGCAGCGCGCGACGCACCCTGGCGGTTCGGCTCCTCACGGCAGCGCTGCTCGCGCTGGTCGCCGCTGCACCCGCCGTCGCGCACGACCCGGACCCGACCTTCAGCGGCGGTCCGATGAGCTCGAACACCACCCTGCACTGGCGATGGACCGGCGGCAGATTCACGGCAGCGATGAAGAGCGCCGTGAAGGCCGCGGCGGGCGATGCAAACACCTCGCGCGCATCGAAGGCCCCCACCTTCGCCCACGCCTCGGGCGCGAACAGCACGATCTACTACGGCACCAACGTCCCGTGCGGCGTCAACGGGCTCGCCTGCATGCGCCGCTCGACCCCCGACTGGTTCGGAGTCTGGCTCCGCGAGAACGGCCATCGATACGACTGGGGCACGCTCCGATGGTGCGAGCTGACCGGATCGCCCAACGGCTGCTACGAGGCCGAGACCATCACCCTCGATGAGCTCGGTCATGTCCTCGGGCTCGACCACCACGTGAACTACGGCGACGACCGTGACTACGCGGACGCCATCGTCCAGACCTACTCCCACACCAAGCCGAAGGCGGGCTGGAACGCCGATGCGTTCGCCCGGTGCGACGTGGCAAGCCTCCAGCAGCTCTACGACGTCCCCAACAGCACGACGCGGTACAGCACCTGCCTCGCGGTGCCGACCACCCTGTCGCTGTCGGCATCGCTGACCTGGGTCACCGCCGGACGGACCGTCACCTTCACGGCGACGCTTCGCAGCAACGGCTCCGGCAAGCTCTCGAACAACCTCGTCACCGGTCGCACCGTCGTCCTGCAGGAACACCTCTCAGGCGGATGGAGCGACGTCGCGACCATGACGCCGGCGTCATCCGGCAGCTACCGGGCAAGCATCAGCATCCGGGCCGACCGCGACTATCGCGCCCGGTTCCGGAAGCCGTCGAACGAGGGCCTCAAGGCATCGTCCTCAGGTGCGGTCACGGTGTCCGTCGTGGGCTCATGCGGGTCGCAGGGCTGCGCGGCGTTCGGCGCCAGTCGATGATCGAAAGGAACGGCCACGCATGAGAACGCGCTTCCCCCGGATCGCCCGTTCGGCCGGCCTGACCCTGGCGCTGCTCGCGGCTGCGTGCACAGCCAGCGCGCCGACCGCGTCCGTCAACCCGACCGTGCCATCGGGTGGCACATTGACGGGGAGCCCCGTCACCGGTTCCGCCGCGCCCACGTCGTCGTCGATGCCCACGGCTTCGCCCTCGGCCGAGGAGCCGAGCCCTTCGGCGAAGCCCGGCCCGAGCTCGAGCTCCATGCTCGAACCCCCGGCCGCCCTGCTGGCCGGAACGGCCGGCGGGCCCGTGACGGGTGACCTCGGAACCTTCTCGTGGGACGGTCTCGTGTCTGACGCGCCGTGGATCGTGGGATCCGCCGGCAACAGCACAACGGCCAGCGCTGCGCTCGCCGTGAGGCTCGACCCGACGCTCGCCGTGGTCTCCTGGCAGGCGCGTTGGGCTGCCGTCTCCCAAGGTCAGCCGGGGACGCCCGTCGCGGGTGGCTCGGGAGGAGGTTCCACGATCAACCTCGCGGCGCCTGCCGACACGGGAACGTGGAGCCTGCAGCTCAGCGTCACCTTCAGCCCGGACCGCAATGCGACCTGGTACTGGAAGATCAGGGTGAACCCGTGACGCGCTGCGACCGATGCTTTGCCGCCTGACGCGCTGACCCTCCGCCGGCCGGGCCGGCTGATGGCGGGCTCAGGCGATCGCGCTCGTCGCCGTGGCGTTGAAGATCGAGACCTGTGCCTCCTCGGGCAGCATCACGCCGAAGATCTTCTGAAGCGCGAGGAGGTGGACACACGAACCCCAGCTCTCGAAGTAGTGGCAGGTGCAATGCCACTGTCCGGCGTCGAGACTGACGTGATGGGTGTCGTTGTCACCGCGGAACGTCAGGGCCACGCGCTCGATCGAGATCCGGTCCAGCTCCCGAGCGTAGCGATTCGCCTTCTCGACCTTGCCGATGAGAGAGGAGTGCATCGCCGATCAACCTCCAGTCGCCCCGTGACGAGGCGTCCACGAGGGCCGCCGTCCGGTCGGACCCGGACCGGTGATGGCGGTCGCTGACGGCAAGCCTACACCCCAAGTGTCCGCCGGTCAGCCCCCCCCGAACGGCCGCTCCGTGACCCGCCGTTTGGGGGTGGTGGGCACCGGCTGGACCCGACCTGTGAGCGGCCCCGCTTGCCACCTTCCGGCGTCGCGGGCCGGCCCCGTCCGGCACCACGGCAAGGCCTTCGCGGGGCCGTCCGCCTGGCCCTTCGCGCACTCCTGAAGGGAAGTCAGCCGGCGCGCACCAGTCGCTCGCCGGTGACCACCAGCTCGTCCCGCAGCGCGGGCGAGGTGGCCTCCGTGTAGACGCGGACCAGGGGCTCGGTACCACTCGCTCGAACCAGCAGCCACGAACCGTCCGCCAGGAACCACTTGAGACCGTCGTTGGTGCTCAGAACCTGCGTCCGGGCGATCGGCTCGCCCGCCAGCGTCGCCGGCGGCTCGTCGCGAAGGCCGACCAGGATGCGCTGCTTTGCCGCGTCGTACGAGGGGCGGTCGAAGTGGACGTCGATCCGCCGGTAGAAGGACGGCCCGGCGAGCTCGTGGAACCGGGCGACCGCCTCGGAGACAGGCCACCGCCCGCGCTCGCGCTCCCGAAGGAACAGGTCGAGCAGCATCAGGCCGGCGTAGACGCCGTCGCGCTCGGGCAGATGCATCCCGAACCCGTATCCGCCGGACTCCTCCGCCCCCAGCATGGCACCGGTCTCGATCATCTTGGGCCCGATGAACTTGAAGCCCACCGGGACCTCGTGAGTCTCGATGCCGTAGTGCCGCCCGAGGGTCGCGGCTGTCGACGTGTTGTTGACGCTGACCACCACCGGGTCGCGCAGCCCGCGGTGCTCGGCCAGGTAGTACATCAGCAGGCCGGTGACCTCCAGCTGGTGGAGGAACGTGCCTCGCTCGTCGGCGGCACCGGCGCGGTCCGCGTCGCCGTCGAGCAGCAGCCCCAGGTCGAAGCCGCCCCCGGCGATCCTGGCCAGGGCCTCATCGACGTTGGGTGGGATCGGCTCCGGGTTGACGCCGCCGAAGTACGGGTTGCGCTCGCTGTGGATCTCGCTCACCTGGATCCGACCGCCGGCCAGCAGCCGCGGGATCCAGCCCGAGCCGACCCCGTACAGTGGCTCGACCAGGATCGAGGCATCGGCCGCCTTGAGCGCATCGAGGTCGATCGTGCGGCGGACGAAGCGCTCGTAGCCCGGAAACGGGTTGAACCACTCGACCAGGCCGGCCGCCTCCGCGTCGGCCAGCGGGCGCCGCTCGATCGCGCGGTCGCCGATGCTCGCGATGACAGTCTCGATGACGCCCAGGATGTCGGCGCCCGCCGCGGCACCCGTGGGCGCCTTGACCTTGAAGCCATTGTCGGTCCAGGGATTGTGCGATGCGGTGATCACGATTCCAGCCGCCGCGCTTCGCTCGACGACCTCGAACGAGCACATCTGGGTGGGCACACCCGTAACGCTGATCGCGACCGGGATCTCGTGGGCGAGGAGCACCTCGGCGGCAGCTCGCGCGAAGTCCTCCGAGGCGAACCGGCGGTCGTAGGCGATCACCACCCCCTTCGCCTGGTCGCCGCGGTCCTCCACGAAGCTGGCCACGCCTTCCGTGCAACGGCGCACGTTGTGGAACGTGAACTCGTCGGCGACCCGCGCCCGCCAGCCGTCGGTCCCGAACTTGATCCGGGTTGGAGTGGGCGCCTCGACCAGGTTGGTCACGAATGGGCCTCCGCTGCTGCGCACCGATCCAGCAGACCCTGCACGATCGAACGCGCGGCGCGGGCACCGTGGAGGACGGCGGTCGGTTGATCGGCCGTGATCGTACCCCCGGCGCCCTCGCGGATGGCGATGCCGCCGCCCGTCCGCACGATCATGAGGTCCTCCAGCGCGGCGTCGATCGGCTCGCCCGCTTCCACCACCCCCCCGTCGACGCCATTCGCCCCGAGCACGTCGAGCAGGGCCGGCCACGTCCCGACATCGGTCCACCCGACGTCCATGGCGCCCATCACGACCCGGGCATCCGCGGCCGCCGGCTCCATGACCTCGTAGTCGATCGAGCGCGCACCGAGCGTCGCGTACGCTGCGGCGAGATCACCGTTCGCCAGGCCGCGCCTGACGGCCCCGAACAGGGGCGCCGCATAGCGGTCGAGCGCTTCCCGGATTGCGCGCCGCCGCCACAGGAACATGCCCGCGTTCCAGGCAACGCCGGGCTCCGCGACGAGCCGCTCCGCCTCCTCGGGCGCAGGCTTCTCGCGGAAAGCCGCCAGCGGGTAGGCGCGAATGCCGGCAATCTCGGTGCCCGCCTCGTGGCGCGGTAGCAGGTACCCGTACTGGACCGAAGGCCCGGTCGGCCGCACGCCAAGGGTCACGAGCGGCAGGTCGATGCGGAACGGATGCCCGGCCAACCCTGCCGCAGCGGCAGCGAGAATGGCCCTGAACTTGCCCTCGCGCGCCGGGTCGATGTGGTGATCGGCGGGCAGCACGACCATCACGTCGTCGTCGTCGCGGTCGATGGCGAGCGTGGCCAGCGCGATCGCCGCGGCGGTGTTCCGACCCTCCGGCTCGACCAGCACCTCGGCATCGGGGACCTGGGCACGGACGAGCGGCCCATACGCCGCCGAGGCGACGACCGTGACGGATCGGGGCGGCAGGTCGAGCTCCGGGCCGTGGAGTCGCGCGACCGTCCGCTGGAGCAGCGTCTCGCCGGTGGGTAGCAGCGGCAGGAACGGCTTGGGCCGGGTCACGGTGCTCATCGGGCGCAGCCGCGTGCCCCCGCCGCCGGCCATGATGACGACGTACATCAGCCCATTCTGACGGACGCGAACCCTGCCGCGAAGGGGTCCGGGCACGATCGGGGCCGCCCGGACCGTCCCGGCCGGTCGGTCGGCAACGGTTCGACCAGGAGGGTCGCCGAGCACGGGTGGGGGCATCGGCCGGCGGGATCGGAATACCCGGAATACGCGGTGCCGCGACCGGATCGCCGGGCACGATCGAGTCGGTCAGGCGGTCCTTGCGGGCGCCGCCACCGGCTCCGGAAGCCCCGCCTCGGCGGCCAGCAGCGCGGCCTTGTCGGTCCGCTCCCAGGGAGCATCCAGATCCTCGCGCCCGAAATGCCCGTACGCGGCGGTCGGGCGGTAGATCGGCCGCCGGAGGTCAAGGGCGTCGATGATCGAGGCCGGGCGGAGGTCGAAATGGCGCTCCACCAGCTGCTGGATCCGGTCGTCGGGGATGCGGCCGGTCCCGAATGACTCGACCGACAGCGAGATCGGTCGTGCGATGCCGATGCCATACGCGAGCTCGAGCTCGAACCGATCGGCCAGCCCGGCCGCCACGACGTTCTTGGCCACCCAGCGCGCGGCGTACGCCGCCGAGCGGTCCACCTTCGTCGGGTCCTTGCCCGAGAACGCGCCGCCGCCGTGCCGGGCCATGCCCCCGTAGGTGTCGACGATGATCTTGCGACCGGTGAGCCCGGCGTCGCCCATCGGACCGCCGATCACGAACCGGCCGGTCGGGTTCACGTGCATCACCGGGTCGACGGGTCGCAGCTCCTCGGGCACCGTCGGCAGGATCACGTACTCGGCGATGTCGCTGCGAATTCGCTCGGGCCTGATGTCTGGGTCGTGCTGCGACGCGACGACGACCGTGCGCACGCGCTTGGGGACGCCGCGCTCGTACTCGACCGTCACCTGGGTCTTGCCGTCGGGCCGCAGGTACGGCAGCTGGCCCGACTTGCGCACCTCGCTGAGCCGGCGGGCCATCCGGTGGGCCAGCGCGATCGGGAGCGGCATGAGCTCGGGCGTCTCACGGCACGCGAACCCGAACATCATCCCCTGGTCGCCTGCCCCGAGCTCGTGCGCCGGCGCCGCGTCGGAGCGAACCTCCAGGGCGGCATCCACGCCCATCGCGATGTCGCTCGACTGCTCCTTGACGCTGACCAGGGTCCCGCAGGTCAGGTAGTCGAAGCCGTACTCGGCTTTCGTGTAGCCGATGTCGCGGACGGTGTCCCGGACCACGACCTGGAAGTCGACGTAGGTCGAGGTGGAGATCTCGCCCAGGACGAGCACGAGGCCGGTCGTGGTCGCCGCCTCGCAGGCGACCCGCGCGTCGGGATCCTCGCGGAGGATCGCGTCCAGGATCGCGTCCGAGATCTGGTCGCACATCTTGTCCGGGTGACCCTCGGTCACCGACTCGGACGTGAACAGGTACTGGTCGGCGTCGGTGATGCTCATGCTGCTCCGTGATCTGGTGCCGCGACGTGGCCGGTGGCCCGGAGCGTACCATCGGCCCACCGAGCGACCACCCGCGCGCCTGGCGACGCCTCGTCAGTCGAGGCCGGCGATCTCGAGCTCCGGGAGGTCGTCTGCCGGCCTGAACCCGAACACCCGGCCCAGGAATGCGAGCTCCGCCGCGAGCACAGCGCGCTTGGTCTCCGCGCGGCGGAACCCGTGGCCCTCGCCCTCGAACAGGAGGACCGCGTGGGGAACGCCGCGCCCGTGGAGCGCAGCCTCCATGGCATCGACCTGTGACGGCGGCACCACCTTGTCGTCGAGCCCCTGGAAGATGAGCATCGGCGCACGGATCCTATCCAGCGAGTGGATCGGCGACCGCTCCCGGAACACGGCCCGGCCCTCGGGCCACGGTGCCAGCAGCCCCTCGTCGTAGCGCGATTCGAACTTGTGCCCGTCCAGATGGATGAGCTCGAGGTCCGCGATGCCATAGTGGCTCATGCCGGCCGCGAACACCTCGGGCCGGAACGTGAGTGCGGCGAGCGTCGTGTAGCCGCCGGCACTGCCCCCACGGATCGCCATCCGGGCCGGATCCACCGACCCGCGCTCCGCGAGATACCGGGCCGCGGCGATGCAGTCGTCGACATCGACGATCCCCCACCGGCCTTTCAGGGCATCCCGGTACGGGCGTCCGTAGCCCGTCGAGCCACGGTAGTCGACGTCGACAACGGCGATCCCGCGGGAGGTGAAGAACGCCCGGTCGAGCGACAGCGCCGACGACGCGCTCCCGGTGGGACCGCCGTGGGACAGCACGATCAGGGGGGGGCGCGCGCCATCGGGCCCGCGGAACCCGGCGTTGGTGGGCGGGAAGAACAGGGCCCGCGCCGCCGCGCCGTCGGTGGTGGGGAACGTGATCGGCTCCGCGTGCGGCAGCACTCCCGGGTCCAGGGGCGCGGTCAGCGACCTCGCCAGCACGCCGGCCAACTCGCCCGTCGCACGGGCGAGGCGGGCCACCACCGCGCCGTCGTGCGGACCTGACGCGATCGCGACGGCCGAGGAAGCGCCGGCGCGCAGCCCTGCGATCTCCGTGAACGGCCCCGCGGCGCGAGTGATCCGGCCGTCGGGATCGATCCGTACGAGCGAGTCGTGCCCGCCGGCGCGCGCCGCGGCCAGGATCCCACCGTCGGTGGAGAACACGTACGACGAGCTGTCGAACACCCAGGCCGGACCACCCAGCTCCGCCTCCATCGGCGCGAGGTTCCGCGCCTCTCCGGCCAGGCCATCGGGGCCGTCGAAGGCGAACAGGTTCCACCACCCGGTCTCGTCGGACACGAAGTGGAGGCCGCCATCGGCCCGCCACGTGGGTTCGACGACCGAGATCCCTGTGCCCCCGGCGACCGTGCGCGCCTCGCCCAGCGAACCGTCCGGGAGCACAGGCGCCACCCGCAGACGCGTGGCGTCCCAGGGCATGTCCGGCTGATCCCACTCCAGCCAGGCCAGCTGGCGGCCGTCGGGCGATGGTCGCGGCGCGGCCACGAAGTCCGGGCCCGACACGAGCAGCCGACCGTGTCCGTCGCTGCCGTCGAGCGCGATGGCGACCAGCTCGTTGCTGACGAGGTCGGGGCGGTCCGGCTCGCCGGCGTCGTGCGTCTCGCGGACCGCGTACAGGCGTTCGGCCACCGGGTCGAAGCGCAGGTCCGCGTAGCGCCAGGGCCCCTCAGAAGTGATCGGCGTCAGGTCGCCGGCGCCGGCCTCATCGACCCGCCACAGCCGGCCGTCGGTCATCGAGGACACGACGACCCGACCCTCGTCCACCATGTACGACCCGCCGCCGTACTCGTGGACCCGGTTGCCGACGCGGAACGGATCCGGCGTCAGCTCGCGCGTGATCCCGTCGGGCCCGTGGCGCAGCAGGGTCCGCCGGCCGCCCTCGGCCGCGCGTCCCTCGAGCCAGTACACATCGTCGCCATCGATCCAGGGCTCGGACAGGGCGACCACGGATCCGGACACGAGATCGAGGCTGATCGACGATGCCCAGCTGCCGTACGGGGCAGGGACGGCCTCGTCGTCGCGGGACACCTGATGCGACTCGGTTGTCATGGCGGCTAGGTCCCCTGCTGCCACGAGGACACGTACGCCAGCTGCTCGGGCGTCATTGCGTCGAGCGTGATCCCCATCGCGGCCAGCTTGAGCCGCGCGACCTCGGCGTCGATGGCCTCCGGGACCCCATACACACGGGCCTCGAGCTCGGCGTGATGGAGGGCCACGTACTCGGCCGACAGCGCCTGGTTGGCGAAGCTCATGTCCATCACCGCCGCGGGGTGGCCCTCGGCCGCGCTCAGGTTCACCAGGCGTCCCTCGGCGACCAGGTTGAGCCGCTTGCCGCCGATGTCGAACTGCTGGACGTTGTCGCGAACCTCGCGCACGTGGCCCTCGGCCATCTCGCGCAGAGCCGGCAGGTCGAGCTCGGCGTCGAAGTGGCCCGAGTTGGCCATGATCGCGCCGTCGCGCATGGTGGCGAAGTGCTCGCGCCGGAATACGTTGACGTTGCCGGTCGCGGTCACGAACAGGTCGCCCCAGGGCGCGGCCTCGCCCACGGTCATCACCTGGTAGCCGTCCATCAGGGCCTCGAGGGCGCGCACCGGATCGACCTCGACGACCGCCACGTGCGCCCCATGGCCGGCCATCCGCGACGCGATCCCGCGCCCCACCCAGCCGTAGCCGGCCACGACCACGTTGCGGCCGGCGATCAGCAGGTTCGTCGCGCGCAGGATGCCGTCGAGGGTCGACTGCCCGGTGCCGTAGCGGTTGTCGAACAGGTGCTTGGTCAGCGCCTCGTTGACGGCCACGACCGGGAAGGCGAGGGCGTCGTCGGCTGCCATCGCCCGGAGGCGAATGACGCCGGTCGTCGTCTCCTCGGTCCCGGCCAGGATCTCGGCCAGCTGCGAGCGGCGATCGCTGTGGAGCAGCGAGACGAGGTCGCAGCCGTCGTCCATCGTGATCACGGGGTGGATGTCGGCCACCGCCCGCAGGTGCGCGTAGTACGTGTCACGGTCCTCGCCGCGGCGGGCGTAGGTCGAGATCCCGTACTCGGCGACGAGCGCCGCGGCGGTTGGGTTCTGCGTGGACAGCGGGTTCGACGCGGCGAGGTGGACCTCGGCGCCGCCGGCCTTGAGCGTCCGGGCGAGGTTCGCCGTCTCGGTGGTCACGTGGAGACACGCGCCGATCCGGAGCCCGGCCAGCGGCTGCTCGCGCTCGAAACGCTCGCGGATCTGGCGCAGCACGGGCATCTCGCGCTCCGCCCACTCGATGCGGCGAACGCCCTCGGCGGCGAGGGCGAGGTCCGTCACATCGTGCGGCACGGTGGTCACTGGTTGGGTCATCAGGGCTCCTCGATGGGATCGT
>Ga0315535_1001928_pt1 | contig 13596 bp, 18 predicted proteins | sample SalMarSW160220MG_2_FD_203092 | JGI IMG/M metagenome (GOLD analysis project Ga0315535, IMG submission 203092) | Salt marsh sediment microbial communities from the Plum Island Ecosystem LTER, Massachusetts, United States - Salt Marsh Sediment SW1602-20 ...
ACAGCGTCTCCAACTCCTACTCCAACAGCGTCTCCAACTCCTACTCCAACAGCGTCTCCAACTCCTACTCCAACAGCGTCTCCAACTCCTACTCCAACAATAACACCTACCCCGTCACCAACTCAGTCCACGACGCCGTCTCCAACATTGACACCAAGTACAACTCCATCGCCGACCCCAACCCTAACTACCACCCCAACGCCCACACCTCCTCCAACATCATCGCCCTTACCAACACCAGGCTCCACACCCTCCCCAACACCGACGGAAACCGCTTCATCAACTCCAACCCCGATACCCAATCCTTCAAACACCTCACCAACACCAACCGAAAATCCAACAAATTCACCCACAGCTACGCCAACGACTTCTCCAACCCCAACACAACAGCCAACCCTAAGTCCCTCACCCAAACCAAATACATCAGACAATAATCCTCCATGGTGGGTATATTCAGCATTCCTATCCATCGCTGCGCTCGTTATAGCAAGTAGAAGACCCAAACACAAAGCAAGAACTCAAAACGTGGACGAATAAGAAAATGAAGGCAAAAACACAAATCCAGACTCTAAACCTTAAGCTAAACAAGAAATTCGGGAGAATTGAACCATAATGGGATTCATCCTAAAAGAAGATAAAGAGAACCTGCTCACTGAATACCATGTCTTAAGAGAAGAAATCATGGACCGCGACTACAAGACATGGGTAATAACAGCCATCTTAATCATCGGTTCCTTAATTGCCGCCTTTAACCCACCAGTTCAAAACTTCAATGCCGCCATAATTTCCGTTCTCTTGGTTGTTACTGCATTAGTGCTTTATTCTACCTCTGAAAAAATAAATGAAATAAACAGATTTCGAATTAAAGAAGTAACCCGGCAACTCCACCTCTACGGTCCAACAAAGATCCGAGAAGGAAAAATCGCAACACAATGGTGGTATGCTGCACGAAGAAACGTAGCCTATATCCTCTTCACAATCTTGATCGGAATCTATTTGTTTCTGATATTTGTGAATATCTATGTGTTAATAACCGCGATTCTAGTTGGTTTAGTCTTTATTGTGGTAAGAGAAACCATGTTATCCAGCAACCATCCAAGCAAAAATTTTAATGGAGATCAGATTTACTAATGCCTCCGAAATCGAACCTCAAACAAGATCAGCCCTTTGGAAGAGTATTGGCAGCAATCGCGCAAAACAACGAGAACCTTGAAAAAACTCTGAAAACTTTATCCCGTTTAATCGATACGATTGATAATAAATCTGAAGCAAACACAAACAAAATTATTCTAGAAATAATCGCTCTTCAAAAAGATGTCAAAATGCTACAAGTCCAATTAAATGAATCAGAAAATAAACCTAACTTTATGTCTCCAACCTTTACGCAGACAAAAATGAATCAAAAAATGGAAATTTTGCAATTCAAGAATTGGGTTGAATTCCAAATCTTTGTGGGTCAACCGCAATTTTCCGCCTACACCTACAGAGACACCGATAATTTATTCGAGATTAACGCAGTTAAAGACAACCAGCTCCTGGTCTACATAGGGGAAACTCCAAAAATCAATATAATGCTTAGATCATGGTTAAGCAATCAACTAATGGTTAGTCAAGAAAGAATTGTGGAAGGAACAATCGAACTATAGCTCAAAGGTTTAATATTCCATGTTGCAACCGTTGAATATTTTGTAGTTGGCCAAATATTCAATGAAGCATCTGTATGCTGCAAAGCAGCTCTTGATGAAATCTTACTTTCTTGATAAGAATCTGCATGCAAAGTGGGCATGACAAGGAAAAATTAAATTTTGGTTTGAACCGAAATAGATGAGATTACTTGTTCTGGTACCATTTATCTGGCGTTTGGTATTTGAAAATTGGGGTGCTCGTTTTTGCGCGTTCAACTTCTGTAAACATTTGGAAGTACGCGTTGTTTTTTTCTGCGAGAGTTCTTTTTATAGTTTCGAGTAGAGTATGCGCATCAATTGGTTTCAAGATATATGCATCGGCTTTGTTGTTAACAGATTTTATCGCGTTTTCAATTGAGGGTTGTCCAGTCAGAATTATTGTGGCTATTTTAGGCTGAATCTCTCTTAGTCTTTTTAACAGTTCTGTTCCGTCAGCATCAGGCAGTTTAATATCTATGAGAGCAAGGTCAAATGATGTTTTCTTTGAGGTTTTTACTGCTTCTCCTCCGCTTTTGGCTGTTTCAACTAAGTATCCTTTGTCTGTTAGGATAGCGGAAACCATAGTTCTAATTTCTTCTTCGTCATCAATAATTAGAATGCTTTGGATCTGATGAGACACAGTCTATATCCTCACACTACTTGTGTCTTAGTACTTCATAAATAAATCGTTTATGAATTACCGATAAGGTTCGAACAAAATCAGATCTTTCAAGACACAGCTCTTTTTTTCAATTAGATAACAGTGAATTTTCTGTTCAATAACCCGTAATGTTGCAGTCGAGAAAGACAATTGTATAACTCTGAGCTAATAGTTCCCACGATCCTTAACAAATTTTAAGATTGGGGTCTGAGAAAAAGCATTTGCGGCTGTAGTTTTGTATAACACGAGTCTTGTAACACACTATTTCCGAAAAGATTATCAACACCATTAATAAATAACAAATCAGGGAATGCTTCCTATGAGAAGACTATGTTGTCTATTGCTTCTTCTCTGCATTTTCATCGGAACACTCAATTCTGTTAGAGCCTCCACGGGAAGTTTTATTGTTGAAGCTGGGAAAGAACTTCCTTACAAAATAGACGTTTCTTCAGGAGACAGAGTTCAATTGAACTTCATTACTACAGGCGATCCAAATAGCAATTTTTGCTTTTCGCTAACCTTTCCAAACTCAACAATCTTAGATCTTGGAGAGGTTGACAAATATTCAATCAGTTTTACTTCGGATACCTCGGGAACGTGTGAACTTCTTTTTAACAACACTAGCTCGTTACAACCCTCATTTGTTGCTCTAAACTATGAAGTGGAACACTATATTCTCGGAATCCCGCAAATGATATTCCTACTCATAGTGATAGTTGTTCTTGCAGTAATAATCATGACAGGTTACGTAATAATGGGTAAATCTTCTTACTGAAAATGAAACTTACTCTAATAACCAAAAAGCTAACCTTCTAAGCATAAATAAGATACTGTAGCGCCGATTAAGTAGACAAGCTGTAGAAAGATTCCCTTTTGTTGTGTTACTAATGCCCAGAAAACGTAAATAGAATTCGACATCTACACTTAGGGCACTGGTGATAAATCATTCTCCCTTCACTATCGCATTTAGGTTCCATTTCAACGTAGCACGTAGGACAAAGACGAGAGGTGTTAGTCGGCATTGCCATCAAATCAAAACTTTCTTAACAAAGATATAACGTTTACCACGAAAAGAGCTAAAAAAATAAGGAAAGAAGAAGAGTTTAGATTATATGTTTGACTTGTTTGCACTTGTTGACATTCCTTGTGGAAGGTCAGGGAAGTTTGCACTAACTTTTTGTTCTGCAACAATGGCTGCTTCAGACAGGATTTTTGAGGCGTCCTCGTTTACATTATCAAAATTAAGTGACATTCCTCCAGATGCTCCTGCTTCAAACATTAAGCCGCTTAGCATATTGCCTATGTCACCGAGCTCTCCTTCAGCTTCAGGCAGAACGCCGCTTAATCCGCTGCTAATGCTGCGTAATACACCGATGCATGGACCTAATGTTGCAACAACATCGCCTAATTCACTGACTGTTCTTATGCGAAGCGCCACTTGATCAAGTGCTAATCTTGCGTTCATGATTAGTTTTGACATTTTGCGCAGTTCTGCTATTTCATTAGCGTAGATGTTCGCGTGCGCCTGGTCATGTACAGTATAAGAATCGACAAGTTTTGAAAAGAGTGCTTTGTCTTTTTGCGTAAAACGTTCGTTTGCTTGGTCAAGTTTACTAATTTGCAGGTCAAGTTTTCGGATTGCGAAATCTAAACGGGGTTTTAATGGTGGCGCAGGTTGCACTGTTTGCTTAAGTGTAGTCATGAATGATTCTCCTTCTTTTCTTGTTTCCCATTTTTTTGCGAAGTGTTCAGACATGTTAATATCCTCATTGACATGATTCAACCGCTTGGGCTTTTATTTGTTGTTAACATGCCGGTATATACATGAAATCAAAACTCAGATTAGAACGTATCAAAAACTTTTTTTGCCTAAAAAATTCAGGATATTGTTTGGTTCCAAAAATAAACTTCGTTATAGCACATTAAAACTGTCGCGGCTTGTGCTCCATCATGTAGGATGTCCAAGTTTGCACCATATTTAGCGAGTAAAAAATTTACATCATCATAAACTTTAGTCGACAGAGCATCTGCTGGAAACAGGCCCCAGATAGTGTCGTTCGGTGTTCGAAAACCAAATCCGTAATAGCTGGGTACAACATATGCCACTTGAGGAGTGCTTTTGCCTAAACTTGCGGGGTCATTGTTTATTGTCGTCCAAAACTTTTCCAAAGCCTCAAAATGATCGTTAGATAGAGTGCCGTATGTGCCTATTTGAGGATAGCTAAATACAATAGCGTACTTTGCTCCGGCATTGTACGCTAGGGTTAAGTCCGTGTACAATTCATCACCCGATTCTAAGTAAGGTGGTTGATCGTACTTCCAAGTTACAATGACTCCCCAGTCTTTGCCGAACGCGTCTGCTGCTCCTCTGCAAAGAGAAATGTGACGTAGTCTGCTTTGGTTACCTACAAACTCCGCAAAGATGCTGGTATAGTTTGATTGGTAGTCATACCAGTATAGTCCATAATCTGAAGTAAACATTCTTGGAGCAAACTGCAAGTAATAGTCTGTGAAAAACGAGAGATTTCCCACGAAATAGTTGGCAGTTTGAGCATAGCTAGTTGTGTCATTAATTAACCTGAATTTTCCGTCATCTAACTGGTTTCCACCAGGTTCATCATATCTGTAGATTCCAAGAAATCTATCACTATACTTTGCTTTCGCATCCACCATCCATTGGGTAATGCTATAGTTGTACATATCTAGGCCAGTGAATAAAACGATAAAATTTAGATTGGCGTCATAAACGTAATCGCATGCCTGATTTAAAGCGGTTTCATTAAACGTTAATTCAACTGAGCCAAAGACAAAGAGATTGGTGTAACTTTTCACTTTATCCACCAGAGCCTTCACCTCGCTTACTTGATTCCCATATGCATATTCAACTCCTACATAGAAATTCAAGGATTCGTTTGATGGGTTGCTGAGCAAAAAAAGTGACAAAGTAACTATTAATGCTAATAGGATGGCGATTAAGCTGGCGAATTTTCGGTTCAACAGTTATCAACCAACAAAACAGTATTGCCCAACAAAACTATTTAACGTTTGAAACGTTCCAGCTAACCAGGATGTTACTGCCTGCGGTATAAACCTATAATTTCACCCTTAGCAATAACATGACCTTGCATTGCCGATTCTAGCTCCCTTTTGGATGAATTGGCGTCCAACGAAAGCTCCACGTCAAGGGCAAACATTTTGAAAGAATATCTATGAGTCCCTGATGGCGGACAAGGACTTGTATATCCTTTTCTTCTGTCGCTGTTCATTCCCTCCAGTCCAGGAACCACATTTTCACCTATTTTGCCTATATGAGGTGGAATGTTCCAAACTATCCAATGGTTAAAAGTCCCGCTGGAAGCGTCGGGGTCATCCACAATCAAAACTAGACTTAGTGCTTCTTTGGGGATGCCTTCTACGGCTAAAGGTGGGTTGATTCCGTCTCCATCGCAGGCGTATTTTTTAGGAATTAAAGTGTTATGTTCAAAGGCTGAACTTTTTACGGTTAATTTCTCCATAAAATTCCTTCTAGTAAAAATGATTTATTTGTTAAATAAATAGTTTAGTGATACAAGTTTATGGCTCTTTTCAGGGATTTACATTTTATCATATCAAATGTACATTTTTAAATTATTAACTTGTTTTTGCTATTTATTTCTCGTTGCCCACAGCGTTTTCCTAAACGAATTAGTACAGTCCTAATGTTTGCTTTCAGCTTAGTGCTCGAATCTGCAAGTGGCTATCGCAAGTTAGTTTTTTTTAAACCTCAGCTTTTCTTATGAGTTCAGCGGCGCTGTTGATGTTTATTTTGTAGAAAATTGCGCTGATAACAGTTGCGATTACACCGCTAATAACGACTGATATTGTGAGGTTGAGATTACTTGTAGGTATTGAGATTAAAAAGCCTGGTAGGAAACTGTTGATTATGTATGGCAGCAATGGGGCCAAGATTCCTACTCCGGCAACAAAGCAAACTACTAAACTAATTAGTGACCATTGTTGTCGAATCATTCTCGCTCGACGACTTGCGCTGAAATCAGCACCTTTAAAACCGAATGTCAATCCAATTGAGCCCAACGGCAGAATCAGAAAAAGTCCTTCAAGAAAAGCAACAATCACGATCCTAATAGATGGGTGATAAATTATAATGCCTGCCGTTCCAGTAATGAACAGAATGATAACTGAAAACAAAATCTGAAAGAAAAATTTGCTTTTTACAAGGTTCTTAGGCGAAATCGGTGATGCATAGATACGCCATACCGCTTGTCCTTCCTCGCCGATGAGCATATTACCTAAAATCATAGACATAAAAGCTGGAGGCATTAGAAAAACCATGCCCATAAAGAATGCACTAATTTGTGAAGGGGCATCTGGATTGCTTGTTATATTCAAAGATTGCATAATCGGCAATATGATGAATACTATGGGTATGATAAATACACTGATTAATTCTCGTCGTCTTGTAAATGATCGGACATCTTTACGGATGAGCGCTGCTTCGACACTTGAGAAGCCAAGTTTTCCTAAGATGCCGCTTTTCGGTTTGTAAACGGTTCCATGCGTTTGAACAGTGATTGCTGGAGGTTCGTAGAGCCCAAAGCGTCTATTTAATGCAATAGCCAGGTAATATAAAGCAGTTATAAATAATGCAGATAATGCAATGAATATTACACCTTCAACGACTATGCCGTTTAGCAAATAGAACAAGGTCACGCCAAGCCACACAAAAGGAACGAACCAAACTGCGTTTTGCGCTGCTGCTAATCCTTGAATAAACTGTGTAGTACCCTGAGTTATTGAGAAATAAATAATATAAAACGCCAAAAAGAAGATGAGTGTACCAATAAATCTGACCCAGACAGCCGCTTTTCCGCTGGATTTGTAAACTGCGCCTGTAAAACGTACCTGCAAAACACGGACGATTTCGGTGGTTGCACTCGCCATAAAAGCTGCACCAAACAACGCAAGTGTAGTTATCAATGCAGAAAAAATTAAACCATTCAACGCTGCGAAGACGATGGTGCCAAATGAAAACGCAATAACGGTTGCGAATGGGAGCCCAAATAAATTAGCTAAAATAGATGCTAGAGTATGTTCCTGCCACGTTATAGGAAGCCAATAATTAACTACTTTAGTCGCTTTTAAACCGGCCAACTGAATCTGCTGTAGCATAGTAAGGACCACGCTCAATATTAGAATCAGGGTAGGCAGAGAAACAAAGAAGCTAAGTGTCGCCTCCGAAAGAGGTGGCAAAAGGGTAGATGCAGTTGCATCAGCATATATTGCCGTAACAATAAAATTAGCTATCAAACCACCACTTATACCGATTATTGCGGACACCCAATATGGCCAATAGGCAATTATGCCTCTTTCACGGTACCTTGTGGTTTTTACTCCGCGCAGTAACCTGCCTGATTTGCGTTCAACGCGCAGAAGATAGAGGACGTTTTTCCAATTCATTTTAAAAGTTCCTCAACTACTGGTTTTAAGTCACCTGTTCCGGTAAGTTTGAGGAATATTTCTTCCAACCCTGAGCTTGGGAGACTGGCTTCTTGGCGCAACTCTGACATACTGCCTAGAGCTAAAATTTTTCCTTGATACATTATGCCTATTCGATCGCAGACTGCTTCTGCAATTTCTAAAACGTGAGTGGAAAGTATGGTGGTTATGCCTTGCTGTTTTAGTGAAAAAAGGTAGTCCTTAACTATTCTTGCACTTCGAGGATCCAACGCGTTTAGGGGTTCGTCAAGTATAAGTAGCTTGGGTCTGTGAAGAAATGCAGAGATGAGACTAATTTTTTTCTTCATGCCGTCCGAGTAGCTATTTATCATGTCTCCTTCGCGACCTTCCAGCTGCAGCGCTTTTAGGTATTCGTTTATGCGTTTTTGCTTCTCAGCGGTTGGAATGCTATAGATATCTCCGATGAAGTCGAGATATTCCAATCCTGTTAAAAACTCGTAGACGTCAGGTGCCTCGGGTACGTAGCCTACTTGCTTCTTAATGGCAACAGGGTCTTTCTGTACGTCTATGCCTAAAACATTAATCGAGCCAGCGGTAGGCTGCAACAAACTCAGCAGCATTTTTAGCGTAGTAGATTTTCCTGATCCGTTTGGACCTAACAATGCGAAAATTTCGCCGGTTGGTATGGTTAAGTTTATGTTGTTTACGGCTACTATTTCGTTGTAGCGTTTTGTGACATCGCGAAGTACAACTGCGTTTGTGCTAGTCATCTTCAACATTACTCCGAATTCAAAATACAAACGATTCTGTATTTAAGGCTAATGCGTTTTTTCTTTAGTATTAAAAATGTTCATTACGTGAAAATAAAAAAAGGAAAAAAGAAAGTCTACTTGAAATTTAATTCAAAACTTATTGGAACAGCTTCGCCCCATGACTGCCTAATCGGGCAAATCTTCTGCGCCATCCCGTATACCGTGGTGGCTTTTTTGCGTTCGCGCTCATTGTCATTTTCTAAAGTGACATTCATATTGAAGTGAACGTTAGTGAAAATTAGTTTCTCCATGCCTTCAACGTTCATCTTAACATTTGCTATAGTTTCCAAGTTCTTTAAACCAAGTTGACTGTTTTTTGCAATCAACAGAAACAGTGTATTAATACACGAAGCCAACGCGGCGGCAAAGATATCTTCTGGAACACAATAGCCTTCTTTTCCTCCAAACGATGGTGGTGGACTGACAGTTACAATTTTTTTGCCTTTAATTGAAAGTTCACATTCTGTTGCGCCCTTCCAAGTGGCGGTTCCTTCAAAGTTCATTTCTGGCATTTAAAACATCTCACCAAAAAGGTATGGTAAGGTAAAATTTAACACTTACGAAAAATAGTCGAGGATAACCTATAAGTCACTTTCTCAATTTGTGCTGCAGATTGCGACCAAGATTTTTTACGCACACCTGTTTTGTGTATTTTTGTTGTGCACCTCTACAAGTTCCACTAAATTTCGTAACCTTTATTATTATAATTTCTACCAGATACGATATGCGCCAGAAAACAAAAGGCAAACCGAATATAGCGCCTTCAGAACGCTCTTTTAAAAGGGGTCTTGCCACTTCTGGCATTTCTAAAAACGTCTCAAACAAGGTTTGGGAATGGTATAATCCACCCGAGATAAAAAAGCAGCAGTCAAATAATTCTTGATAGCTAAAACAATTAACCGGCATTCAAAAAGCCAATGTTTTTTCAAAAAAACCTTAAATCTTTCTTTCTTTCATTTGCTCCAAGACAAAACATGCCTCCGGTAATCGAAACTAACCGATTAACCAAAACCTACAATTCACTAAAAGCGGTAGACGACCTCAACATCAAAGTCGAATCAGGCGAAATCTTTGGGCTGCTGGGACCCAATGGAGCAGGCAAGACAACTGCAATATCGATGCTATGCACTATTCTCAAACCTACCTATGGAACTGCAATGGTAAATGGCTTTGACATTGTTAGGGAGGCAAATAAAGTGCGTAAATCCATAGGCATAGTTTTTCAAGACCCAAGTATCGATGACCGCTTAACTGGCAGAGAAAACCTCTACATGCACGCAAACCTATATGGAGTTCCTGCCTCTGAGCAGAAAGATCGAATTAATCGTGTTTTAAAACTTGTCGAGCTTGAAGATAGAGCTAACGATTTACTGCGGACATATTCAGGGGGGATGAGAAGGAGACTTGAACTTGGACGTGGTCTAATTCATTATCCAAAAGTTTTGTTTTTGGATGAACCCACCGTTGGTCTTGACCCTCAAACTCGAGACCATATATGGAAATACATTAAAGAACTAAAGAAAGCTCACGATATCACCGTGGTCCTTACTACACATTACATGGATGAAGCTGACAGACTTTCTGATCGTATAGCAATTATGGATCATGGAAAGATCGTTGTCTTAGATTCTCCTCCCAAACTAAAGGAAACCCTCGAAGGTGATGTAATAGTTGTTCGTGCAAACAACATAGATTTTCTTAAACAAGTTGTTAATACGTCGTTGAGCCAAAATCAAACACAGATTGTAGATGGCGCCTTAGAAATCACAGTCAGAAATGGAAAAGCAGTAATGCCACGTATCATGGAGTTGGCGACACAGAACAAAATTTATGTTGAATCGCTGCTTTTGCGTGAACCAAACCTTGAAGACGTTTTCCTGCATTATACAGGTAGAACTATTCGCCAGGATACAACAAAAGAATTGCATGGAATGGCTGCAATTCAAAGGAGAGCTATTAGATGAGTGAGATGCGTGGCCTCTACACTCTCTGGCTTAGGGAAATAAAGCGATTTCTTCGCGACCGAACCAGGCTGATTAGCAGTTTTATTCAACCGCTTTTGTGGCTTGTAATTTTCGGCGCTGGCTTTGGGACCCGTTTTTTGATTCCAGGATTAAACTATCAGCAATACATTTTTCCAGGCATAATAGGTCAGACGTTGCTTTTCACGTCTATGTTTATGGGTATCTCCGTTATCTGGGACAAAGAATTTGGGTTTATGAAAGAAATCCTTGTTTCACCTGTATCCCGCTTCACGTTGTTTTTAGGCAAAATGCTGGGGGACAGTACCGATGCACTCATTCAAGGCGTAATTGTTTTTGCTTTCGGCACATTGTTAGGAGTTGCCTTTGACCCCATCATTTTCATAATTTGTTTGCCCATAATGTTGCTTGTTACATTTGGATTAGTCAGTATCGGTTTAACGATTGCAAGCGCTATGGGCAGTCTGGAAAGTTTTGGCGCAATCCAAACCTTCATCAATTTGCCAATGTTTTTTTTAAGTGGAGCTTTATTTCCTGTTTCAGGAGCTGGAATCCCAGAATGGCTGCGCGTGGCCTCAATTTTTAATCCATTAACCTATGGCGTTGATGCTTTGCGAACCGTGATTTTAGGCTCTGCTTGGATTCCGATTCAGCCATTATACATTAACCTTGGCGTCGTATGTGTGTTTGATTTGGTGATGATTGGAGTTGGCACTTGGACGTTTAGCAGAATGAAGTAACTTGGTCAAAAAAGCTGATCTCCAAGAATATTTGCTGTCGCTCCGATGAGATGAATATTCTTAAAAAGCGGTCAAATAACTTTAATCCAAAACCAAATAAAAACTAGCAAAACAACCAATCTTATTCTAAGGAAAAATTTTGCAGCTACAAAGCGCTAAAAGCTGCCTCTCTGTGCATTGAAGGGTTGGAAGAACAACAAGAATTTTTTAGGTTTTGTTGTTCTAGCAGACAAACTCTTTTTTAGAAAAATAGTTTTCTTCTTCCTTAAGGCTATTTGCCAGTGTATAATTAGATGTTGAAAAAAGATGTTACTTGTTTGTCATTTCGTTGATTTGCTGCTCCATCGCATGTCCACGGCAGAAAACAACTGCTTTTTCAACGCCTGGGACAGTTTTTGCTGCATCTCTCAAGTCTGCTGCGAGTTTAAATGCGATTGGACAAAAAGGACTGGTTGGAACAAATTCGACCGTAACTGTTCCCGGTGCGGTTTCTTTCACACTTTGGATCATTTGCATTTCTTCGAAGCTTTGTTCAGTTTCGGGGTCTTGTACTTTGCCTACTTCTTGGCGAACTTTGTCTTCAAGTTCAGTCATAAACTCAACCTCGAGTAATGAAAGAAATATGAAGAAGCATTGCATATAAACTGATTGTTAGAAACTAAACTAGTATTTTTGAGGTGTATTGAATGATTTTAGATGAATCTTGTATTTTCTGCAAAATTGTGCTTAAGCAAGCGCCATCAAGCATACTATATGAAGATGAAAAAGTGATAGCTTTTCTTGACATTCGACCCTTAAACTTGGGGCATTCACTTGTCATACCTAAAGATCACTTCGTCGATATCTTTGATATCCCTGAAAAAGAACTTGACGCAGTTCACGAAGCAGCAAAAACGTTTTCCTCTGCTATTAAAAATGCCACAAATGCTGATGGCATAAGCATAATTCAACAGAACGGCAAGGCTGCAGGACAAGACATTTTTCACTTCCACGTGCATGTGGTTCCCAGGTTTACAGGTCAAAAACTGAAGTCTTTTAGTGAACTCGCAGAAATCGATCGACCCATACTAGATGAATTGGCAAAAAAGATTCGCGAGTATCTTTAAGAAATTAAGGTGCTATTCTAGTTTATAGTACAATTCCAAATGCGTTGTCTGCTTTCCACACCTTTTTAGGGGATTCGCCCCTTTCTTAAGAAAAGTAAAAGCCTGGTCCGTTGCTGAGTTATTTTGATATATGAGCATGCTTTTAAGGAAGATAGAACTATTGATTTCAAATTGGGTAAATCGAGGTTTCCTGTTTGGGAAAGAAGAAAGTGTTGAATGAAGGCTCAATAAGCGAAATGACTTATCCAGGACAGGGTGAAGTCTTAGGTGTAGTTACAAAACTCTTAGGCTTTGACCGCATCATGGTTAAATGCCAAGACGGCGCTGAACGCCTATGTCGTATCCGCGGCAAAATGAAACGTCGCGTTTGGATACGTGAAGGCGACATCGTTATCGTATCACCCTGGGAATTCCAAACTGACAAACGCGGCGACGTTGTCTGGCGCTACACCCATTCCCAAGCTGAAAACTTGAGGCGCAAAGGCATCTTGACCCTTTAAACCAAGAATTTTTTTGTGCTTCATACTTTTATTATACATCGCTGAATCATCCAGCTGAGGTTAAACTCGAAAAATCTTTGTTTTTTGGTTTTGTTAAGAGTGGTTTTAATACCTTCAAAGAGAATAGCTCTGTGACTATTTATGTCCCGTAAAGCCCGCGAACGCATAGACCACCTAGAAAAAACAGTGGAACGCAGAGACAAAATGCTTAACCATGACAAAGCCAAAGAACGCGCCACTGTTGAAGAGGTTTTTGATCAAACTACCCGTATGGTGGTTTTTGACTTGTTAAATAGTGGTATACTCTACGAACTCAACGGCGTTGTGAGTTCAGGTAAAGAAGCACGGGTTTACTGGGGAACAGCAAAGGACGGCACGGATTTGGCAGTGAAAATTTACTTGACTTCTTCTGCTGAATTCAAACGTGGTATGCATAAATACATTGAAGGTGACCCTCGATTCAAAGACGTCAAACATGATACCCGCTCATTGATTGCGGTTTGGGCGCAAAAGGAGTTTAGGAATTTATCTGAGGCTGCTCAAGCTAAAGTGCGTGTGCCAATACCCATCGCCGTCAAAAGCAACGTGGTCGTAATGGAGTTTATCGGCAAAAAAGGCGTCAGTGCGCCATCCCTAAAAGAGCGACCTCCAACTAACCCAGAGCATGTCTACAA
>Ga0315535_1001932_pt1 | contig 13576 bp, 11 predicted proteins | sample SalMarSW160220MG_2_FD_203092 | JGI IMG/M metagenome (GOLD analysis project Ga0315535, IMG submission 203092) | Salt marsh sediment microbial communities from the Plum Island Ecosystem LTER, Massachusetts, United States - Salt Marsh Sediment SW1602-20 ...
GAAGTGCCACAAGACCACGTAGAATCTGTCCAAAGATCACCATAACTACACCAATGATTCCAATATATTTTGCATTCTTGGTGTTCGCTTTCTTAATTTCAAGCCCTGTATCACGGGCTATTGCTATAGGTGCAGTAGAAGTTATTACACTTGCCAGAAAGAATCGTTTTCCATCTTCAGTAAATGCACCTTCTAATGAACCGTCATTCACTAATTCTTCAATTACCTCACGAATATATTGTTCATTGAATCCGATAAGATTACTGATAATCTCTAGAGAACTGACCTTTCCAACACTCACAGTTTCATACAATCTAGTTTTTAAATCCTCATTGTTGGGTGATTTGTGATCGATTACCATACTTTCTCACAGCAATATGGATATCGAATATCTATATAACCAAAACACACTACGCAGGCTCTCACCATGTGGTCACAACGAAGGGACTCAAAAGAGGACCACAACGTGTTACTTTTACAATCATTTAATGAAATCATATTCCACGTATCACACTGATTCAATTACAATACTGAAGTAATGTAGAATAATATAGCTCAGTTACATTTACGACGAATAAGGACTATCGCTAGGATTGCAATCGGTATAGCTGCCATTACTCCAATAGTAATAAGAGGTAATCCTCCACCAATTTCAATCGTGTCATATACTGAAACATTGTCGAAAGCCCAGTCATCCCAAGTGTAGAATCCAAAGTACGATGTTGTTGTAATATCAGTGTCTGTGACCTGGAGGATAAGTGTAGAATTGAGATAGACAGACATTAGCCCACTAAAATCTCTTGTAATCGCAAGATGCTGCAACATCCCAGTTAGAAGAGGGTGCGGCTCACCTATGTAATTGACAAGATTTGTCTTGAAGCTATTATACCATTTCTCAATTGTGTATGAGTAACTATCACCAGCGGGACTAGATGATTGTACAAGGCTTAATGCATATGATACTGAATAATCAGGTTTCTCAGGACTCATGAAGTAGATCTTCATAATATCTAATTCTTCACCCCAATCACCGACTTCAACCAAATCAAATTTCCATGTTCCGACTGTTACATTGCTTCTATAATATGCACGAACGGCGGAAATATGATCACCTTGCACTCCACGCAAGATGCCATCTATAATCTGACAAGAATAATTTTCCCACAGAGCAGGGTCTAGTTCATCGAAAGTCTCCGACCATACTAATGCTCCCGATACTTGTGTAGGAGTAAAAAAGAGAATACAAAGTAGTGTTAATAACTCAAGTCCCAGAATAGAGCGATTCTCCTTCATTACAACGCGCAATCCTCAAACCAACTGACTACATTTGGTCATTATTGTAATTTTCGTACTGCGCAATTTCGATGATTTATAGATGGAAGAACTGAAAAATAAACAAAAGGGATATTTATTTATTTTCAAAATCCAGCAATCAGCGGGTTAATTAGGGCGGATGTCATATCTGGAACAAGCATCGGGCGCATTATCCAAATGTGTCTGTGTTAGGTTCATATTTTGAACCATTTTAGGAGAATAACAAAAATGGCAAGTAAAGGAACTATGGCCGTTATTGTCATCGTCATTATTGGGATAGCTAGCGCAGGGGCTTACATTATTATGTTTAACCCCTTTGGTCCACAAACCAATCCATATAATGTAGCAGTGGTATTTGCTACTGGTGGATTAGGTGATAAAAGCTTCAATGACGCTGCCTATACTGGTCTACAAAAAGCCAAAACTGACTTTGCAAACATAAGTTTTGACTTTACGTATGCAGAGCCTACGGCGATATCGGATTATGAAGGATTTCTACGAGGATTTGCGCAACATGCACAATATATAGAACCCTACGATCTGATCATTGCGATAGGATTCGACCAAGAAGTAGCTCTTCAGACAGTTGCGAACGAAACGCCTAATCAAAAATTCGCTATTGTAGACATGTACATTGATCCAATTGTCTATCCTAATGTTGCATCACTACTGTTTAGTGAGCAAGAAGGTTCTGCTCTCGTTGGTGCAATTGCAGGTCTGACAACTACAACTGACAAAATTGGTTTTGTTGGTGGTCAGGATATTCCATTGATCAACAAGTTCGCTGCAGGCTACGTCTTTGGTGCTGGTTACGTAAACCCAATGATTAACGGTAGTACGAACATTGCAGCAAACGTTACAATAGCATACACAGATGACTGGGTTGACACAACTGCTGGACAGACTCTTGCAGATGGTATATATGATTCTGGTGCAGATATCATCTTTGCCGCTGCAGGTCGTTCAGGTCTTGGTGTGTTTGATAGTGTCAAGGATAAGAACACAACTTCTAGTGTACCACTCTGGGTTATTGGTGTTGATTCACCACAGATGTACTACGGCACTGCAGATCCAGCTGATCCTCAACCTCCAACACTCTGCCTAACTTCAATGCTGAAGCGTGTAGATGTTGCAGTCTACGATGTTATTTCGGATTGGGTTATTGATGGTACTTGGAAGACTGGTTTTGATTTATTGTACACATTCAATCTAGCAAACAATGGTGTTGGTTTTGAGATCAATACTGCACTATTGACCCTTCCAACGTCAGTCCTCAATACGGTCAACAACTTCAAGGCTGCGATAATTGCTGGAAATATAACAATTCCAGACGCAATCTATTGGACATAAAATTGAAAGAGGGGTTCTCCCCTCTTCCTACTCTTTTTTCTTTCATTTTTTTTGACAGTATGATTAAATAGTACGATAGTGTTGTCAAATAGAAATGAGGATTCATCCTCCATCACTGTCCAATTATAATCATTATCAGAGGATATTATCATGAGTTTGGAGTATGCTGTAGAACTAGAAGGAATAACGAAAATATTTCCTGGTGGAGTCCAAGCCAACAAAAATATCACTTTAAGAGTCCGAAAGGGAGAGGTAATTGGCCTTCTTGGCGAAAATGGAGCTGGTAAAAGTACGCTCATGAATATTCTTTATGGTCTCTTGAAACCCGATGAAGGACGGATTGTCATTAATGGAGAAGAGGTTGACCTGGCATCTCCTCAGGATGCCATCCTCCGTGGTGTCGGTATGGTCCACCAACATTTCAAACTTATACCAGTTCTTACTGTTACAGAAAATGTCGTTCTCGGTTTAGAACCAATTCTAAAAAAAATGAATATTACAAGCATTCCTGCAGGTTCTCTACTCGGATCAATGTTACCTATTGATTTCAAGACTGCTGCAAAGAGAATCAGGGAAATCGGTGATGAGAATGGACTTCCAGTTGATCCAAACTTGAAAATTCGCGACTTGTCTGTAGGGCTGCAACAACGAGTCGAAATCATCAAGATGCTATATCGTCAAGCTGAGATTTTAATTCTAGATGAGCCAACTGCTGTGTTGACCCCACACGAGGTCGATGAACTATTCGAAACACTAAATGAATTTGTTAAAAATGGAAAGACTATCATATTGATTACGCACAAACTTGGTGAATCAATGGCACTTTGTGATAGAATCTGTGTTCTTCGGGATGGAGAACTTGTTGGTATAGTCGACAAAGAAAACACTAGTCCACAGGAACTAGCCCAGATGATGGTTGGCCGGCCTGTTGTCTTTACCACTGTGAAAGAACCAAAAACACCAGCTAATGTTGTTCTTTCTATCGAGAAATTAAGCGTCTTTGATAATAGACAGATAGAGAAAGTAAAAGAAGTAGATTTGGAAGTTCGGTCGGGTGAGATTTTTGGAATTGCAGGGGTTCAAGGTAACGGTCAAACCGAGCTAGTGGAGGCTATAACAGGTTTACGGAAAATAAAAGGTGGAAAGATACGCGTTGGAAATGTTGACATCACTGGAAAAAATGCCAGATACATTAGAGAAGCAGGAGTTAGTCATATTCCAGAGGACCGTCATAAAAGAGGGATAATTCTTCCATTTGCAATAACAGAAAATATCGCACTTGGTAGTCATTACAAGGCACCATATGCAAAAGGTCCCCTACATACAATCCTTGCCAAAAATGCAATACGAAAAAGGACCAAAGAACTTGTGCATGATTATTCTATACGATTGTCAAACGTGGATGACCTAGCATCAACACTAAGCGGCGGAAATCAGCAAAAAGTTGTCGTAGCTAGAGAATTAGCTGCAAATCCAATACTAGTTATTGCATCACAACCTACTCGCGGTTTGGATGTTGGTGCAACTGAGTATATTCATGAAGTTTTGATAAGTCTGAGAGATGCAGGAGTTGCTGTTCTTCTAGTATCTGCAGAGCTAGACGAGATTCAAAATCTATCAGATAGAATTGGCGTCATCTATGATGGAAAGATAGTTGCAATCAAAACTCCTGGTGAAGCAACTTCCACAGAACTCGGTCTATTGATGGCAGGACATTTGAATGATCCTATGCAAGAGGAGGTCTAATTCTTATGAGTGAGCAAGATGATACTTCAATTGAAGTATATGAACAGATTTCAGAAAATATTTCTAAAGTCGGACAAATCATTCAAGGACTAATTTCGAAGGTTACCAGTAAGGAGTTCATCGATCAAGCTATCTGGACCATTGGTTCAATACTCCTTGCATTGATTGTTGCTGCAGTTATCATGTTGATGGGCGGATATGATCCTGGTCAAGCATTCATTTGGCTTGCAGTGGGAGCATTTAGTCAATTCGACCAAGTATTATGGTACGCATCTCCGCTAATTATCGTAGGCCTTTCTGTCGCAATAGCTTTCAGATGCGGTCTCTTCAATATTGGAGCAGAAGGACAGCTATACATGGGCTCAATGGCTTCGGCACTTTTAGCTTATCTCTATTCATTTCCAATCCTAATTCATCCAATTCTTTGTCTTGCAGTTGGAATGCTAGCAGGGGCTGCTTGGGGTTTCATTCCTGGGTTACTAAAAGCGTACAGAGGAGCCCACGAAGTCGTTACCACAATGATGCTAAGCTATACTGCCATTCTTTTCACGAGTTGGCTAGTCAGCTCTAATGGCCCATTTTGGGATGGTAGTTCGGTTCCTCGGACACCACAGTTTTATGATACTGCATTGCTTCCACTAATCTTTGGGAACTACCTTCATTTCGGTTTTATTATTGCACTGATGGCTGTCTTCATTGTCGATTATCTAATCAACAAAACTGTTCTCGGTTATGAAATGAGAGCTGTAGGCTATAATACTGAAGCAGCGGAATATGCAGGGATTAATAGCAAAAAGAATATTGTATTAGCCCTTGTAATCAGTGGAGCATTAGCAGGGTTGGCAGGATCTACTGAAATTCTGGGTACCTATGATCGATTTACTGCTCGCTGGTCCTCTGGACTTGGCTGGGACGGAATTACAGTAGCTGTACTGGGTAAGAATAATCCATGGGGCGTACTTGCAGGTGGAATTTTCTTTGGAGCATTGAAAGCAGGCGGCAATACAATGCATGCCATCGCTCATGTCCCAATTGAAATGGTGAAAGTGATTCAAGGACTTATTGTCCTCTTTGTTGCGGCTCCAAGAATAATTGAATGGTTAATGGACCACACGCAAGAAAACAAGGATGATGCTAAAATAGAACCTGCAAAAGTCGTTCCACGATTATTGATAGCTATCTTTGGACTTGCATCAGTATTCATCGGTCTTGCTGCTTCTAGAGTTGCTTTAATTTCGGGACTAATCTCTCCTGTCGTTTCAATTGGTGCAATAATACTAATGTTAACTGCTGTAATAGGAACCTTGCTATTCATTGCGGAATATTCTCGAAATCCGCGAGGTACGCAGTTGTTATTGATTATAGCAATAGGCTGGCTGCTAGGGGGAGGAATATTCTCGATTGGAGTTGGTTATTTGGACATTACGTCAATACTTATGGGCGCAATTGCACTTGTTTTCTGGTTCGCTATGCTACTGCTGACAAAGCGTGAAACAGAGGAGGCGATTCTCTAATGAAATTGCCAAATTATCGTTATCTAGCAGGCCTTTGTGCAATTATTATTGGTTTGATAGCCATTCTCACACTACCCCCAACGCAACAAAATATCGCTGGATGGATTCTTTCAATCACTTTGCAAATGGCTACCCCCCTTGTCCTTGCTGCAATTGGGGGTATGTTTAGTGAAAGAGGCGGAGTGGTCAACATTGGACTTGAAGGTATGATGTTAATGGGTGCATTTTCTGGGGCTGCAGTAGCATGGTATCTTAAGGATGCATTTCTTGGAGTTCTTGCTGCATGCGCTGCTGGAGGACTTCTTGCAGCAGTCCACGGTGTCGTCTGTGTAAAGTTCAAAGGGAATCATATTGTTAGTGGTACAGGTGTTATTCTCTTTGGTACTGGATTTTCTACAATAATGCTTGAACTAGTTTGGCACCAAAAGGGGCAAGGAGAACATATTGCAAATACAATTCCTGATATTGTAATTCCACAAATCCAAAATGTTCCATTCTTTGGACCTGCATTTAGTGCAATCTCGCCAGTTGTAATCTTTATGTTCGTTATAACAGCAATCAGCTGGTATGTTCTATATAGAACTCCATTTGGTCTAAGATTACGAGCAGCAGGAGAAGATCCAAGCACACTTGACTCAGCAGGTGCAAGTGTTGAATGGACAAGAGTGATTGGGGTTATCATCAGTGGATGTCTATCTGGCTTAGGTGGAGCATACCTATCTATAGGATTTGGCTCGGCTTTTGCAAAGGAGATGACATCTGGAAGAGGATTCATCGCGCTTGCTGCAATGATATTCGGTAATTGGACTCCGATAGGAATCTTAGGTGCAGGTCTATTCTTTGGCTTCTTGGATGGACTAAATTACTTCATCCAAATTTACTTCCAAGCGCTACTACCTTTCGCTAACTTCATAGCAATGCTGCCATTCGTCCTTGTTGTTGTCGCATTAGGACTGATTCGGAAGTCTGTTCCACCTAAAGCAGATGGAATACCCTACGAGAAAGAGAAGAGAGGATGATATTAACTTGAATGGACGGAGGAGTGTACAGAATAAACTATGTATGCTCCTCTTGATTCATATTTCAATCTGTAATTCTTCTAAATAGCTTCAGGTAATTAATGCTCTTTTCACTAGGTTCCATTTTTTCAAGGACACCAATGGCTTCCATGTAATGAGCATCGACTTTCTTTTGAATACCGACTGTAATTATCTTCTCTACAAGCTTGCTCAATGTATAGAGGTGCACATCTAGACCCTTTTGCGTCAAGCTATTCATGTCAACTTTCCATTTGCTCAGATGTTTTAGATAATTCAAATTAGACTGTATTAGAGTAGCATCAGTCTGAACAGGGTCATGTCCCGGAATAATATGAGTCCACTCTCGAGTCAGATAATCTTCAAGGGTTGAGATGTATGTGTCGAAATCCAAACTGTTCACATATGGTGCATTTGACTCGATATTATCCCCTACAAATAATATCTTCTCTCTATGATCATAACATGATGATGAGTCAATAGTGTGCCCTGGGGTATGGAAAAACTCTACTCCATCATCTTCAAAGATGTAATTCGTATCGAATACAGTTGTTGGCGGTGTAAGAATTACTGTTCCCCGCTGAAACTCCTGATTCTTCTTTAGTTCATCAGCCCATTCTATTATCATCCGGGTTTTACAATCTCGATGGCTAAGTATCATAGCACCCTTAAAATAGCAATTTCCCCACACATGGTCCCAATCTGCGTGTGAATTGAATACCACAATTGGCTTGTCTTGATGACCATTCTCCTTGATTATTCTCGCAATCTCTACCATAGAATCTGGACCAATGAATGTATCACAAACATAGACGCGATGGTCTCCAAAAATCAAGTGGGTTGTAGTGTAGAATGGTTCTTGAAATGCAACAGTGAGATTTCTTTCTCCTATCCAATGTAATTCCATTTTAATTCGTTTAGTTTCGAAGACATAACCTTCTTGAAGTTCTCTATCCACGCTAACTGTTTTATTGAGGACGTGAGATGAATCATTATTAGGACCTCTTCTTCATTCGGTATTCGCCATGACAAAGCCGCGCGTACTTCTCACTGGTGCATCAGGCTCGATGGGTGGAGAAGCTTTCAAAGAGTTATTGCGAAGACAATCTGATTACGATATCGTTCTAATCCTCAGACCTTCAAAAATCAACAAAAAAGCCTTCAAGAAATATCTTCCAAGTGATAAGATTCCAAATGGGCAAAAAGGTGTTGTCCAAGAAAATGGTCTCAAAGTTGTGTGGGGAGACCTTACTCATTACCCTGATGTTTTAGAAGCTGTTTCTGGTGTTGATTATGTACTGCATCCCGCATCATTTATTGCTCCTGCAGCTGATCACAACCCCGAACTCGCAGAGAAAATCAATGTTGGTGGTACTAAGAATATCATCGAAGCAATCAAGGCACAGGAGAATGGAACAGAGCGAATTAAAATGGTCTACATCTCATCTGTCGCAATCTATGGTGATAGGTTAGCTCCTATCTACTGGTTGAGAACAGGAGATCCTCTAAAGCCAAGTGTATACGACTTCTATGCGATTACAAAAATAAGAGCAGAACGAGCGGTCATTGAATCAGGTCTTAAGTACTGGGTATCAATCAGGCAGACATTCATCACCATCCCAGATTCGATGAGTCTGATAGATCCAATAATGTATCATCAACCGATTGATCAACATATCGAGATGGTAACATCCGAGGATGCGGGGTACGGTCTTGTGCAGACCTTAGAAACCCCTGAAGATTTCTGGGGTGAGATCTACAATATGAGTGGAGGAGCGTCTTGCAGATTCATTTACTTTGAATATATGGAACAGAGTCTGAGGAATCTAGGTATGGGTGACTTTCGGAAAATTATGGATCGCAATTGGTTTTGTACTCGTAATTTTCATTGTGGCTGGTACTTGGATAGTGACAAACTCAATAGCTACCTTGGTCATTGGCGGCATACACTAGAAGACCACCTGCAACAGGTGAAAGATGCAGCTCCTTGGTATTTCAAATTAGCAAAATATGCGCCAACGAGAATAGTGAGAAGTCAATTCACTGAGAAAATGACGAAGGGCAAAGATGGAACCATGAATTGGATTGAAACTAATAATCAAGGACGCATCTCTGCATTTTGGGGTTCTCGTGAAAAGTGGGAACAAATTCCAGATTGGGATACTGATATGCCAGATCCAAATACTGAAGCATACCCATTAGATCATGGGTATAATAAAGATATTCCATTTAACGAACTCACAATAGAAGATATGAAAAACGCTGCTGAATTCAGAGGTGGTGAATGCCTCTCATTGCAGGTTGGTGATGTGAGCGAGAAGCTCGATTGGAAATGTGCTTTTGGTCATTCATTCAAAGCGAGTCCAACTCTGATACTTAAGGCAGGTCATTGGTGTCCGGAATGTCTTGCACCACCATGGAATTATGATGAGATAGCAAAGAAGAATCCATTCTTCGCTCAAGTATACTATACCAATCATGACAAGGATGAAAGCAATTACTACGACGAGAAATGCTACGAAGATATTCTCTGATATTGAAAAAACTTGCTTCGAACATTTCTCTGATATATCAAGTAGATAGTAACTCAGTTAGAAGCTGTGAGGATATTGGAAATGTCTATAATCCATAAAATACTTGAAGAAACACCCGTTGCTTATATGAGAATACATGGAAATTTTGAGGATATTGCTGAAACTCTTGAAATCATCAAGAAAATAATCGGAACGAAAATCAATGGATATCCGATAGTTGTTCATCATTGGCTTGTTCAGGATAGAGATGGACATGACATGGATGTGTGCATTCCAATTTCAGAGAACATCGATCAAGATGAAGTCAAGACTATGAATCTTGATAGCTGTGAAGCAATGACAATGGTTCATCGAGGTTCATATGATACTATCAACGAAACCTATAGACAAATCACAAAGGTAACTTATTCTCACGGATTACCTATTGCTGAATCTGGAAGGGAGGTTCTTCTCAACTTTGATATTGAAAAACCTGAGGAAATCATCATTGAGGTACAGGAAGTACTACATGACTGGGATAATCGATTTTCAAAACAACTTGGTGAAGTGCTGGGACAAGATGCTAGAACCAAGATCTTAGAATGTTATACTGGTGTCACGCACAAATCAAGTGTAGAAGAACGTGCAGAAGCTGTGAAATGTGCTGTAGATATATTAGATGAAATTGCAACTGAAGAGCAGAAATTTGAAATTCTTTCTCAATGTGCGCATGTCTTTCCACCAGAACTAATCGAAAATATGAGACTAGTCTATGCTAAAACCCAAAGCGTCGATAAGGTTCTAGAAGCTATGAATAGCGCGGGGACCTATCCTAAATATACAATGGAAGGAAATATTCTCTATAGCACAAAACAACCCTATAACAAAGCTGTATTTGATAAGGCAAAAACAAGAGAAGAAAAGATGAAGGCTTACTGTTTCTGTCCAATGATTAAACACAACTTGGATGAGATTAGTGGATCCTTCTGTTACTGTGGATCTGGCTGGTCTCGACGACTATGGGAAGGAATCCTTGAAAAACCTGTGAGAGTCGAGATTGTGAAGTCATTAACAAGAGATGATGATGAATGCACCTTTGCAGTGCATCTTCCAGAGAAATGAATAGGCTATACTTCGGGTTTGTACCCCTCTTCAAGTTTTTTGCGGACTCGCTGTGCCAAGAATTTCTCAGCTGCTTCATAACTTGTGAACTCACGACATCCCGTGGTTCCAGGTGTTCCAACTCTTCCAAAATGAATTGTCACTGAGTTGCCTTTCACTTCAGCTTTCCAAAATTTCTGATTTCCATTACCAGGATCACCCTGTATAAGTCGACCAGTCCTTCTGAAAATTACACCCATAATAAATCAAGTCCCTAGTATTACTACTAGATGTCTATCAACCGGTGATATACATTATGCTCTGTTCGTTTCATTATCAATTTAATTTCTTAAATAATCCTATATGACCATAGAGGAATTATTATAATTCGGGAATCATTTTAGTCAACAGTAATATTGAGGAGAAACACAATTGTCACTAGACACAGCTGGCACTATGATGTTTAAACTAGTGCTAATTGGTGATGCGGCAGTTGGGAAGACTTCTATAAGACGTAAATACCTCGGTAAGGGATTCATCTCTAGCCATATAGCAACTATCGGAGTTGACTTTGCTCAAAAATACGTTCAAGTAGATCGCACGACCTGCAGGCTTGTGATCTGGGATCTTGCGGGTCAAACAGGGTTTGAAAGAGTCCGGAAACACTACTATCTAGGATGTAGTGCATTAGTTCTTGTCTATGACATTACAAGTCGGGAAACTTTTGATAATATGACTCGCTGGTTAGCTGAGGCGTATAAATATTCAGGAGAGATTCCACCCACAGCAATTCTAGGAAACAAATCTGACTTACGCGATTCAGATGATTGCACTGAGTTCATTCAACCTGAAGAAGGACAAGTATTTGCAAAAATATTCACAGAGAAGCTTGGAATTCCTTCTGTATTTTTTGAAACCTCCGCTAAAAATGGTGAGAATATTGAGGAATCATTTGCGACTCTTACCCGTTTGATGATTGCTGAAAATAATAAGCAGAAAGGGATGAAGAAGTAATTATCAATTTTCCAAAGAACCTGACCATTAATGAAACAGGGATACTCTTTTAATGACTTAGAAACAGATGAGCATGCTTTTTCGTGTAGAGGTGAATTTGAGTTGTCGTCAAAACTGCATGGTACATTAATGTTCAAAATTGCTCTCATAGGAGATGCAGCTGTGGGCAAAACTTCCATCAGACGTAAGTATCTAGGTAAAGGATTCATTTCTAGTCATATAGCAACAATTGGTGTGGATTTCGCCCAAAAGACGGTGAGGGTGGAAGATCAACCTGTTCACCTTGTCATATGGGATTTAGCTGGACAAGATGGCTACGATAAAATCCGAAAGCACTATTATCAAGGTTGTAGTGCACTGATTTTGGTTTATGATATTACAAATCGCACCTCTTTTGAGAATGCATCTGCTTGGTTAGTGGAGTCCTATAAACATATAGAAGAAATTCCTCCTATTGCAGTGCTAGCAAACAAAGCTGATCTCCGCACTCCTGACAATGCACTAGGCTTGGTTTCTCATGAAGAAGGTGCAAGCTTCACTAAAGCGTTATGCGAAAAACTTGACGTGCCAACTATCTTTTTTGAAACATCTGCTAAGAATGGTGAGAACATTCAAGAATCGTTTACAGAACTCACACGTATATTGATTGCAAGGTATCAAACAGAACAATGGAAAAAGAATAAGTGATTTTAGTTATATTTTGCAATTCATTTTACAGGTAGAAAGGTGTTCTTATCCATCTTAATGCATCCGATACTAACATCGTGTTGTGCGAAATTTAGGTGTATGAAATTCATATTAAATTCGGACCACTCAATTGATGGAACCGAAAAACAATGATTCCACGCAGATACTCTCCTCGTGATTTTTTATTCACAACTCAAAACCGCAAGTAAGAAACGAAGTTGTCTTCGCACCATATAGCTTCTAGTTTCTTAGCTGTTTCTGATGAACACTCAATCTCGTTCAATCCATGAAGTAATGTAGCTGGAATAACTCCCGAAATTATTTGAGAAAGCTGAAACGCATTCAGATGAATATCCGGCTCACGTTCAGATTTCTCAACCTGCAGACTCCCTTTATTTGGAATAAGTGTGTATGTTCCTGAATTCCATGGGCAATGAGTATCATCCAGTTTGATTGTGACCCACTCGGAAGCAGTTTGTGGTATTGCAATGGCTCCACAATAATTTTCAAAATTGATAACTCTCATCATCATTGACCCCAAGATATGAGATTCGGTGGTGCTATAGCTATCAAAGAAATGGCGTACTGGAACTTCATAATCTGTATACCACGTAATTTCCGAACTGTTTACTGCATACTTGCTGACGAGTTCGACAATCGATGGAAATACATCATTTGATATGTATCGTGTATCTCCTACAGTAAGTTTGTAGCTTGGGTGTCCACCCTCGAACATAATCCTGACTGTGCCAACAGGCTTGGTTCCTTTTTCAAAAATGAAGAAATTGCCACGTTTAATTCGCTCTTCCAGTGGCTTTTCAAAACCCCAGAATCTTGAACCAAAGCGCGACATAGATTTTTCTACTTCAACTATTTTTGGTATATCTTCAGAACCAGTAGCTTCGCGAACAGTAAGGTCATTCCTAGTTTTTCCAACTCGTAGATCTTCCTTCTTGAAGATATGTTTTGCACGTTTTTCTCCAAGAGCATAATCGAATTTCTCATAAAATGCTCTGTAAAAAGGATCTAGAATAGAAAACACAGCGCCTTCCTTTTTCATTCTCGGAAAGGCCGCTTTGAAAAGTTCTCGGATTAGGCCTTGTTTCCTATACACTGGGTCCGTTGCCACAGCCCAGATTCCAGCAAAGGGTATAGGCTTGCCTCTGATGATGTTGTCCTTATCACTAGTTATGAAGAATGAAAGGTTCGCAATGACCTTGTCATTGTCAACTGCAACATATGCCCAATCTTTATCCTGCGGTTGATTCCATCTAGCGAGCCAATCTTCCTTTTCGACATC
>Ga0315535_1001936_pt1 | contig 13567 bp, 19 predicted proteins | sample SalMarSW160220MG_2_FD_203092 | JGI IMG/M metagenome (GOLD analysis project Ga0315535, IMG submission 203092) | Salt marsh sediment microbial communities from the Plum Island Ecosystem LTER, Massachusetts, United States - Salt Marsh Sediment SW1602-20 ...
AGCGGTTCGAAGAACCCGGAGAAGATCACGATCCAGGCGTGCCGGTAGACGAGGAAGTTCCGTTCGAGAAGGTGTCGCGCCCGACGCCCACCCATCACCGACGGAGGAACGATTCTGGCTATGAGCGTGCCGGTGGTCATTGTCCGAGCTTCTTTGCGAAGGTGCGGAAGGCGATGAGCGAACCGACCACTATCCAGACGAGAAGGTACGCGACGTGCACGAACGGCGAGAAGGTCGTCGGAATCCCGAGCGCCGTGGCGCGTGTCAGCTCGACACCGTGCCACAGCGGGATGGCGTACGCGATCGGCTGCATCCAGCCGGGCAGTTGGGTGATCGGGAAGAATGTTCCAGAAAACAGGAACATCGGGACGATGCCGAACCGGAACAGGTTCGAAAGCCCGTGGTCGTCGTTCAGCCACGCCGCGTACGCGCTGACCGGAGCAGCGAACGCAAGGCCGGTGAGTGCCGCCGGGATGACCGAGATGAGACCAACACCGAGCGGCACCGCACCGAACACTGCCATGACGAGCACGAACACGGTGGACACGAACACCATGCGGACCCCGACCCAACCGAGATGGCCGATCACGAGATCGCTGATCCTGACCGGTGTTGCCAGAGTCGCGAAGTACGTCTTGGTCCACTTGATACCGGCCATCACCGGCCATGACCCGTCACCGGCACCCGTCTGCATCGCCGTCGCGGCGAGCAGGCCCGGTGCCAGGTAGGTCAGGTAGGGAACACCGACAGACGCAGTTCCGGCACCCCGGTTGACCAGTGACCCAAGACCGATGCCCATCGCCAGCAGGTAGAAGATCGGGCTGAGGAACGTGGAGATGACACTCCCCCGCCAGGTTCGCCGATAGACGAGGGCATGGGCCTCGACGACACGGAGCGCTGCGGAAGCCATCAGTCGATCAGACTGCGACCAGTGAGACGCAGGAACACGTCTTCGAGCGTGCTCCGGCGCACAACGACCGTCTCAGGTTTGCTGCCGCGTTCCGCCGCCTCGGCCGCGGCACGGTCACCGTTGTCGGTGTACAGCAGCACCCTGTCCGGCAGCACCTCCATCCGATCGGCGAGCCCTTCGAGGAGCGGGACGTTCTCCTCTTGCGTGCCGACCGGGAATCGGAGCTCCACCACGTCCTTCGTCGAGTACTCGGCGATGAGCTGGAGCGGTGACCCCTCCGCGACGATCTTCGCCTTGTCCATGACGACGAGCCTGTCACAGAGCTGCTCGGCCTCGTCCATGTAGTGCGTGGTGATGATGAGGGTCACTCCTCGCTGCTTGAGACGGTAGAGGCGGTCCCAGAGCACGTGTCGAGCCTGCGGGTCGAGCCCGGTGGTCGGCTCATCGAGGAGGAGCACGTCGGGCTGGTTGATCAGCGCCCTGGCGATGGTGAGACGTCGCTTCATGCCTCCTGAGAGACTCTCCACCTGAGAGTCGCGTCGCTCCGTGAGCTGCGTGAACTCCAGCAGCTCGTTCGCCCGTTCGGTGATCACCGAACGCGGAAGGTCGAAGTACCTTCCGTAGACGAGCAGGTTCTCGAACACCGACAGCTCGTTGTCGAGGTTGTCCTCCTGGGGAACGACGCCCAAACGGGCACGGATCGCGGGGCCCTGGGTAGATGGATCCATGTCGAGCACCCGGAGAGTGCCGTCGGTGACGGGCGACACCGCTCCGATCATGCGCATCGTCGAGGTCTTGCCGGCACCGTTGGGTCCGAGAAAACCGAACGCCTCCCCGTGACCGACAGTGAAGTCGACGGCGTCGACCGCGGTGAAATCACCGAATCGCTTCGTGAGCGCGCGTGCTTCGACGAGGTGGCCATCCATGGAAGAGGCATCGTAACAAGAGGAGCTGACAGCGGACAGCCAACAGCGAACAGAAGCCAGTCGTCAGTCGTCAGTCTCCAGCAAGAACGAGACCGGAGCCAGGCGGCCCGTTTCCTCCCCCAGGAGCCCGGAGGGCGACGTTGGGGAAGGTGGACTCGGCCGGGGGCCGAGGACGGAGGGGGTCGTTTCCTCCCCCAGGAGCCCGGAGGGCGACATTGGGGGAGGTGGACTCGGCCGGAGGCCGAGGACGGAGGGGGTCGTTCCCACCAACGTAGGCTCCTCGTGGGTTCCTGAGAACTCAAGACGGCCGGCGTGGCCGGCCTCCTGGCTAGCCTCCTTTGTCATGACCGACCTGCATCGACGAGCGCGTGATCGCTTCTTCGCGGAAGACGTGGCGTCCCCGCTGAGCGACGAGGACAAGGCCACGTTCACCGGCTTGCGGTACTTCCCGGTCGATCCGGCGCTGGTACTTCGTGTCCCGTTCCACCCGGCCACCGGCACCGTGGAGGTCGAACACTCGACAGGCGCGTCGCGCCGCTACCACCTGGTCGGGACCGTCGACGTCGAACTCGGCGACCGCGTCTTCGCGATGACCGTCCTCGACGGAGGCGACGACTCACCGTTCCTCCCGTTTCGCGACACCACCTCAGGCATCGAGACCTACGAAAGGGGTCGCTACGTGCGGGTGGAAATCCACGACGACGGGACCGCCACCATCGATTTCAATCTCGCACAGAACCCGTGGTGCGCGTACGACGAGGAGTTCGCCTGCCCGCTTCCCCCATCAGAGAACATCCTGCCGGTCCCGATCCGCGCGGGGGAAGAGAGCACCACATAGGCAGAGATCCCGCTCCCCAAGCCGGCGGAGCGGGATCCCCAGTGTTGTGGGCAGAGCTCCTAGGGTGCCGTCACCGTCACCCCAACGATGGTGTTCCCGCTCGCGCCTTCGGCCGCGTCGAACACCGACTTCGTCCAACTCCCGAACATGGGTCCGTGCATAGCGGTCACACCGCTGTAGCCGTACGAGTTCACCGACATGAGCGTCCCGGAGCCGGACGCCTCAGTGAACGGCTGGAACCACGGACCTCCGGACGACCCGCCGGTCATGTTGCAGTCGACCCGATAGGTGAGATTGCTGTTGAGTGGGTCCGTACCGAGTGGACCCCTGCAGTAGATGAGGTCGGTGCCCTTGTACTTCTGTGCAGCCGGGTACCCGAACAGCCATGCGGTGTACCCGAGAGCTCCTTCGGAGAAGGAGATGCCCTGGGTGCCTACCTCGCTCTCGACAAGATCGTTGTTGAACCCACCGGTTCCAAGCACGGCGAACCCGACGTCGTTGAGGGTTGCCTGTGTGTTGAACCCCCCCGCGTTGGCGAACCCGGCGTCGACCGTCAGGTACTCGGCGGGCCAGCAGCCGTACGCCGTGTCTGCACAGAACGAGCCGCTGGAGGTCAGCCTGGCCGGTGCGGCGTCGTAGTCGGGGATGAACATCCAGTTCGTCGCGAATCCCCCTTTGGTCTCGTCGTACACGCAGTGGCCCGCGGTCAGCACGAGCGAGCGATCGCTCGCGGTGTCCGTGACGACACTCGCAGAGCACACCCAGTAGGAGCCATCCATCTCGAACAGGACCTTGCCGGTGGTCGTGGCAACCGTTCCGCCGCCGGTCCAGGATGAACCGGTGGTGTCACCGCCGGTGCTGCCGCCACCACCCGGCTTGCCACCGCCACCGCCGCCACCACCGGGATGGTCGGGTTTCTTGAGTTCGAACCGCTGCGTGCCGGGATTGAACACGAAGTCACGCGGTACCGCCTGAGCAACCCGCGCGGGTGTCCAGAAATCGATGATGCGCTGATGTTCCGAGGCGGGAGCTTGTGAGCCCGCCGGGGTCGCGGCCGAACCCGCGTACACCATCGCAGCCATGGTCGCGAACGCAACCAGCACTAGTCGTAGCTTCCTCATAACTGTTCCTCCTCAGGCAAACCAAGCTAGGTTTACCAGGGCTCGAACACTATGCGTGGTCGTTCTGCCGCGGAGCCGAATCCCGGTCGGGTTCTTCTGGATCGGGTGGTTCGCCGGACTCGTCTTGTTCGGCGTCGGTGCGGTCGGTGATCTCGAACTCGATGACGTGCTGGATGCTCGGCTGGTAGATCTGCTCGAGAAGTCCGAGAGACCGGGGACGCGATGGTGTCGGGTTGTGCTTGTTGAACACCCACCCTCGTCTGCCCGCGTACCGAAAGAATCGAGCGAGCGCGAACCAGACCACGGCGATCCCAATGACCACGAGAACCACTTGAAGTGTCGGACTCACGACCCAATTGTCGCACCTCGGGCAGAAACCGACACCTGATCGTGTTGTCGAAGACAGCAGAAAGGACTCATCATGAACCCAACCGATCTCGTCCTCCTCATCCTCCGGCTCTGGCTAGGGGTCGTCATGCTGGCGCATGGCATCAATCACGCCCGCAGCCTCGATGGAACCGAACGGTGGTTCGCCTCGAAAGGTTTCGAGAACGCGAAGCTCAACGCGAGGCTTTCGGCCTCCGGGGAGCTCGCCATCGGTCTCGGTCTTGTGACCGGCTTCCTCACGCCTTTCGCGATCGCCGGACTCATTGCCACGATGACCGTCGCTTTTGGATCGATCCATCGGTTTGCGGGGTTCTTCGTATTCCACCGCCCCGACGAGGGCTACGAGTACGTGGTCACGGTGTCGGTGGCGGCACTCGCCCTCGCGACAATCGGTCCTGGGGCCGCTTCGCTCGACACCGCGTTCGGGACGACCATCGACGGATGGGCGGGACTGATTGTCGGGCTCGCGGGGTTCGTGGCCGGAGCGGCGCAGCTCGCGGCCTTTTGGCGCAAGCCGGAGGTCGCGTCATGAGCGGTGCACGCAACCCCCGAGCCGAAGCCTCTGCGCTGCTACCCGAATCGTATGAGGCACGAGTGCTCGAGCCATCGCCACCGGCCAACACCGACCCGAACTGGTTTGCTGACGATCCGACCGCCCTGTCGGACACGACCCGTCAGATCGTCACGCCGATCACAGGCGAGGGCATCACCTGGGATGAGATAGCACGAGATGACCCGGCGTTGGCCTCCTACGCCGCGGACCACTGGCTGGGTGCGTACCGTCGACTCGAGTCGTTGCCCGGCGGCTACCAGGATGGCCGGCGTGCCCTCCACCAGATCGCCTTCTTTGCCGTCGCTCCCACACGGTACGCGAGCACCGGCAAGCTCGGACTGCGGTATACGCACCGCGGGTTCGGTACGCCGTTCTTCGGCGCTGACGAGCAGGTACGCGTCGCAGGAGAACACCTCATCTACCAACGAGAAGGCGAGGTGCGCACCACTCCGATCTCGACCCTGCGAGCAGCCACGAGTTTCCTCGACATCGCCTGCCGGGACGTCTGGTTCGACGACTTCCACGACCCGCTGGCCCCGGTCGATCCCGATACGGCTCTCGTGATCGACGCAAGCGTGACCGACGCGATCGGCGACTGGTTCGGGTTCGCGACCTCGGTTCTCGAACGGGCCCGGCGAACGCCCGGCGCGGCTGAGGTGAGCAGGGTCCAAGTGTGGCCTGAGCACTTCGATGTCGCGGTCGAGATGGGCGCTGGCGACAGTCGGGCGAGCTACGGTGCGTCACCCGGCGACGACAACCATCCTGAGCCGTACCTGTACGTTGCCGCGTGGGGTTCCATCGACCGATCCGATCCCTACTGGAACGACACCACCTTCAATGGTGCCAGCCTGCCCTATCGGGATCTGCTCGCGGCTCAGGATCAACGAGCGTCCGCACTCGACTTCTTCCGGCAAGGGTACGAGAGGCTGAACGATGAGTGATCCTCGGATCGACGACCTCGCAGGGCTGTTGACCGAGACGGCCGAGCGTCACCATGCCGCCTACGAGCCGAGTTGCGGGTTCGATCCCGAGTGGCCGCTTTGGTATGCGCCGTTCTACCAAGCGCACCTCGGCGAACGGCTCGGAGGTGTCCCGACTCGGAGCCGGCTGACACACCTCCTGGTTGCAGCCGACGAGGCGTTCAACGCTGAAGTGTCCTAAGAGTCTTGGGAACGGTTCTACGCCGCCTACATCTTGGAGCACTACCCGACGTGATTGGTCGGCCGAAGACCGACCCGAAAAGTGGCATCGAAGAGTCCCTTGGGCACATCGATCCCCACACGTCTGTAGACCTCGCGGGGAATGCCGATGTCCGCGAGAGTCAGGGCACCGGCTGCCGGTGAACCCAGCCCGGTCTTGGGCAGCGCGAGCGTGAGCGTCGCACTCGCACTGACGTGTGGGCCCGACGATTCTCCCGTCGTCGCGTCGATGCCCGAGGGCACGTCCAGCGAGAGAATCGGGGCCGGCTGTCCGATCGCCCACTCGATGAGCTCTCTGGTCGCCCCCCGGGGTACGCCGCCGAGGCCGTACCCGATGAGCGCGTCGACGACGAGTCCGGGGGACATACCGATTGGCGAGGGAGCGAGCACTCCGCCTGCGGCACGGAAGACACCGAGTTGCTGCTCGGTGACCGGGGCACATCCGGCACTGTCCGATACCACCACCGTGACGGTGGCGCCCCTGTTGGCGAGATGACGAGCCGCGCAGATGCCTCCTCCGCCGTTGCCTCCGGAGCCGGCCAGCACGACGATGGGAATCGAGCGCCACCCGGCACCAAGCATGTCGATTGCGGTGAGGGCACAACTGCGGCCTGCGTTCTCCATCATCTGAAAGAGGTTCGGCCCTACCTGTTCGATCGCGATTCGATCGATCTCACGCATCTGGTCCGTATCGACAGCCGGGACCTCGACGCCGGCCTCGGTTGTGTACCAATGTGTTCTCACGATCGTCCCCGTTTCCGGGCATCGTATCAACCGGGTCGTTCGATGATCGCGAAAACCAGCCCCACGCTTCAACCATCGGTCAACGAGGTTGTCGCTGTCCACTCTTCCTCCAGCGAGGCATTCAGCTCAGCTCCCATAACCACGGCGAAGGCGGAGATGAAGAGCCAGAAGAGGAGGATCACGACAGCCGAGATCGACCCGTATGTCTCGTTGTAGCTGCCGAAATTGGACACGTAGATCTGGAATCCAACAGTCGCAAGCACCCAGAGCAACACAGCCACGATCGAACCCGCCGTGACCCAGCGCCACGGTGGACGGTCACCTCGTGGGCCGAAGCGGTACACGGTGGCAATGACCACGGCCACCGCCAGACCGAGGATGAGCCAGATCCCGGCAGTCGCCAGTCCGCGCCCCCAACCTATCCAGTCTGCGCCTCTCACGACGGTGAAAGCCAGCGCTGTCGCCGTCATCGCAAGCAGACCGAAGACAATGAAGAGGAGCGTGAAGCCGAAGGCTCGAGCCCGTTTCTTCAAGACGTTCTTGGCGCCATGTCGATCGAAAGCGAGATTGACCGCCTCGAGAAGATGAGCCGTGCCACTGGAGGCCGACCACAGCGCCACGGCCAGGGAGACGACCACACTCCACCCGAGAGTGCCACTTGCTCCAGCAGCAATCGCCTTCAGTTGGGAGACGAGCAGCGTCTGTGCTTCGCCCGGAAGACGGGAGAGGAGCGGCTCGATCTGGCCCGGAACCGCTTGCGGATCAGCGACGATGCCATACACCGACAGCGCGGCGATGAGAGTCGGGACCAGAGCAAGGAAAGCGAAGAAGGCGACACCCGCCGACACCAGGACCACCTTGTCCTCCCTGACACGACCCAGAAGGTCGGTTCCGACTCGTTTGATGCGTTCGACCTCGAGGCGCTCGAGCCAATGCGTCCACAACAACGAGAGCCCTCGTTGTGAACTCCTGCGGTTCATGGCCTGGCTTGGGCCGAGGAGTCATGGACACGGCGGAGCCCGGTGCAATCCATCTTCCCACTACGAAACCGATCGGGCGCGCCCGTCATCGCCCAGACCGACCAGGTGGAGACGACCCCCTTCAAGGGGCTCGGACTACCCCCCAAGGAGGTCGACCTCGAGAAGCTGTCGCGAGCCGCAGGATCCCGGCGGGCCAAGCTGGAAGGAATCGTGGCCCGACCCCATGGGAGGATCAGCCCTTCCTCCGGGCGTACCGGCCCTTGCCCGTTGCATCCATCAACTCCCCGATCCTTCCTTCAATGATCTCGGCGATCTCGTCGAGGTCAATCGAGGCGCCGGCCTCCAGGGTCATCAGAGGGTTCACTTTCTCGCCGTTGGCTTCGGCGAGAGATGCTCGGGCCGCGCGGACTTTGCCCAGATCGAAAACGATCTTCTGCCACCAACGAGATTCGCTCTCCTGGAGCTGCTGGATCTTGCGTTGTCGCCGCCGTTCGTCCTTCTTGGTCTTCGCTTTGGCCACCATCAATGAGTCCTCAGAGCCTCGATGAGCTCATCCTTAGCCATGTCAGAACGTCCTTCAATATCGATCTCCTTGGCCCGCTCGTAGAGTTCGTCCTTTGTCCACTCCTCGTAAGGAGAGGATTCGCCGCCTCTTCTTCCGGCCTCGCTGCGAGGGGTATTGGCGATGCGGGCCGCCTTCTCCTTGCTCATACCTTCCTCGCGCAGTGCCTCGTACTGCTCATCGTCTTTGATCGCTGGTCCATGTCCGGTTGCCGACCGTAGCACGAAAGCCGGAGCTCGATGGCGCCCATACTGTTGAGAGGATGTTGACAGGAGCCTTGACCAGGGTCAGCAAGCTGCACCGGAGAGGCGCGAGAAAACCCCAGTTGTCCGACCTGGGGTTTTCTTGAGTGGAGGTGAGGGGATTTGAACCCCTGGCCTCTTCCGTGCGAGGGAAGCGCTCTGCCAGGCTGAGCTACACCCCCAAGGGCGAAGGCATTGTAGTCAGCGTCAGAGGTGGTCCGACAGGTCGCTGCGGAGCCGCTCCTGAACGATGGTCGTCGTCAGATCTGAGCGGCTGCGCTCGACCAACGCCCTGGCGACGTCTGTCGTGCGACGAAGACCCCTCGTCATGCCGTCGGGGTAGTCGAGGCTCGCGAGCAGATCTACCACGTCGTCCATCGATGCCAGCGTCGACTCGGCCTGATCCAGATTCCCCGCCCTCAACAGGTCGAGGAGGCGGCGCCGCAGCTCGCCGACGGCCTCGCCGAGCCCATGAAGGTAGGACCCCACCCACACCCCCAGCTCTTCGGGTGAGGGCAGCGGCTTATCGAGTCCGAGCGCGTACGTCAGACGGGCCTCCGCGTACTCTTTGGCGGCATCCTCGACGAAGCCGGCAAACAGCACATCAGGGTGGTCTTCGAGAATCCCAACCGCCTCACGCAACAGAACACCGGCCTCGTCCATGAGTCGGAGGGAGTCAGCCATCTCCCCGCGATGGAACGCTCGGATCGCGTTCGCGGAGGAACGGATCACCTTGCGGGACACGGACAGCCCTCGCTCGCGGGCTGCGAACTTCGCGTCGAACTCGACACGGGCGATCGATTCGACGGTTTCGAGACTCTGATCCATCTAGTTCTGGGCCACGATCCGCACTTGCGACTCGCGCTGTTGCTCTTCCTCACGCAGGTCGACAACGAACGACGCTTCACGCCGCTGTCGGATCTGTACGAGCATCGCCAGGTACCAGGCGATTACGCCGTCGATGGCTATGTGGGCGATCAGCAGCGTCGTAGAACTTCTCCAGATCGCGATAGCGAGTGTCCCGATGGCGAGCAGCGAGAGGAGCAGAAGGGCTCGTCGCCTTCGCGCCAGCACACGCCGACGGGTGAGCATCGGCTCGATACTGGTGGCCGATCCTACTGCGGACAGTCGTGCGGAAAGCTGGGTGAACTCACGCGCCGACTCCGTGGGGCGGTCCTTCCGGTTCGTGAACACCGACGGCAACAAGAAGGCGGCCCATACGCCCGCCAGCACGAAGATCACGATGATAGGAACGGTGTCGACGACGTCTGCCAGCACCGGTACCAAGATTGCTGTCGTATGGGTCAAGGTTCTCCGCCCGTCGTGAAGCTGAGGTTAGGTCAGAGCGCATGCTCCGACAACTTCCCACCGCTCTCAGTGTCCGGCCCGCTCTCCTCGGAGCAGCGCGACGGCGTGGCCGATCGCCGGTGTGACCACCTCGAGCGACTCCGATACACCTCCTACCGAACCGGGCACGTTGATGATGAGCGTCGATCCCGCAATGCCGGCGACTCCGCGAGAGAGCATCCCATGCGGGTTGACGCCGAATGTCGCAGCACGCATCGCTTCGGGAATCCCGGGCGCGACCCGCTCGATCACCGAGAGCGTCGCCTCCGGAGTCAGATCCCTTGGACCCATTCCTGTCCCGCCACACGTGACAACGAGGTCGAACCCGGCATCGATCGCGTCCTGCAACGCTCTGCGCACCGAGTCGACTCCGTCGGCCACCACCCGAAGAGTCGCCGAGAATCCGAGCGCCTCGAGATGCTCCACGGCGGTCGGACCGGAACGATCCTCTGCCTCCCCCCTACTCACTCTGTCACTCACCGTCACAACGAGGGCTCTCATCGCGTCCACTCCCCCGATCGGCCGCCCGATTTCGACAGGAGTCTGATGGCGGTGATCTCTGCACCACGCTCGATCCCTTTCACCATGTCGTACAGCGTCAACGCCGCGACGGAGACCGCCGTCAACGCCTCCATCTCGACGCCGGTCCGATCCGTTGTGCGAACGGTCGCCTCGATCCTCGCGCCGTCCGGATGTTCGACGACCTCCACCGTGACGGACGACAGCGACAGAGGGTGGCATAGAGGGACCAGCTCGGAGGTGCGTTTGGCGGCCATGATGCCTGCGAGTCTGGCTGCTGCCAGTGCGTCACCCTTCGGAAGGTCACCACCGAACAGAAGACCCGCCGTCTCGGGCGACAGGCGCACGATTCCTTCGGCGGTGGCGACTCTGTCGGTGGGCTCCTTGCCGCTCACGTCCACCATGTGGACGTGGCCGTGTGCGTCCAGGTGCGTGAAGTCTTCAGGCATCGATCGCCTCCCTCGTCCGGCTCTCCGGCCAGCTGAACATCTCAAGGGTGACCGTGTCGCCGGTCGCAAGGTCGCCGACCCCGACGGGAACCAGCGCGAAGCCGTCCGCCATCGCCATCGCCGACAGCACGTTGGACGACTGGCCACCCGAGAGCGTCGCTCGTAGCCCATCCTCGTCCTCGCTCACCCTGACACGCAGGAACACGTCCTTCTCGGGGTTCGTGGAGACGGGCTGGGTCAGTCGCCCATTGACCTGTGGGCGAAACAGGGCCGTTGCGCCCATCATGTGCAAGAGCGCGGGCCTGACGAACTGCTCGAACGACACCATCACCGACACCGGATTGCCGGGAAGTCCGAACAGCGGGGTGTCGGCGATCTGCCCGAACGCGAACGGCTTGCCGGGCTGTTGGGCGACTTTCCAGAACGACACACCTCCGAGCTCGGTGAGAACGGCCTTGACCAGGTCGTACTTCCCCATCGACACACCACCCGTGGTGACGACCACGTCGGCGCTTTCGGCGGCCTCGCGAAATGCTGCGCGTAGCGGTTCTGCCTTGTCACCAATGATGCCGAAATCCAGGATCTGCTCGGCGAGCCCCGACAGCACGGCCCGCAGCGTGGTCGTGTTCGAATCCCGGATCTTGCCCCTGGGAGGGACGTGTGCGTCCGGCGGAAGAAGTTCATCTCCCGTAGAGATGACCGCAACGATCGGTCTTCGGCCGACGAAGGGTTCCACGACCCCCAGGGATGCGAGCACTCCGAGCATGGCGGGATTCAGTCTGACGCCTCGCGGGAGGATCTCTGCCCCCTGCGAGACATCTCCTCCTGCGGGTCTGACATGCGTCCCGACTGTCCGCATCTCGTTGATCGTGACCGCGTCTCCCGACGTCGACGTGACCTCCACTTCAACCACGGTGTCGGCACCTACCGGCATGGGCGCGCCCGTCATGATTCGGACCGAGGTTCCCGGCGTCACCTCCCGGCTTGGCACGCTGCCCGCCGGCACATCCTCCATGACCTCGAGAACCACCGGCACCTTCGCCACGTCGGCCGCTCTGACGGCGTAGCCATCCATCGCCGAGTTCGCGAATAGGGGAACGTCGTGCGGCGCAACGACAGGTTCCGCGAGGACACGTCCGAGCGCATCCCCGAGGGAGACCCGCTCCGAGCCCAGTGCAGCCACGAACGCGAGCACGTCTCGCTGCGCCTCGACGCGTGGCTTCACTTGTCCCACAATCCTTCTAGGAAGCGTCGGTATTGGTCGCCGTACTCCTCGTGTGCCAACCCGAGGACGGTGAACGCCTCGAGGAGGCCGGCCGGGTTGCCGACATCGAGGAGATCCTCCGGAGACACCATCCCCTGGCATCGTCCGTCGCGACCCAGCCGGTCGATTGCGTCGGTCAGTTGCACTTCGCCGCCCACACCAGGTTCGAGCTTCCCCAGCGCGTCGAACACCTCTGCGGTGAACAGGTAGCGTCCAATCAGGCCGAGACGGGAAGGCGCCCGCTCGACGCCGGGTTTCTCTACCGCGCCGCGCACCTCGATCACCTCCGACGATCGCCACTCACCCGGCACGATGACGCCGTAGCGACTCAGGAAGTCGTCATCCAACTCACGCAACGAAACGATCGAGGTTCCGTCAAACACCTCTGCCATCCGGTCGAGGACGTCGATACGCGGAATGTTGTCGGCGAGCAGGCAGAAGAACGGTCGACCGTCGACGGAGGCCCTCGCCGAGAGCACCGCATCCCCCAACCCCAACGGAACCGGCTGTGTCACCGACGTGACCTTGACGTGATCGAGACCCGGCAAAGGGTTCGAGAAGTGCGACTCGACGAGGGAGGCGACGCCCGGGTCGACGACGATGATGACTTCCTTCGCTCCGGCTCTCGCCGCTTCCTCGACCCCGTACTGAACCGCTGGACGATCTACCACCGGCAGGAACGCCTTCGGAATGACTCGCGTCGCATGCCGCATCCGCGTCCCTCTTCCCGCCGCAGGTATGACGGCAAGATCGATCATCCGCCCACCACCTTGCGTTCTGTCCCCTTGAAGAGCCTCTCGATGTTCCCGTGGTGACGGTACACGACGAGCACGACGCCGACCCCCAACCACACCAGGACCCATCCCCCGGCACCTTGGATCAGCGCTGCGGGTACGGCGGCCAGCGCCACGAGGATCGTGCTCAGCGATGCGATGTGGGTCAACGCGACCACGGCCACGAAGACCACTAGAAGCACCGCCGCGCTCAGCGGATAGAGGCCGAACAGGAGTCCGGCGAGCGTCGCCGCTCCCTTTCCCCCTCGAAACCGGTGGAACACGGGGTAGCAGTGTCCCACGACCGCGGCGAACCCTGCTGCCGCGCCCAGGGCAGGACCTCCCACCGCGACCCCCACCAACGTCGCAGCCAAGCCTTTGCACAGGTCGAGCACCAGTACCGCGATTCCGGCAACCTTGCCGATCGACCGGAACACATTCGACGCGCCGGGATTACCGCTCCCTTTCGAGTAGATGTCGACGCCCCTGGCTCTGGCGATCACAACCGCGAAATCGACACTCCCCAGGAGGTACGCGCCTGCAGCAACGAGTGCTCCCATGACCACAGAGTGTACCGACGGAGGAGATATCCGGAATGTTGCCGAGATCGGTGGGTCGACTTCGCCGGCGGCTCCGATATCATCTGGGTTCTGCCATGCCCACCTATGAATACGTCTGCAAGCGATGTGGGAAGCGTTTCGATGTCTTCCAGTCCTTCTCCGAGAAGCCCCTCCGCACCCACGAGGAGTGTGG
>Ga0315535_1001937_pt1 | contig 13565 bp, 13 predicted proteins | sample SalMarSW160220MG_2_FD_203092 | JGI IMG/M metagenome (GOLD analysis project Ga0315535, IMG submission 203092) | Salt marsh sediment microbial communities from the Plum Island Ecosystem LTER, Massachusetts, United States - Salt Marsh Sediment SW1602-20 ...
CTCACCAGCCCGCCGCCGGACGAGTAGGCGCGGGGCCAGCCGCCGAAGCCAACGTTTCGTCATGAAGATCACCGTCCCGCGCATATGGATCGTCTCGCGCCCCCCTAACGATTGCTTCCCCAACGAGAAATCGGGGCAAGCGCTCGCTCGAAATGATAGCCGCGGGGGAACTCAGCGGACGGTCAGGCTCAACCGGGCGGGCCTGCCATCCGCCGAAGACAAGACGAGCAAGTCGAGATACTCGCCCCGGAAGCTGCACCAGACCGGGCCGCCCCCCCCAGCGGGCATTCTTCGAAATGTCAGCCTGGTCGCCCTAGGGGACGTTCTTCAACCAGGCCACACCATAAGGCGGCACCTCCAGGCGAAGGTTGCCGGCTGTGGCCCGGTGTTGGCGACCGTCGATCAAGTCTCTCCATTTTTCGCCCTCCCCTTTAACCGGAATGGTTAGCGGGACCGTCGCGGGGCTCACATTGTGTAGGGCGAGGACGGTATGACCTGTAGGCTCGGATGTGCGCTGAACGACGAACACGCGCTTGTCGAGCCGCCTGACCCGCTGGGCACTGCCTGGGTGAAAGGCCGGCTCGCAGATTCGGGCCGCGATCAACCTTCGGTAGGACTTGAAGACGGCGTGTCGCAAGTTCTCTGCCTCCCCAAGCTCCTGTTCTGTCTTGGCCATCTTTAGCTTTTCACGGTTGATGCTGCGCGCCTGCCCTGTCTGCTCGACACCGTGTTGGAAGTTGCGTGAGCCCAACAGGCTGTGAAGGTAGATGGCGGGCAGGCCTGCCAGCGCCAGCATGACCGCTTGCGAGACCATGTAACGATCCACACACTGGCTCTGTGGATCCTCCGCCCGAGCACTGTTCAGAAGATCGAAATAGGAAATGTTCAACTCATAGGGACTGGTCGATCCATCCGCATTGGACTTGGAGGAAATCACTCCGCCCCCCGATTCCGTCTTCGCCACCAACAGCTCGACTTCATCGTTGTCAAGAATCCCCTTGACCGGCATCAAGCCGATGCCATCGTGAGAGGCCGTGAAATTGAGAAAGGCTGTGTTTGGAGACGGCGTTCGCAATGTCTCGGCCCATTCTGTCAAATGCTGGGCTGACCCGCTCAGGACGGCGTGAGCTGTCAAGGGGGGAAGCGTGAAGTTGTACACCAAGTGGGCTTCGTCACTCCCGTCGCCGAAGTAGGATACGTTGTCCGGATGAGGGACATTGGTTTCTGTCAATATGGTGACCCCTGGGGCAACTTCGTCGATGACGGCGCGGAAGAGCTGCACGATCCAATGGGCTTGCGGGAGATGGATGCAAGAAGTGCCCATCTCTTTCCACAGGTAAGCGACGGCGTCCAGGCGAAGGATGTCAGCACCGTGTTCGATGTACGAGAGCAGAACGTCGATAACATCCAGCAGTGTGTCCGGATGCCCGTAGTTCAAGTCGGCCTGGTCGGGGCTAAAGGTCGTCCAAACATGCTCCGTCCCGCGGACGGTTTCAACCGCCGTCAGCAAGGGATGAGCGCGAGGCCGGGTGACGGCGGAGACGTCCACTTTGGGATCGAGACGTATGAAGTAGTCCTCATAGATCGGATCGCCCTCCCTGAACGCCTGAAACCAAGCGCTCTCGGCTGAAACATGGTTGATGACAGCATCCACCATGAGCCGGAGCCCGTCCGCCTTAAGCGCCTCGATGCTGGCCCACGAACCCAGGCGCGGATCCACCGACTGATAGTCGATGATGGAAAATCCGGCGTCTGACGATGATTGGAAGAAGGGCAAGATGTGGATGATATTGACCAAATCCCGAAGCCGGGTGCCGACAAACCGGCGCAGGGAATCGAGCGGGAGCATGTCATCCGCCGACAACATATCGGCATAGGTGATCAGCACCACGTCCCGTTCGCTGAACTCGGATTCCGCCGGCGTGAAGTTCCGATGGGTTTCCTGCTTGAAACGGTCCATCCGGGCAATCAGGCGTTCGGCCGTCCGAAGGCCTTCGTCGGCGCCATAGAGCTGCCGAAGCAGGCGCTGGATGGTTTTCAAGTGTGCCTCACGCATGGCTGCGGTCGAAGGATTGGATCACATTCTCGAGCAGCGACTGCGCAAACGCATACGAGTAGTGTCGGCTGGCGACCGCAAAGTTGTGCTCGGTCATCTCAGTCACGCTATCGGGGTCGCGCAACAGCTGGCGAACCGAGGCGACCGTCTCGTCGGTGATCTGGCCGTCGATGGTCACAGTGCGCAAGCCGGTTGGCTCGATGTCTTGGCGAAAGACGGGGTAGCGATTAACCAGCAGGGGCCGCCGCATATACACCGCCTCCAGCAGAGCATTGCCCCACCCTTCGTAAGTGCTCGGGTAAGTCACAAAGTCCGCCTGGGCGTAGGCGTCCCAGAAGCTATACACCTTGCCTCGATCAGGGTGCTTGGTGCGGTAAGGCCCAAAGCGATCCGGGGCATAGGTCAGGCGGACATGGCTGCGATCGGCCAGATCGCGCAGTTCAGCCAGGTAGTCCAATGAAGTCTGTTCGGCGTGGTGGCTGATAACAAGGTGGATCGGCAGGTCGTCAAGGCGTGCAGCCAGCTCGATCGAGCGCTCGATCGCCTTCCGCCGGATCACACGCGTTGGCTGGAGGAAGAAGATCTCGTCGGCCGAAAGCCCAAGGTCCTCCCTTAGTTCGGCGTTGTAGGTATCGGGCCCCGGCGGCTTGGCGGAGAAATCGAGGATGTTCGGCAGGACCTGGCTGTCGATGCCTCTATCGGCGAGCGCGCGCTGGGCGGCAGAGTTGATGACCAGATGACGGATATTGGGAAGGTCGGGCGGAAAGGTCTGGCGCAGCAGATCCGCAGCCGCCGGCGCAGCATACTGGGCGCGCTCCCAGTAGAAATCGTGGTGATGGGCGACGGTAGGGATGCCGGATTCGGCGACGACCTTTTTCAGCGCCAGACTGAGGGGCAGGTTCAGAGGGATGGCGAAGACGTTCTCCGGGACAATCAAGTCGAGCGCGTACTGGTTGACGAAGGCACGCAGCGCATCGGTCAGGATGGCCGCCGCCCGCCCCATGCGCAGCCGAAGGTCATCGCCCCAAGGCCCCTCCCTGAAAGCATGCTCGGTAATCCAGACGATGTCCGGATGAGTGAAGTGGGCGAGGCCGAATCTCTTCCGGCCGGCCAAGGGCACGTGCAGCGGATCTAGGTCGATGGCCGGCTCATCCAATTCCCCGGCAAGAGCAAAGATTTCGTGTCCAAGGCGATGCAGGATGGCGGCCAACTTGGCGGTTTCAAGGGACACACCGTCCGTACCCGCCAGCCGGAAAGAGATGAAACCGATCCGCATCGATCAGCCCTTGACGCCGCCGGCCGTCAGGCCCTGTTCAAGGTACCGCTCGAAGGCCAAGAAGAGGATGATCACGGGAATGGTCATGACGGTAGAAGCCGCCATCACCACGTTGGGGCGCGGGCTGGGGTCGTTAAAAATGGCGTTCAGTTTGATCGGCATGGTGAACATGGCCCGGTCATTCAAGAAGACGAGGGCATACAGGAATTCATTCCAGGCGATCATGAAGGTGTAGATACCGACGGTCACCAAGGCTGGTATCGATAGTGGCAGGGTCACCCGCCAGATGACAGCCAGCCGGGAGCAGCCGTCGATCTGAGCCGCTTCCTCGATCTCTTCCGGGATGGTGTGGAAGTAATTGGTGAGCATGTACAGCGCCACCGGAAGGGTCTGCGCCAGATAGGTGAACACCAGCACGCCCAGGTTGTCCTGAACCTGCAGCCCCACCAGGTCCCCAGCCTGAGCGAGCAGGGCGAAGAGCGGGATGATGAGCAGGACGCCCGGGAAGAGGTAGACGATCAGGATGCTGTTGAGCATCAGCGACTTTCCGCCGAATTTCAAGCGGGCGATAGCGTAGGCGCCCAGAGTGGAGAACACCACCGCCAGCAGCGCGCTGGGCACAGATACCAGCAAGCTGTTGACGATGTTGCGGGCGAACGCCTGGAAATGGGGCGCGGCGGGGTCGAACAGCTCCCGATAGGCATCAAGATGCAGCGCGCTGGGAATGTACACTGGAGCCCGGCCGGCGATCTCGGCGCCAGTCTTGAAGGATGAACTGGCCATCCAGTAGAAAGGGAACAAGATCATGCCCAGGAAGACGAACAGACCCAGGGAGAGCAGCAGCCGGGACCACGACAGGTGACCGGCGAGCTGGTTGATGAAGCTCTTGGGGGCAACGGAACCGGCAGGTTGCATGCTTGCTCTCCGCGGCTACTCTTGGCGCATGACCGTGACGGCGTACAGGGCTATGAACACGACCAGGGCCCCCAGCTGAATCATGGCCGTCGCCGCGCCCTTGCCGAAATCGAATGAGCCGAAACTGAACTGGTAGGTCAGCACCGGCAGGACATTGGTGCCGTACCCACCGCCTGTGAGCAGCCAGATGTCGTCGAACTTGTTGAAGGTCCACAACAGGCGCAGCAGGAAGATGGCCCCCATGACATAGCGCAGCTCGGGCAACGTGATGTAGAGAAACTTCTGAAAGTTGCTGGCACCATCCACGCCGGCCGCTTCGTAGAGGGCCTCATCGATCGCTTGGAGACGAGCCAGGAGCATCAGCATGGCGAACGGGAAGTAGCGCCACCCCTGAAACAAGATGACAAGCCAGATGGCCAGGCCGCGCGTCGCCAGAAAGGCCATAGGCTCATGCAGCAGCCCGGTCGAAGTCAGGACATCGTTGAACACCCCGGAGGGGCGCGGATCGAGCAGCCAGCGCCACACAAAGGCGACGCTCACCACTGGGGCGATGTAGGGAAACAGGAAGATCCCCCGGGCGAGGCCTCGGCCGGTGAACTTGTGGTTCAAGATCAGCGCAGCCAGCAAGCCGAGCGCCACGACCAGAATGGTCGAGAGCACGGAGTACACAACGGTCGTGACGGCCGCGCCCCAGTTGAGCCATCCTTGAAACTTGAATGCAAAATCGTTGAAGACCAGCTGGAAATTCTGGAAACCGACCCAAGGCGCGTGAAACACATCATTCAGATTGCCGAGGCTCACGTGGTGGAAGCTGATCCAGATGCTGAAGAAGGCGGGGAACAGGACCAGGCCGAAGACAATCAGCGCGCTGGGCAGAATCAACAGCCAGGCCAAGCGGGCCTCGCGCGCCGCCATGCCGCCGCCCAACCAACTCCTTCTGGCCTTCGCCGTTGAATCATGGATCATCATGCCCTCCTGACTTCCCCACGGCCAAGCTGTCTGGATACCTCATGGGGCACGCCCGGCGGCACGTTCCCCGGGAGGGATGGAGGGGCCCCGTTGGCGGGGCTCCCCACCCCTCGTGGGAAACGGTTCAACCCGGAAGGGACTACTGCGCAGCAGCCTGTCGCTCGGTGTAGAGGGCTTCGACCTGGCCCTGAAGCCAGGTTGCCCCTTCCTGGGCCGTCATCGAGTGTTCGATGGCGATATTGCTGATCACCTGCGGGATGAGCAGGCGGCCTTCGATGTCCCCGATCACGGCTTGCTGGGTGGCGTCGTAGCCAGGCCGGAAGAGCCAGCGCTGCATCGTGTCATAGCCAGCGGCGATCGCAGTCAGGGTTTCCGGCGGGTAGTTGGCAAAGTAGTCGCTTGAAGAAGACCAGCCTTCGACAGCGCTCTCCAACACCGGAACTTTGCCGAACGGAGCCAGTGCCAGGATTTCCTGGTAGTTGTCGCCGGTCATGAAGAACTTGACCACATCCTGGGCCACGGGGTCGGCGCCCTTCATGATGCTGAGCGTGACCAGCTGTCCGTAGGTTGCGGCACCATTTGGGCCTTCCATGGAAGGTGCAAAGCCGGTTCGGGCCGCCAGATCCGAGTAGGCCAACTTGACGTTGCCGCCCGAGTCCAGGCCGGAGCCGTCCACCAGGTCATCCATGATGTAGGTCGAGTAGAAAAGCATCCCCGACTGCCCGTATTCGTAGGCCTCTCGGGCGCCGCGCCAGTACTGTGGCCCGGGCAGCGAGCAGCTCTGCAGGTCTGTGTACCACTGCAGCGCAGCCACCATCTCGGGTGTGTCCATGGTGACATTGCCTGAGCTGTCAAACGGCCAGGCGTCGTTGGAAATAGCCACCTGCTCGAAGACCTGGTGCGGGTAGTTCTGTCCCGGATCGGTCCCTATGGTCATCCCATAGAGCAGGTTGTCGTTGCCTGGAAGGCCTTTGCAGGCCGCCGTGATCTGGTCCCAGGTGACGGGCGCAGCCAGGCCGGCGCTCTTGAAAACGTCTTCGCGGTACCAAAGAGCCTGGATCCAGCCGTCGAAGGGGATCGCGGCATAGTTCCCGGTGGCTGGGTCGACAACCATTTGAAGCGGGCCCTTGCGGAAGTCGCTTTCGCCAATCGACTGTATGGTCGCCATGGCGGCGTCTTCGTCCAGCAGCCCGTCGGCGGAGAAGGAGGCCACGCGCTCGATGCCCATGCGGACGATATCGGGCAGGCGGTTGGCAGCCACGGCGGTCGATATTCGCTGAGAAACCCCGGCTTCTTCAATGGGGACAATGCGAATTTCAACGCCGGGATGGGCAGCCATGTAGCGCGCCGCAATCTCTTCATACACCTTCACACGCGCTTCCTCATTGTCGGTCGTCCAAAACTGAACCACAACCGGGTTTTGGGCGGCATCGAGTTGTGACTGCATATCGCTTAGCTTAGATTCGAGGGCGGCCGTGTCTTTCTCGGCGGCTTGCGCCTCTTGGACTTGCTGCTGCAGATCGTTAACCTGCGCCTGGAGGGTGGCAGCTTGGCCCGTGTCGCCACTGGGCTGCGACCCGCAGGCCGCAAGGAGCAGCCCAAGGGCCATCGTCAGCAACACGGCACCTCTCAATGTCCGGAGCATGTCTTCTCTTCCTCTCAATTGCGTGGAGCGGTCCCACTGGCGGATCCAATGAAATGGCTGAACCTAGGTGTCGACTGGACTCCTTTCACGAGTTCGGCATCGCGCGCGCCCAGAGGTCTGGGTCACGCTGGAGGTCCTATCGAGGGGCGACTCACCAATCGGGGTTGGAGCAGCACCTTGGGTTCATCGAGCGGCTCCCCCCGAATCAGGGCGATGAGCATCCGGCTGAGCTTTCGCCCGATGCTGTAGATCGGCTGGCTAAGGGTCGTCAGTCCAAGCGCTTCGGCGGTTGGGATATCGTCGAATCCGGCCACGGAGAGATCTCGGCCGATGACCATCTTCCGGTCCTTGGCCAGGGTCACGGCGCCCAGCGCCATAAGGTCATTGGCGGCGACGATGGCCGTGGGCGGAACCTTCAGGTCCAGCAGTCGCGTGGCGGCAGCCATGCCTCCGGTTCGGGTCAGATCGGCGACGGCCACATAGTCCCCGTTGGGGCTCAGGCCGATCTCATGCATGGCGCGCTGGTAGCCCCTCAGGCGGTTGACTCCGAATGTCAGCTCCTGCGGCGCGGCGATGTAGGCGATGCGTTCGTGGCCAAGCTGGGCCAGGTGATTCACAAGCTGGAAAGTGCCGCTCTCCCCGTCCTCGTCAATATACGGAAAAGCCAGCCCATCGTCCGTCCTGCCAAAGGCGACGAAGGGAAATCCGCGTTCGACGAGATAGGCGATTCTCTCGTCTCTCAATCGTGTGCGGATGACGACCGTCCCGTCGACCCGGCGGCCTTCGACCAATGCACGGTAGGCCGCCAACTCATCCGGACCCGGTGAGTGGGAGGAGATCAGAACGTCGTACCCGTGGGCGGCCATTTCATCGCCGATTCCGGCCAGCATCAAGCTGAAGTAGGGATCGGCGAAGCGCGGCCCGAAGGAGGGCAGGATCAAGCCAATCAGGTCAGTACGCTGTTTTTGGAGCTGTCGAGCGGTGGCGTTTGGGAAATAGCCCAGTTTGACGGCGGTGTCCCCGATCAATTGGCGTGTACTCGGGGAGACGTCTTGATAGCCGGCCAAGGCGCGGGACACGGTCGTGATGGAGTAGCCGGTCGCGCTGGCGATTGTCTTTAGAGTCACGCGTGGGCTCACGAGATTTGGCCCTACCGGTGTTCAAAACGTTTTGGGGTCACTCTCAGCTTAGCCCGAAACGTTTTGGGAGTCAAATCGGGAGCTTGAAGTATGCTAGATTCAGGGACGAAAACGTCCGGCAGGGCTCGGCTGATCGGAGTCGCCGGTCTGCGTTGGATCTAAAGAGCATCGAGGCTTGACTATGGTTGAGAAGGAGCGCCCTACAACCGGTGCACCCCAGTGGGAAGACCGCCTAGGGCACCTGCAGGCCTTGGTGGCTGCCAGCCTGGCGGCGGTCGATCCGGAAGCCTGCGTACGCCGCCATCTCTGCCTAGAGACGGACTCGCTGATCGTGGATGGTACTCCGTACGCACTCGATCCAGCCAGCCGGGTGCTTGTTGTTGGCGCCGGGAAGGCCGGAGTAGCCATGGCCCGGGGGGCCAGCCGCGTGCTCGGCGCACGCCTGGGCGGTGGGGTCATGGCGGTGCCGGATCTCCCGTCGGGCGACGGCCAAGGGATGGCATGGATCCAGGGGGGACACCCCCTCCCCACCCAGGGGTCGGTTAACGCTGGGCGTCGAGTGGCTGAGGTCCTGGCATCGACCCAACCGCAAGACCTGGTTTTGGTGCTGATCTCGGGCGGCGGCTCGGCGCTGCTGGAGCTGCCAGCCGGCGGGCTCAGTCTGGATGATCTGCGGACCACCACCGAGCTGCTGCTGCGGTCCGGGGCGGCCATCGATGAGGTCAACACTGTCCGTCGCCGGCTGTCCAAGATCAAAGCTGGCGGTCTGGCGCGCCTGGCTGCCCCGGCCCGCACAGTCACCCTGCTGCTGTCCGACGTGGTGGGCGACCGGCTGGAGGCGATTGCCTCCGGCCCGACGGTGTATTCGACCGACGCCAGTCAGGTCGCGTTGGAGGTGGTCCGTCGCTTCGACCTCATAGATCAGCTTCCTGAGGCGGTCCGCGTTTGGCTGGAAACCCCGGACGCGCTTCCAGACGTGGACCCGCCCCGCGTCCAGCATGTGATGATTGGCAACAACCGCATGGCGGCCGAGGCGGCGGCTGGCCAGGCACGCGAGCTGGGATTTCAGACCCAGGTGCTGGAGTCGAACCTTGAAGGCGAGGCCAGAGACGCCGGGCAGGCGCTGGCGAGACTGGCCCGATCCATTCGCCAGCATGGCGTCCCCCTGCCTGCCCCGGCGTGCCTCATCCAGGGCGGCGAAACCACGGTGCACGTCACCGGCCCCGGTCGGGGCGGGCGCAATCAGGAGCTGGCGCTGACCGCCGCCATCGAGCTCGAGGGCCAGGAAGGCTGCATGTTGGCGGCCTTCGCCACCGACGGGATCGACGGCCCGACTCCGGCCGCCGGGGGCATCGTGACCGGTTCGACTATCGAACGCGCGCGGGCCCTGGGGCTGGACGCCCGCCGGAGCCTACAAGACAACGACTCCCACACCTTTCTGACCAGTCTGGGCGAAACCCTGACCACCGGCCCGACCGGGACCAATGTCACCGACCTGGCCTTCGTATTGGTCTACTCTTGAGCCTACCGGGGCTGCCGATCCAAAGTGATCCCCCGGCGGGTCCCAAAGCAGCTACCAAGGCCTAGCCGGAGGACCGAGGCCATCGTCGGTCGCCAGCAGAACCGGAGCCCTCGTTCCGCCCTGGGCCGTCCAAACTCTGGTTTACTCAAACAGAATCTTGAGGCATGCGCTCGCTCGCAATGATAGACGGTGTCATTGCGAGGGGCCGAAGGCCCCGTGGCAATCGTTTCGTCATCAAGGGCACCATCTCTCGCCCATAGATCGTTTCGCTACCCCCAAACAAGTAGCCTCCTACGGACTTGACCCAGGCCGTGTTACCTGTAAGCTACAGGCAGGGTCGCACTGACACAACCGCCAGGCATGGCAACCAAGCAGGATTCACGCATGGACCAAAGATCCAGAATCTTCCGCAGTCCCGACCTGGCTGAGGTCATCATCCCATCTCGGGTGGCGTGGAGCTCCGAGTGCCCTTGCCCTGCCGCCAGGGCAGGCCGAACCACGGATCGAAGCCTCATGGCCAAGCCGGAATGGCCGAAGCTGAGGACTCCAGCATGATCGATCGGGGTGTCTGGCATTTCACCCACCTCCCCAACGCATTCTTGGCTTCGGCCCAGTCGTGAGGTTGCTGTCTGATCTCGACCTCTGACGGAGGCTGGAAAACGAGATCCGGCCCGATTCGGGTGACCTTGTCCCTGCTGCGAGTTTCAGGTGGTGCCCTATTGGAGATGAGCCTCAGAAGATGCCCAGGGTATGGAGCCTACATCAAGACGACCAGCTCGTTCATCCCCAGGTTTCCGCTCGACAGGAAGGGCGAATCCGAAAAGGAGGGAGAGCATGAAGATTGCCAAGCTCATCGCTCTGGCCGGCCTGCTGGCCATGACCGGGATCCTGATCTATGGTTTTGCCGTCGGCAACTTCTCTGATGAAGGGGGAAGATTGATGGCCATGCCATGGGGGATCGTCTCACTCGTTGACCTGTATGTCGGGTTTGCCCTTTTCTCCTGCTGGATTGTGTTCCGGGAACAGGCCTGGCTGCCTTCGCTGGTCTGGGTGATCCTGATGATGGTCCTGGGATTTTGGACTGGCGCGCTCTACACTTTCATCGCCCTGCAGACCAGCGGCGGTGATTGGCAGCGCTTTTGGTACGGCAAACGGCGTGGGTGACCCACAAGCGGGAGAAACGTCGTGCATCCCAAGAAGTGGCTGATGCTCTGGGTCAATCTGTTGGGAGGGGCTGCGGTTCTGGGGAGCTATGCCCTCGGTATCTCGACCCATCCCAACGCCGGCCAGACGCTGTGGGCCGGGATGCCAGCCAGCCTCAGGCAGGTCTCCACTGCCAACATGCCCCTGGCGGCGTTAGGCTACTTTGCCTTCGTGTATTTCATCATGTTCCGGTTGAACCCGGATGAAACACGGGTGGCGGGCCAGTTTGGCTTTGGGCTGTTCACCGGGCTCTTCGCCGGCATTCTCATCCCGTCAGCCTTGTGGATGCCGCTCACCTTCCTGGCCATCGAGCGATCCAGCCTTGCGTTGGTATGGGCCGTCAGGCTCGTGCTCTGGCTGGTTGGATTGGCCTCCCTGGCGCTGTTCTATGCCATCCTGAAGGTCACACCTCGCCGACCGTTGTGGGCGCAGCGTTTGGCGCTGATCGGGAGCGTCGCTTTCTGCATCCAGACCGTCATCATGGATTCGATCGTGTGGATCATGTTCTTCGGGATACCGAACCTCCCCGCCGTCAAGGCTTGGAGCTGCGTGTTCGTCTGAGCGGCGGCCAGGCGGAGCGATCTACCGGCCTGCCGCGCGTTGATTAAGGCCGAGCTGAGGCTAGCCATGCGGAGACCGCTTCGAATTTTCCTGATACTCTCCGGCCTGCTGCTGCTCCTGTTGGCTGCGGGTTTTGTGGTTTGGGGAGAAACCCCGGCCCGCCCCATGCCAGCTGCCCTGGCCGCCCTGAATTCCGACGCCCAGGTGACCGTCACCTCAGGAGATTGGCTAGTCTTTACCCCAACCACATCCCAGCCAGCCACGGGGTTCATCGTCTATCCGGGTGGCCGGGTGGACTACCGAGCCTACGCGCCGCCGGCCCATCAAATCGCGGCGCAGGGCTTCCTGGTGGTCATCGTGCGCATGCCGCTCAACCTGGCTGTTTTCGGCGCCAACAGAGCCAGCGATGTTCAGGCGGCTTACCCGCAGATTGACCATTGGGCCATCGGCGGCCACTCGTTGGGCGGCTCGATGGCGGCCAGATTCGCCAAAACCCATCCGGGATCGGTCCAGGGCTTGGCCCTGTGGGCATCCTACCCGGCTTCAAGCGACGAACTTTCCCGATCCGGGCTGCATGTCGTTTCGATCTACGCCTCCCAAGATGGCCTGGCGACCGGTGAGAAGATCGAGGCTTCGCGCCATCTGTTGCCTGCCGATACCGCCTGGGTAGAGATCTCGGGAGGCAACCACGCCCAGTTCGGCTGGTACGGCGAGCAGTCCGGCGACAACCCGGCCACCATCTCCCGGGCCGACCAACAGGCCCAGGTGATCGCTGCCACGCTGGCCATGCTGCAGAGCCTGAGATGAACTACCGGCACAGCTTTCAAGTGCGCGCCCCCCTGGCGCGCGTGCGGGATTTCCACACCCAGGCTGCCAGTATGGCCGCCATCACACCCCCACCCCTGAGCGTACGATGGCATCATGCGCCGGGCGTGCTCAAGGAGGGTGATGAGATGGACTTCAGCCTGGGACTTGGCCCGGTTTCCATCCGCTGGATGGCGCGCATCGAACGCGTTGCATCCACCGGTTTTACCGACCGGCAGATATCTGGTCCGTTCGCCGAGTGGGTTCACCGGCACAGCTTCAACGCCCTGGATGACCACACGACCGAAGTAGTGGACGAAATCACGCTTCGGCCCCGGTCCCACCCCGTCTGGTGGCTGGTGGGCGTCGGCATGTGGGCCAGCCTGCCGCTCTTGTTCGCTTTTCGGGCGAGTGCCACAAGGCGACAGCTGCAGTGATCCGCATCGGAATTGCTTGAGTACTCGGAAACGATCAATAACAAAGGCACAAAGGAGGCAACATGAACGTCCTACTCGTGCTCAAGATCATCGCCGCGCTTGCGACGGCAGCCACCGGCTTGCTGGCGCTGGTCAGGCCCAGTGCCGCCTACGAATTTACCGGCCTGAATGCAGCCGGGGTGCGCGGGGTTTCCGAGGTTAGGTCAGTGTTCGGCGGACTGTTCATCGGTCTGGGACTGGCGCCGTTCTTGCTGGGGTCGGCTGGCTACACGATGCTGGGGATCGCCTACCTGGCAATTGCCGCCGCGCGGGCGTTTTCGATCGTGTTTGACAAGTCATTCGCTCAGTCGAACTGGATCAGCCTGGGCATTGAAATCGTCCTGGGGGTGATCCTAGTTATCTAGGACATGGGGGGCACCATGACAGTACGCATTGTCACCGACAGCACCTGTGACTTGCCTGTCGAGACCATTGCACAGCTCCGAATACATGTCATTCCGCTCTTCATCAACGTCGGACATCAAGGCTATCTCGATGGCATTGACATATCACGCGAAGAATTCTACACACGCCTGCCGCATTTCCCCACCCACCCAACCACGGCCGTTCCCTCCACGCGGCAATTCATCAACGTCTATCAGGGCCTGGCGGAAGAAGGTGCCAGTGAGGTCCTGTCCATTCACATTTCGAGGGGATTGAGCGGGGTGATGGACGTCGCCGGCATCGCCGCGCAAGAGACCGAGTCCACCCATGTTACGGTGCTTGATTCGCGCCAACTGAGCTTGGGGACAGGATTCCTGGTCGAAACGGCGGCGAAGATGGCCAGCGCAGGCAGCTCAATGGATGAGATCCTGCACGCGCTGGATGACCAGGTCATGCGCACTCGCGTCTTCGCGGCGCTGGACACGCTAGAGTTTCTCAACCGCAGTGGGCGGATGCACCGCTACGTGGCTGGATTGGGCACCCTGCTTCAGATCAAGCCCATCCTAACCATGTATGACGGACAGCCAGGCTCAGAACGGGTGCGCACCCGGGAGC
>Ga0315535_1001939_pt1 | contig 13543 bp, 8 predicted proteins | sample SalMarSW160220MG_2_FD_203092 | JGI IMG/M metagenome (GOLD analysis project Ga0315535, IMG submission 203092) | Salt marsh sediment microbial communities from the Plum Island Ecosystem LTER, Massachusetts, United States - Salt Marsh Sediment SW1602-20 ...
TTTATTCAAACTATACCGACTTCTGCACCCTCAATACCAACTGGAGTCCGGACTTTGTGCAACGGGAACCGGACGGCGAGTGGCGGCGCGCCTGGCCCCGCAATTATGCCCTCAAACCGTCGAAGGCCGTGGAGTTTGACAAGTATTATGCAAAACGGATCAAGGAAAAGTTCGGCGTGAAAATGTCATACACGGACGTTCATACGGCCGTGGCCCCATGGCGCTATTGCGACTACGACGCGCGGGTCCCGGGAGCGGGCACTTTTGCCGCAACCTTTTACGCCTATGGCCAACTTCTGCGGAATGACCAGAAGGTCTACGGCCCGACCGAGTCCGAGGGGACCTACGAATGGCTCTACGCGGGCCTGGCCTCGGGCAATTACGGCTGGGTGTACACGGATGGGAATCTTCTGACCGCGCCGCTGGATGTTTCCTTCAGGCTTCGGAAGATCCATCCGCTGGAGTGCGACTATGGCATGGGAGGTACAAATTACTACCTGAGCCGCATTGACAAACACTGGACCGAATCTCCCAAGCGGAGCCAGTACGTTGACCTGTTTCTTGCCACCACGATTGCTTACGGCAACATGGGCTGGCTGGTCAAGTCGAACAATCCCTCCGAACCTCTTGTCGTGGAGGCCATGACCCGGTCCTATTACATGATGCAACAGTTGCAGCAGCAATATGCCTTCAACCCGCCCAAGCTCATCCAGTATGCCGACCGTGATGGCAAATGGTATAACCCCAGCCAGGCCATCGCCCAAGGCGTCAACGCCGAATCCCGGCTGCACGTGGTGTACGAGAATGGAACGGAAGTGTACGTCAACCGCTCCGCAGACGGAACGTGGAAGGTTACGCATGCCGGCAAGCCGGTCACCCTGCCCGTTTCTGGCTGGCTGGCGGTCAATCCGTCAAATCACTTTTATGAAATGTCGGCTCTCGAGAACAACCACCGCATCGATTACGTTGAAGCACCCGGGTATGAATATCTTGACGGTCGCGGGCAGTGGGCCGAACGCGGAGGTCTGGGCGCCGCGGGCGGCGTCGTCCTGCAGCACAAGCCCGGAGGTTTGCTGGAATTGATCGATATCCATGACAACAATCGAATTGCTTTCCGCGCCCCGGCGCATGGGAAGCTGTCGGCTTTCGGCCCGGATGGTAAAAGCCTGGGTGAGGTCGAATTATCCTCTCCACGCGCCGAGTGGAAAGAATTCAAGCCGGTCGCCGGCGGACGCAGCTATATCTTTGCGCCCGCACTGTAATTCTGCAAAGCTCTCTGAACAGGCTTTTAGCCCGCATTGAGTTTAGACCCGGCAATCTACTTGATGTTGCTTGAGGATTTTATGGAAGGCTCTTCAGATTTCTCGCTGAGCTGTTTGAATTTAGCAAATTCCTGTTGGGCTTTTTCCGGTTTGTGCTGCCTTCGATAGACTGTTCCCAACAGGTAGTGAGCTTTCGCAAAACTGCTGTCAATCTGAATGGACAACCGGGCATGCTTTTCAGCGCCTTGAAGATCGCCCTTTCCCATCAGCGCCTTTCCCATGATCCACTGATTCCGCGCTGATCGCGGGTTAATCTGGATCGCCTTCCCAATGCACTCCAAGGCTTTATCGACCTGCCCGTTTTTCACGAGCATGTCGGCTTGGTTTGCGTAGGGCCAGTCGTCCTTGGGGTTGGCCTTGGCCGCCAGGCGCTCGGCTTTCTCGAACATGGCGTCTGCCTGGGCAATTTGCCCGATGGCCTCGTAGCATAGTGCCAGATTGTCGTAAGCCTGGTAGTACTTTGGGTTGAGAGCGATCAGTTTCTGGAAAGTCATGATGGCGGGCTTGAAGTTGTTTTGTGTCTGGTACACGCGGCCCAGCGCATAAAGGGTTTCTTCATCGCGAGGTTGAAGCGCCAGCGCAGCTCGCAGTTCCTGTTCAGCTAGAACATATTCTTTATAGAAGACCAAGGTCAGTCCCATCAGCTTGAGACCTTCCGGGTTCTTGCTATTCTGGGCAAGAAGTTTTTGCAGTGTTTGGCCTGCATACTGAACTTTCTGTTCCATCAGGTAGCTATAAGCCAGTAATACCTGGCCCTGCTCAGAACGTGGGTAGCGTTGCAAGAATGACCTCGATGCCGATTCGGCCTTCGTGAATTTACGGGACTTGATGTACGCGCGGATGAGTCCCAGTTCGATGTCCTGCGATTCTGGGCACAGATCCAGCGCCGATCTGAATTCTGCGATGGCCCGGTCATATTGCTCCTGATCCATCATCTGCCTGCCCAGCTGAGCCAGGCTTTGAGCCTGCTCACAGGAAGGACTCCCTGGAACTGGAGATAGCCGGGCTGACTGGGCCAGAATCTCAGGTACGAAAGTCCCCAGAAAAACCAGGAACAACGGAATGTAACACCACTTCTTTGTATGTCGGGTCATGACGCGGGGTTGGGGTTGCCTCGGAACTTGCCCTCTGGCCATGCGCATCGCAATTCGCAGGTTTAGCCGGAGTGCATCATGACAACCCCTCTCCATACGATATTAACTCACCTTGGATCGTGGATTCCCAAATTGTGGCCCCCCTGTCCTCGATGCATGGCTGACCCGGGCGCCCGTTGAGAGTTGAGCCAAATGACGTCGGCACGTGGATCGAAACATCGAAGTCGCCCAGGAGTGGAGGAGGTGCAGAAACGATGCACAGTGCAAAGCACAGGAAGTGGAGCGAGTTTCGCATTAACGGTTCGAAAGCACGCCTTTTCGGTTCTTGAAGCCACAGGAGGCCTGGCAGATCATCTCCCGGCGTGAGACCTCGAGAAGATACTCGTAGTTGAGATTGCGGCTATCGGGGGCCGCGTCAGTGAAGATTTGGCTTATCAGTGGAGGCATTTGAAATTTGGGGAGGGCATCAAAACAAGTGGTAGGCCCGAACGGACTCGAACCGTTGACCTCTACCGTGTCAATCCGCAGATTATTGATTTTACAACAACTTACAGACGCTCACAGGGGCTGCTAACTCCGCTAAGTGCTTGTAAGTTCGTTCAGCATCGGGTTGGACATCGGGCTGGAAAGAAGCTGGTTCAGCACGCCAGCGCTCGAACCTGCGCCCAACGGATCATGAGTCCCCACAAGGCATTCTGAAATTTCCCGATATTAAGGGCAAAAAATAGACAGCGCGATATTTAGACGTCATCAAAGCCTCCTGAATTGTGAGGGAATTCGAGGCTTTATTGGGGTTTATTGACTACAGTTTGACTACAGTCGACTGCTCCAATACCACTTGCGATAATTGGCCAAAACCCGGCAGATCATCGAGAGCTGGCGAAGGGAACATAATGAGAGCCGTCCTCACAGGGCTCTCGAAGAGAGGACACCGAACGAATTCGCCCATGAGATCGCCGCTAGCGGCGATCTCATGGGCCTCAAAACAGCCGAAAACTCACCTTAGATCTGGTACAGACAACCGGTCCGCTCACAAGTGAATTCTCTCTCATTTCACTCGGTGCCAAAAGTGCCGGTCAGGTCACGTTCGCTTGCACCCTGTCTGTCGGGCTTGCATTACCTGTCCTGGCGCTCGCCCAGCAGGCTCACTATGGGCAAGATGGCCCTGCGGTGTTGCCCGATACGAAGATAAGCTCAGACGACGATTTTTCAGGACTTACGAAAGGTGTTGTGGGCATTGGATGTGACCGCCGGGGGAGAGAATGTGCTCGCCTGCACCCAAGTGGATGTATATTTTCAATTGACCGAAGGCCAAACGTTGATTCCGGTTGAAGTGTTGGGTTTCGTGTCGACTGTTGTTCCAGACGCGCTGGGAAGCTGCGCCTGAAACGGTCATGGGCGAACATCCAGGGGCGCGATGCGGATCGACCGGCGACGTGCAAACAAGTCTCGCGAACCGGGAAGGAAGCCGTTTCTCATTTGGAGAACCAAGCATGCTGAAGAGATGTTCTTACTTAATTCCCACGTTTCTGCTCCTGATATGGAGCGCGCCCCAGGCGCGGGCGATCGCCCCGCAATATCAATCCGCTTTCATGCGTGTCGGACTGGCGGCGAACCAGCCGGCCTTTGTTACCCTGGCCGTGGATTCGCTGGGCCAGAAGAAACTTAGCGTCAACCCGCTGAGGCCGCCGGCCGTCGGCAAAACGCGATACAAAGCCCTATTCCCATTGAGCGCCGGGTTGTAGCAGCTCTTTCAAATGCTCCGGGCGTTCTCGACTTTTACACACAGCTCGCGTGGAAATGCTGGACGACCAAGTCCAGCCTGGTCCGCACTCCCCTCTTTGGTGACCACGGCCTTGCCCAGCAGCTCGGGACCGCGCAGTATGCGAGGGATCGATCCTGTCGCGAAAAAATCAGTTCCTGGCTTAAGCACGTGAGAATCTGGTGGCCCGCGTGTTCTGCATACATCTCCTCAGACGGCCTATACCTGACCATCGTACCTCGCGCTCAAACTCAGTCCGCCAGCCCTGTTCAAAACCGATGAATTTCTCGTCGTTAACATCGCAAAAGAAATGGCGCTAAACCTGACCAGGAATCAATCACTTGCCATCATGCCATCGTAAAAGACGTGGCGCACCATCGTAAATTTAGTGGCGCTTCGTCGTAAATCTGGTGGCGCAGAACCGTTCTAACTCTTTTGTTTCAAGTAGGATGTTCATACCACCTGTAGTTCCTGTAGTTATTCCTGTAGAAAGATTAACCTGTAGTAGAGGTTGTGGATTTGTGGAAATCGCTCTGTCCAATGACGGTGGCCAAGTGCCACCAACAGTTCGGTGATCCTACCCTGGTGGAAAGCATCTTGGACCGCTTGGTGCACAACGCCTACCGGGTCGAGATGCGCGGTGAATCCACGCGCAAAAAGCGCCACCGCCCAGATCCGTAATCTGCGTCACTACGTTCCGAGGTCAACGAAACGGGAAATCGCCGCGGGCAGGACGTTTGTTGTCTTCGTTGGCGAACACCGCTGCATCAAGCATGAAGTAGAATGGTGCATTCTGACCCCTGTCACGCCCCATGCGCCGACCTGGAAGGGCACCTTACCTTCGGTCTGAAATATGAGGGTCTCGACCTTGCCGTTCATCACAACCTTAAGGCTCCGGTTCCTCTGCGGGAGTGAAGACTAGTTTGCCGAACGGGAATCGACTTGCTTTATGGTATGCAATGACCGGCCTTTTTCAATTCTTCCGTGTGATATGCGGGTTAGTGCCGCCGGCAGCCATTCTGCTGTGCGCGGTCTCCTAGACAGCCTGCGGCACCAGCGTGCCCGCACAGACAACTACGTCGTGGCCGCCGATAGGCGGCGATCAGCCGTTAGAAATTCAGGCGAGCCATAATCTGGATCGTCCGCGTGGCATTGAATCCTTCCAACGAGGTAATATTCCCGAAGGAGGAGGAACCAAACGTCGATGAGGGGTTGCCGAAGCTAGGGTGATTCATCACGTTGAAAGCCTCGCCCCGAAGATTGAAGTCAGCGAGCTCCCCGATCTTGAAATCCTTCCCGATCGAGAAGTCCAGATTCCAGAACGACGGACCATAAAGCATATTTCGCGGCGTGGTGCCGTAAGATCCGTTCGCCGGTTGCGCAAATGCCGCCGAGGCATTGGTGATGCACGATATCAGCAAGCTACCGCACTGGTTGACTGGGGTTCCAATAAGTTGAGGCCGCTCCTGGCCCGTGCGGCCGGTGTTGGCAGGATCACCGGAGACTGTGACGTTGAACGGCAAGCCGGTCCTGGCGGTAAAAATTCCATTAACGTGCCAGCCCTCTGCCACCGTTCGCAGCAAGCCTGTTGATCCGGAGAGGAACGGGAGTTCATAGGCAACGCCCGTAACGAAACGTTGGCGAACGTCCAGAGTCGAGTTGCCGTAGTCAAGACCCCAATTCAAGGGGTCCATGGGTTGGCCGCCGTCGTTCGAATCCACGCTGACATCCAAAAAGTGCGACCACGTGTAGGACGCTGTCAAGACCAGGCCCTGGTGGAAGCGCTGAGTAAGAACGGCGTTGAGGCCGTGGTAGTGGGCCCACGCCATATTGTCAAGAACGCGAATGGATCCGAAGTTTTGGTTGGGCCGGTCTGCCGCGACAAACGGCGTGGTTTTGGGGAACGGCGTATTGCTGTAATAGCTGGTGTCGAGGTGGTAAGTATGGTTGCCCATATATTGGATATCGAGGCCCGCATTAGACCAAAGCGACCTCTCCACATCGAAGCTCCACTGCTCCATCGTTGCGGGCGGCATGTAGGGATTGAGGGACTTGGCGCTGACCGTATTCCCGCAAATAGCGATACCGTTGAAGAGGCAGGTGGAATTGGGAACCGTGGCAGAACCTCCGGAAGGGTTGGCGAAGCTGAGCTGTGCGCTGGGAGAACTATTATAAATAGACGCTGACGACATGGGAGGATTCGTAGCCAGCAACGTGTAGCTGTTGGTTTGGTTGGGGTTGTAAAACATTCCGAAGCCGCCGCGCACGACCCAGGCATCAGTGAGGCGATATGCAAAACCGAAGCGGGGCGCCCATCCCTTATGCCAGGGTGAGGTGAGCGGGAAATAGGGATCAGGAATGTCAGATGGGCCAGGAATCAGCGCAGTCTGCGTGGCATTTAAAGTGGTAGCATAGCCGGTCGGGCTTACCGGGACGGTGAATAGGCCATAGCGAAGACCAATGCTCAGCGTCAGTCTTCGGGTGGTATCCCACTTGTCCTCAACGTAGAAACCGTCGCGCCACTGTAGGCCGGAGCCATTAACTTCCGGAGCGGGGGTATAAACCTGTTGGGGCAGCCCGAGCATGAAGTCCGCCGGGGCGCCTGCCGCGCTTCCCGGGGAGCTGATCGAGCCTGTGAATGAAAACAAACCCTCTGGATTGTTGACCGCCCGCCGAGTGGTGAGAAAGCGATCGAGATCGACCCCGAGGGTCAAATTGTGCGCGCGTGAATTACGCTCAATGAATCCGAGGTTAGCCAGGAGGTGTCAGTCTGCCACCAGGTGCCACCGCCACTGCTACCCGTATAACCGGAAATGGACATGCCAACTGCACCGGGATTGTCGGGCTGGTAGGCGAAAATGTTACTTCCGTTGACAGGGCCGATGAGGGCATTCAAGGCCTGAGCGGTCGGCTGCAGGCTGGGATCTTGGTAGTACGCATTGGCGGCAATGACATTGATATCATTGCGGCCGAAGTGCACGTCATTAATGATATTGGGCGAAAGAATCTGCGTGTAATCCACCACGAAGTTACTTTGCGTGTTCGGGGCGAAAGAGGCGTCGTAGGGGAGAGCCCCACCCGTAGACGCCGAGCCTTTTTGATAGGCATAGCGGAAATAAAAACGGGTTTTAGGACCGATATTTTCGTCCTCTCGCGTCAGGTATTGATCGAAGTTGACAGTACGCCCAGTGGGCACCACCAAATTGTTGACCAGGGCATAACCGCTGGCCGTAGAACTGCTCTTTACGTTGGGCGAAGGAATTACCTTCAGGAACTGCTGGGCCACAGGCGAAATACAAAGAATTTGATTGCCTGAAACGCAACTGGGGTTATAGCTGTCGGTGAGCGTCGTCTGCGGCGAAAGCTCTGTGAAGTTGCCCTGGCGCATCAGGGGGGTCATTACGGTATAGGTGCTTGAAGTCGTCTCAACGTTTCGGAGGCCCTGGTAGTCAAACATGAAAAAGGTCTTGTCCTTCCCGTTATACACGTGGGGAATGACAACGGGACCGCCGACCTCTGCATTGAACTGGTTGAAGTGATACGGGGTCTTGGACGTGGGAGCGCCAGAAAAATTATAAGAGTTGGCGTTGAAGTCAGTGTTACCGACTTTCTCAGAAACGGAACCGTGGAGTTGGTTGGTTCCGCTCTTGGTGACCACGTTGATGTGGACGCCCAGGTAGTTGCCATATTGCGCCCCATATGTTCCGGTGACCACATTGACTTCCTGGACGGAAGAGGGATCCGGCCGGAGGTTGTCGGTCATGTAAAGCGCGTTCATCGTGGTAACACCGTCGAGTGTGATGTCGTTTTGGATCTGGCGTGTGCCTGCGCCCTGAAACCGCTCACCCGGAGGATTACCGCGCGGGTTGTCTCCGCTCAGCCTGACGCTCGAATTCAAGGCGGCGAGCTTCATCGGATCCTGCCCGTCAATCGGCAACTGGTCAATAATGTGCTTCGAAATGGTTTGGCTGATGGTGGGACTGTCGGTGGCTATCGGGGGCGGCGCGGCTGAAACGGTGACATGAGTCTCGACCGAACCGACACGCAGGGCGAAGTCGCTACGCACCGTCTGGTTATTTTCAACAATGATGTTGTTATGCACGACCGTATTGAAGCCCTTGGCGGTCACTGTAACTGTAAAAGTGCCGACAGGAATATAGAGGATCTTGTATATACCGGTCGGGCCGGTAGTGGCCGTGTAGGCAACCTGGGTAGCGTTGTTTACCGCCTTAACTCTTGCTCCTGGAACGACAGCGCCGGACGTGTCAGTGACCCTGCCGGTTATGTTGGTAGAGGAAGCCAATTGGCCTGCCGCCTGCAAAGCGAAGGTTACTACGAGCATAATAGCGAGCACGGGCATTAACATCTTGCTGCTAATAATACTGATAAGTGTTTTCACTTGCGTCCTCCTTACAGTGTAAGAATTCCTCGTTTTGAACTTTACTCGACCGAGTTACAACACTCCGCCTGATCGCTCCCTCCCTTATCCGACTCGCGGCAGTTTAGAAAAACTGAACGCCCCATGGCCCGCGGCGATATATTCACTCGTCGACTTTGATCACTTTACTGACAAGATCATCAGCATTGCCCCGAAAAAACCTAAATTATTGCGGCCGCGCCTTTTCCCAACACACTAGGCTGACACCGGAGGGACCATAAACAAATGCCCCGGCCCGTATCGTCATGCCGCAACGAGATTGTCTGTCTCCATCCATCTGAGCGCAGTCGCAATCCGAGTAGCTGAAATGCCCGTGAAGAAGGTCAAGAACGGTGATATCCGCTTCCGAGCCCAGAGAAATGGTCCCAAGCTCCGGATGGAGAATCCGCGCGCCAATTTACGATCTGTCGGTACCGGCTCGCCCAGACTAGACATAAAGAAGCTTTAAGTTTGTGTTCCAGAGAAGAGCGGCTAAAAGTCGGCTTTTGTATATCTCGGCACAGCAAGGGATGTCAAGCATAAAAACCAGGAGTCTTCCTCATTTTTTTCCGGGCTTAGCCGCCGAGCCCCAAGTGACACACGAATTCGAGCGGGGCACTCGTCGGGCCTGACTGCAACTGCGGTGACTGAGCACAGCCTGTTTATTGAAAGCAAAACAGCTTGGTACGGGATCAAACCGCGATACACCTGTATTGAGAGCTCAAAATGAGGGTCTTTTCCGGCTACAGGTTTGCTGGACGCATGCGCCCACTTTTGGAAAACTCGATCCCTTTTGTTTTCTGCAGATGGTAAGAAGGGACCCCTATATTTTGGGGAATGTCCCGTACAAAACCTTCTCGTAGTCCCTCAGTTTCGGTCGCGGTATCCAGGGATTGGGTAAATTCCCCAAGATCGATAACTTTTTGCTGAACAAATCCCGCTCTTTTTGCTACGTGTAAGATGTAGGAGCAGCGACGAGATGTCCAGTCCGCTCTCACCCCTGGCGCCGATCACTTTTGTGATCGCCACTTCACGATGTCCGAATTAGAGACGATGCGCGAATTCGTCTCAGACTGCGCGGCACTCAGCCTGACGGAAACTCCCCGCACCTTGTGTGAGCTCCTCGATTGGACTGGCCCCGCGGAAAGTTGAAGAATCAGGAATGCCGACTGCTGTCAGAACGGCTCCGCGATGAGGGCGTCGTACCCTACAGACGGTGGAAGGGTATAGAACGGCTCAGGTGCGGACGTACTGCGGTTCGCGGGGTGGCTGATATTTTACCGCCAGATGTGGCGTCTCCAACCGCTGGTTGAGCCGGTGCCGTGAGTCCAGGCAGGCCTCCAATATTCCGGAAGTCAGCAGGGTCCGTTCGACGGGATACGGCGTTTTGCCGGTTGTAAATGTCTGTTCGATCTTGGACGCCAAACAGGCCGTGTTGGTCACGTTGGGCGTGGGCGGCAAATAGAACTGAGTTGAGACCATCCCCTTCCCTGTCACACGCGCCGAAATGTTGAAGTCCATGATGGCTCCGTTCAGCATCAGCAGCGTGGCCTTGGTCCCATCGGTGTATTCAATGCAATAGGCTGCCGGGTCTTTCACCAACTGGGGCAATGCGCCCGACGCCACGAGGTCCTGGTTGCGGCCGTCGAGCAGCGTGAGACCCAACGGAGTGTCACTGCGGGATAAAGCAGAGCTCAGCAGTTCCCTGGAATAGCGCCCGTCCCTGCCCGCCTGCCAGACGTCGTCGCCCTCCAGCAGTTGCACCGCTTTCACGCCGGTTTCACCGCCCTTGCGCCTCTCGAGCATGCATTGCATGGCTTCAAGCGCGTCAAAGTCCCTGCCATCAAATTTGCCTACGCCCACTATCACGGCTTCTTCCACGTGCGCTCCCAGTGGGATATCGACATCGGGCAGGCGCCATGTTACGGGATAGGATGAACCGGCCAGCAGAGGAAAGTGGAGCCGTTCCGCCGTTTCTACCATCTGCTTCGCCTCCGGGAAGCTGAAAGAGAGTTGCTTACTGTTGAAATAGGGAATTCCGCGCCCTTCTTCCTGGAAGACCTGCACGCACTGCTGGAAAAAGTCATAGCTGGGCAGCAGGTTCTGTCCCCTGTCATTGGTGGGATAATCGCCTTGCTCCACCACGGTGATCACAGCGTCCACTGCGAGCTTTTCACCGCCGGCGCGCAGCGCCTCAGGAATGTTACGGCAGAGACGAAAACCAAATTCCTTTGACCGCGCCCTGCTTAGATCGGTGTCCAGGCTGATGTTTTCTGGCAACTCTTCGCCGAGGCTTCGCGCTCCACGCCGCTGCCTCACACTGTGAGCAATGGGCGGATGCGGCGGGCCCGGCTCGAGCACCTGAGTTGAGGTTCCTGATGGCGCGCCTGACTTTCCCTGTGCGTGCCGGGCCGAGTGGAAGCCCTCCTGCCTCCAACCCCAGGCCAGTGGGCCACCGAACTTGGGCACCAGCGAATCCACGTAGACGGAGACCACCTGCACGTTGGGCATGTGCCAGTCTCCATTGAGTGGATAGCCCACCAGAAAGCGGTCGGCGATGAATTGCATGTCCGATCCCAGGTGGTAGACGCTGCCGATAATGGCGAGTCGCAGAGGCGCCTCTGCAGACTCCGCGGGAGGCAGAGCAAAGCCCGAACGTAGTAATGGCCGGCTCACCAGCAGGGCGGATGATAATGCCGAATATTCAAGAAAGCGGCGACGCGTAATCATTAGCTTCTCCAAAATGTAGATTCAGGACTCGGCTGGTAAGTCACCGCCAACTGCGGTGTCTCCAGGCGTCTTAGGCCCTGGTAGATGCTTTCGACGCCAGCGATGACCAGGCCGGACGTCAAAAGCGTTCGCGCGATGGGATACTGTGCCTTGCCAGTCAGGAACATCTTCTCGGCGTTGTGCACCAGCGGGCTGAAGAAACTGGCCAGGGAGGTGCGTCCATCGGGCATGGGCAGGTGCATCTGGGTGGAAAAGGGCTGCGATCGCCCTTCAATCTGGGCCGCGAAGGTAAAGTCGCGAACCAGGCCATTCATTAACAGCATCGTAGCGAGCATCCCGTCACGATATTGATAACGATAGGCGGTTGGATCGGGAACCAATTGCCGCATCTGCTTCACGGAAGGATACACATCCGTGAAGATCCGACTTGCGGGCATCAGGGTGGAACTTCGGCTCAGAGCCGCCTTCACGAGTGAATGGGGCCATACACCCTGCTCATAGGCCTTCCAGAAGCTTTCGCCCTGGTAAGCCTGCAACCACTCGACGCCGGTTTCACCACCCTTGCGCCTTTCCACCATGCATTGGATGGTCTCGAGAGCATGGAAATCGTAGCTGTCCACGCCGCCGTAGGCAACGCAGAGCGCCTCTTTAACGGTGGCTCCAGTGGGGAACTCAACCGACGGAATTCTCCATGTCACCGCAAGACTTGAGCCACCCTGAAGCGGGAAACCCATCTGGCGCGAGGTATCAAACATCTGCTTCGATTGCGGGAAGCTCCAGGACGAGAGTTGCTTGTCATTAAAATACGGCACCGACCGGTTGCTGGAACGGAACACGTCTACAATGCTCTCAAAAAAACGGAAGTGAGGCTGCATGGCCTGCCCCATTGCCGTCTGCGGATATCTGCCATGCTCCCCGACCACCACCACACCATCCACAGCCAGCTTGCTGGTGCCCAGCGTTACGGCTTCGGCAATGGAGGGATAAACCTTCAACCCGGGATGGCGATCGATCAACTCCTGCGTCAGGTCGCCTTCGCCGCGCTGGTCAACGTACAACCCCACCAGGTCCATTTGGGGATGATGGAAAGTGCCGTTCCATCCGTAACCGTCAAGAAAGCGGTCCACAATGTGCTGTGGATGCGAATATAGGCGGATGGAGGTGACCACGGCCGCAAGTTTCGGGCGCTTGCCTGTAGAAGTCTTGTTTTGAGCCATATAAATCCTCTTGCGATGAAATCGGAATCTGTTCTCTTCAACGTGATTGGCGGGAAGCTTTCAGGGGCTTGCCCCCTAGAAGTGCTTTTCTGGCCTCCCGCCACAATTCTAAAACTCTATTGTTGGCCGTGTTCTGATTGTTCCTGAACAGGATACACATCCTTCGGGTTCGCAAGCGGCTGTGCCCTGGGATGATCCGGGAAGGGCGAATGATACTGCCGCGTCAAGTCCGGCGGATGCGGCACTCCAGGCGGATTGTTTCCCAGGTTGCCAGGCACTTGCAGCCAGGGCTTCAAGGGAAACGGAGGGCCCAGACCTTCGTAGCTCGTAACATGGCGCGGAAAATCGTCAGCTGCTGAGCGGCAGCGGCGGCGGCCCCTGACCATCCTCGCGGTATCGGGGCAATGGCCAAAGTACTGCGGCCGCGCCTGTTGCCAGTCCACCATGCTAAGGCCGGATGGGTCGTAAAGGATGGCTCCGTCGCGAACGGTCAGGAGGTTGGTGAGCTTGGAGTCCCCACACATGCGGGCATTGCCGTCGTCGTGGAAGCAGAACTTCCCGTGCTGGAGCTGCAACACGGCAATATCGGCGTCGGAACCGGGCGAGAGCGTGCCCAGCTCCGGATGATGGATCTCCTCCGCGGGGTTCACCGTGGTCTGTTGAATGACCTCTTTCAGCGTCTCGCCCATAATCAGGAACCGCGACATGATGCCCGTGAGGCTGAGTTCCTGAATGTTGCCCAGATGCAGGTCTGTGGAGATGGAATCCGGCAGGAAACCCTGCTGGATTGCCGGGGCGGCGTTGCGCCACCAAAAGCTTGCTGAACCGTAGCCCACATCAAACACAACTCCACGCGCGCGCGCTTTCCACATGGTCGGGTTCACCTTGCCGTCGGGCAGAATGATAGGGAATTGCTGAGCGAAGACGTGCGTGTGGACGTCACCGGCTCGCAGCCGCTTGGTGATGATGTCGGCGTAGGAACGGCCGGGGACAGGCGACGT
>Ga0315535_1001940_pt1 | contig 13543 bp, 10 predicted proteins | sample SalMarSW160220MG_2_FD_203092 | JGI IMG/M metagenome (GOLD analysis project Ga0315535, IMG submission 203092) | Salt marsh sediment microbial communities from the Plum Island Ecosystem LTER, Massachusetts, United States - Salt Marsh Sediment SW1602-20 ...
GAATTTGGGTCCGGGGGTGTTCGTGCATACCATCAATGAGCACATAAATCTGGCGAGAAATGGTCAAGGCGCTATTTAAACCGGGCCTTGACGGTCCGCGCGTGGATGGGAAGCCCTTCTGCTTCCGCCAGTGTTATGACCACGTCCTTGAGTCCGGCAAGACCCTCCTTGCTCAGGTACTGGAAGGTGGGTTTTTTGATGAAATCGTCCACCGAGAGCCCTGAAAACATCCTCGCGCACTGTCCCGTGGGAAGAACATGATTGGTGCCTGACGCATAATCGCCGACCGGGACCGGTGCGTACGGTCCCAGAAAAATGGAGCCCGCGTGGTTGATTCGGTTCAGGGTGATAAAAGGATCGCGCGTCAGGATCTGAAGGTGCTCGGCAGCGTACTCGTTGGTAAAGGCGACGGCCTGCTCCATACTGTCCGCGATAAGCACCGAGGAGTGCCTCGTGAGCGACGATTCAAGGATGTCTTTTCGCGCCAGGGATTCAAATTCCCTTTCGATGACAGCGCACACAGCGTCAGCCAGTTTTACAGAGGTGGTCACAAGCACGGCCGCGGAATCGGGGTCATGTTCGACCTGGGAAAGAAAATCCAGGGCAATAAGTTCGGGATCGCCCGACTCATCGGCCAGGATGAGGGCCTCGCTGGGGCCTGCCGGCGAATCGATGTCCACCTGCCCGTATACGAGCATTTTTGCGGCAGTCACGTACTTGTTTCCAGGACCGACTATCTTGTCCACACGCGGCATGGTCTCGGTACCGTATGCCAGGCCTGCGACGCCCCACGGGCCGCCGACCTTGAAGATGCGATCACACCCTGCGATATCTGCAGCCACGAGCGTAGCCGGATTGGCGATCATGCCTTTTGCGGGGGGAGTTACCGCGATGACCTGGCGCACACCTGCAACCCTTGCCGGCAGAACGGTCATCAGGACGGAACTGGGATAGGCCGCGGTACCTCCCGGGATATAACAGCCCACGATGTCCATGGACCTGGTGATGCGCCCGGCGAGTATGCCTTCGGTGACCTCGATGGACCACATTTCCCTTTCGATCTGGGCGCGATGGAACCGTTCGATATTTGTCGCGGCAATCCTGAGGCAATCAACCACTTTTGAATCCACCTGCTTGTAGGCGTTTTCGATCTCTATCCGCGTGACCTCGAGATCGGCCTCGGCGATGTCGTCCTTGTGCTTGCGGTAGTGGCTCAGGGCCACCGCATTTCCCCGTTCTTTCACGTCCTCGACGATCTTTCGGACATCATCCAGGATGTTGGAGATGTCCTCCATAGACCTCTCCATGATGGATTTTCGTCTTTCGCGGGTCAATCGGGCTATGCGTTCGGGTTTGATTTTCATATCTTTGATTCACTCCTTCTCTCTTCTTGCACTGCAGTAGTCTCTGAGCGCGTCTATCGTGCTCTGGAAGGCGAGTTGATCCCACGGGATCTCTTCAGGGTGAAACAACCCGGTCTCCGTAGTCTCATCTCCGGCTATCAGATCCCCTGAAAGCGATCGGGCGGCGTAGACCACCACGACCTGCGTGTTCCCGGGATAAGAGTAGACCCCCACGAGATTCCGAATTCGAATGTTGAGGCCGCATTCTTCCCTGGTTTCCCTTACAGCGGCAGCCGCCACTTCCTCCCCCCGATCCACATATCCTCCCGGCATCACCCATCGACCTTTCTGGGGCTCGATTCCCCTTCTCAGCAACGCGATCCTGCCTCCCAATTCCACCACCGCGCAGGCGACTACCTTGGGGTCGAGATAGAACACGAACCGGCACTGGGAACAGATGAGCCTCGGGGGTTCGGTTTGCTTCAGGGTGACGACGTTGAGATCACCGCCGCACACGGGACAATAGTGAAACTCTGGTTCATGATGGCTCATCTTTTCTCCTGAATTCTCATAACGAGTTTTTATTGTTTTTTCCAGGGAATTCTTGCGGCATGGAACGAAAAATCTTCTCCCGTCAGCCAGACGAAATCCGCGGCATTCTTTTTGAATGTGGACTGCGGGTCTACCGCGTGGATGACGACGGTGGCCATGGGAATGGAGATTCTCCTGATCACCCTGTCCGGAATACCGTAGCGATTCAAAATGTGCCCGTTTCCCGCGAATACAACCAGGCTGCCCTTATGGGTTTTGAGAAAGTCCGCGATATTTTCCGCCATGGTGTCTTCCCAGACGCACTGTGCCTGGTAGAAGTATTCGAAATTCTTGAGATCTTCATGTGCGTGCAGGCGGTGGATTTTCTCGAGAAAAGCACGCTCATCCTGGTTTGAAAGGTCGATATGCCTTGCAATCTGATCCCGTTCTTGAGGACTCAGGGCGTCAAGGCCCTGCTCCGCGACCTTAGTTACGATCTTCGGAGGAGCGTTGATGGCAAGGAGCTTTCGCTGGTTTTCCTTGGCTGCAAGGACGAGGGGTCGGTAGAAGAGGTAAGGAAACCCCCAGTTTCTGTACCAGTGGGCCTCTTTCAGAAACGCCGTTTCATCCGTTTTTCCTTCAAGATAACGGTCTATCGCCTGCTGCTGCGTCTCCTGGAAGAATTCCATCGCAACATCCGGCCGGGATTTACCCGCCATCAAGGCTTGAAGTATCTGCACCTCCATCAGGTGATCCTCCGGCCTGGAGTGCACCTCTCCCACGAAAACAAGGCGCTTTTCCCTGAGATGGCCGATCAGATCTTCAAAAGATATAATCTTTCCTTCCGGCAATGAGATAATGTGGCCGGGATAAAAGGGACGCGCAAGCCCTTCCACCTTGGCGGCCGGTATCCTGATTGGTCTGTTCCCGGCGCATCCGCACATGCTGAGAATGAACAGGGACAGCGCAAAAGGGATCGTTCGTTTGAAAATGAGGTGCATTGTCTGATTCCTCCCGTCGTGTTGGCTGAAGGGTATTGACTCCCTCATCCCTATCATTTACGTTTGTCTTATGCAAATGATAAGGTTTGTCTTATGCAGGAGCAGGCTTTTGCCTGCGAATTGCGGTTGAGGTAATGCATGGACACGATGTCGCAAGCAGGAGCTTGCTCCTACAGAGACTGAAGAACACAAGGCACCATGGATACTCATGAGCAGAAAATAAGCTCCGGCGTGCGCTTCACATATGAACCGGCAGGGAGCAAAATCCCTCCCGGGCTTCCTCAGGCGCCGGGAGTGTACATTTTCAAGGATGCCTCTGACCACGTTATCTATGTGGGCAAGGCCAAACAAATCAGGAAGAGGGTCCAATCCTATTTCAGAGCGGTTGACGGGATGCCCAGGAAAACCGCACTGATGATGAAGAGGGCGCATTCCCTCGACTGGATCCTGACAGACAGTGAGAATGAGGCTTTCATCCTCGAGAGTACCCTGATCAAGAAGTTCCTGCCGCGCTATAACATTATTCTCAGGGATGACAAACGATATCCCTGCCTTCGCCTGGACCTGAAAGAGCCCTATCCCCGCCTCCAAATCGTTCGGCGCATAAAGAGAGACGGCGTGCTTTACTTCGGCCCTTTTTCCTCTGCCCACTCAGTACGAAGTACCCTGAGAATCATTGACCGTATCTTCCAGCTTCGGAAGTGCAAAGATGGGCGACTGCCGAAACGGACTCGTCCGTGCCTTGACTTTCAGATGGGCCGTTGCCTGGGACCATGCACCCAAGAAGTCTCGCCCGTTCTTTATCAGAACGTGATTCAGCAGGTGCGGTTGTTTCTCGAGGGACGAAATCGTGAGTTGCTGGGACAACTGGAAAAGGAGATGCAAGGGGCCGCTGAAGTCCTCGATTTCGAAAGAGCAGCGAGGATCAGGGATCAGATCAGAGCCATAGAACACACTGTGGAAAGGCAGAGTGTGGTTTCCTCTCACCTCGATGATAAGGATGTCATAGGAGTGGCGGAGGAAAAATCAATGGTTCGGATCGCGCTCTTGTTCGTGAGACGGGGATACCTGATGGGAAGCCGACACTTCCTGTTCCGGGATCAGGCCGGCAGGCCGGCGGAGGTGGTTGAGGCATTCATCAAACAGTACTACTCGAAAGGTGTTTTTGTCCCGAGGGAAATCCTCATTTCGATTCCCGTTGAAGACCTCCCTGCCATCGGCGCCTGGTTATCAAGCCTGTCCGGGAGAAAGGTCCATATCCACAGGCCGGTAAGAGGGGAAAAGCGCCGATTGGTACGGATGGCCGAAGTCAACGCCGAGAGCGGGTTCGCCGGTGATAATGCGTTGTCCGGCAAGGAAGTGATGGAGAAGTTGTCGTTCCGCTTGAAGCTCAGGCAACCACCGAGGACCGTGGAGGGATTTGACATCAGCACCCTCTCCGGAGACCTGGCAGTAGGCACCCTGGTCACGTTTGTCGACGGCCAAGCCGCTCGTTCGGGCTACAGAAACTATCGGATCAGGAGAGTTCAGGGCATTGACGATTACGGGATGATGGCTGAGATGGTTTCAAGGAGGATCGCCAGGGGAAACCTCCCGGACCTCTTTGTGGTGGATGGCGGGAAAGGGCATCTGAACACGGTGCAGAAGATACTCGAATCCGCCGGGGAAGAGGTGAGGCCCGCGGTTGCCGCCATTGCCAAGCCTGATGAAACAAGGGGTGAAAACAGAGATAAGATCTTTGTCCCCGGGAGAAAGAACGCCATACTACTGGAAACGAATGATCCCGTTCTCCTCTTCCTGATGCGGGTGCGGGACGAAGTTCACCGGAGGGCAATTTCTTACCACCGTACTCTGCGAAAAAAGGCATTTACCCTCTCTGATCTGGACAGCATTCCGGGCATTGGAAAGAGCAGGAAAAGACAGTTGCTCATCCATTTTAAGAGTATGGACGCAATTGCGCGGGCCGGGCCTGACGATCTTGCGGCCGTGCCCGGCGTAAGCCCCCGCCTTGCCGCGGAGATCATCGGATTTTTCCAGGAACATAAAGCCTGAGATCAAACAGTACCTGTCTTAGCCTTTTCCTTCGGTTTTTGGCATATGGCTTGCAAGTTTCCTTTAAGCATTGCCGAGGAAAAGACGATATACATAAATAGCCGCATCCAGACGGAGGTGTGCAGGTGCCCGACACGACAGGGTTTTCCGGATGCACACCGGGGGGACCCTTGCCGAAGGCGCGATCTTCTCTGTTGACAAGATGTAGCCAGGTGTGTTAAAAAGGGCACTCTTATTTGAAATGTTTCTTAACAGATTGAAATGACCGGTTATTTTTCCTGAGAACGATTCATTTTTTGAACTGAGTGAATAAGGAGTCATGGCGTTCAAGAAACTGACCATCGTTTTTGTGCCTGAGGGGACGAGCGAAACAAAACAGTTCAGCCTTCCAAGTGTGGTTCTGGTTGCGCTTCTGCTGTTTCTTCTGGGGGGAGGTGCCTATTTTGGGTGGGTTTTCCAAGGCTACCTGGATCTGAAGGCGAAAATGCCGCGGCTGGCACGACTGGAAAAGGACAATCAATTTCAAAAAAGACAATTTCTCCATCTGGCCAGCCGGATCAACACGATGACCAAAAGAGTGGGTGAGCTGGAAGCTGTTGATCACCGCCTCCGGACGATGGTAAATATGGAGACAGGAGAAGATGATTCTCCCTCCAAGGGTGTCGGGGGACCGGATCCCGTTGCGTTGGATCCTCGCCAAGCGGTGGAAAAATCATACCGCACCCTTATCCGAAAAATGCATGGTTCTTTGGATGACTTGAGCGTTCAAATAGCGTACGGGAAAAAGGAAAAGGCGGAACTCGAGAAATTCCTTGACCAACAGAAGACGCTCCTCGCTTCGACCCCGTCAATATGGCCCACAAAAGGCTGGCTCAGCAGCGGGTTTGGATATAGAACGTCGCCTTTCACGGGTCGGAGGGAATTCCATAAGGGACTCGATATCTCTGCCCGCTTGAATGCCCCTATACTTGCGCCGGCCGATGGGATTGTGACTTTCGTAGGCTGGGATCATGGCTATGGAAAAAGTATCATCATTTCACACGGGCACGGCATCAAGACGAGATATGGCCATCTCCAGAAGCCCCTGGTAAAAAAGGGACAGGTCGTCAAGCGGGGCGATACCATAGCCCTTATGGGTAGTACCGGCCGATCCACCGGGCCCCACCTGCACTACGAGGTGCATGTCAACGGGATGGCGGTTAATCCCTTGCGGTACATCCTCAACTAGTTTCCATCCATAAATGGCTCTTTTTCACAATCTCATCGTCAATCTGCGGGATCACTTGTGCGACGTGCTAATATAGTACGTCTCCGCGTGATCCCTTTATTTTCTTGATCTTGTAAAAATATCTCATTTCTGGATTGGAAACCCGCTCGTGCCCAAATTCTATTGGTGGATGGGTACCAAACTAGTTTCCCTCCAGAATTTCTCACCAGCCGCACGCCTTCATCAACGCAGATGAAATTGGACGGTGGATTCGGGTTAATGAATATCCTTGATTTTTGGGACTTATCGTTTTTTAATAAAAGATTACAGATCGGATTACGACAATCTTAAACAACGAACCGCGAACATGACGAACTGAATGGTTTCTACCGGTTCGAGTTCGTCCGACTGAAGCGTTCTTTGCGCAACAGCGGTTATGGAGCATAGATTATTATGATAGGGAAAGTCATCAAGGGAATATTCGGGAGCAAGAATGAAAGAGAGCTTAAACGCATGGCCCCCGTGGTTGACACCATTAACAGCCTGGAGCCGAAGTTTCAGGCCCTTTCTGATGAAGAGTTGAGAGGCAAAACCGGAGAATTCAAGGAGCGGCTGGCAAAAGGAGAATCGCTCGATGATCTCCTGCCGGAGGCATTCGCCACTGTGCGGGAGGCCTCCGTCCGGACGCTGGGGATGCGTCATTTTGACGTGCAGCTCATAGGCGGCATCGTTCTTCATAACGGGAAGATAGCTGAAATGAAGACCGGAGAAGGCAAGACCCTCGCGGCCACTCTCCCTCTCTATCTGAATGCCCTCACGGGAAAAGGCGTACACCTGGTGACGGTCAATGATTATCTTGCCCAGCGTGACGCCGAGTGGATGGGAGCAATCTACAAGTTCCTGGGCCTTTCTGTGGGCGTCATCGTCCATGGCATGGATGACCGGGAGAGGAAAGAAGCGTACGCGTGTGATATTACGTACGGCACCAACAATGAGTTCGGATTTGACTACCTGCGCGACAATATGAAGTTTGACGTAGAGGACTTTGTACAGCGGGAATACTATTACGCTATTGTTGATGAGGTGGACAGCATTCTCATCGACGAGGCCAGGACCCCGCTTATCATCAGCGGTCCGGTTGAACACAGCGAAAACAAGATCTATGGAGAAGTCAAGCCGCAGGTGATCAACCTGAAAAAGAAGCAGGCCGCCGTCATTCGTTCAATTCTGCAGGATATACGGACAGGAATTCAGTCGGAACAGGTGGATGATCACACCATCGAGAAACTGCTTCAGGTCAAACGGGGGGACCCCAAGAACAAGGTCTTCCTGGAGATCCTCTCGGAACATCAGACATTCAAGAAGGAAATTGACCGGCTGGAGAGCGTCCTGAGCGCGCAGAAGCTCCTGCCTGACCTGGACCAGATTCTCTATTGCGTCATAGATGAGCGAGGCAATACAGTAGAGCTGACTGAAAAGGGCATCAAGCTGCTCGCTGCCAGCGGTCTCGGAGATTTTACCCTCCCTGACCTTGATGATGAAAGCCACCTCATTCGGGAAGACGAGACCCTGAATGATGAGGAAAAGGAGGAGCGTCTCAAGGAACTGGAAGAGCGCTTTGTTCGATCATCGGATCTGCTTCACTCGACACAGCAGCTCATCAAGGCGTACTGGCTCTTTGAAAAAGATGTGCACTATGTGATCAAGGACGACCAGATAGTAATCGTGGACGAATTCACCGGCCGTATGATGCCCGGAAGAAGGTGGAGCGACGGACTTCACCAGGCGGTGGAGGCAAAGGAAGGAGTCAGCGTGGCCGAGGAGAATCAGACTCTTGCCACCATCACTTTTCAGAACTTTTTCAGAATGTACGAGAAGCTGGCCGGCATGACCGGAACCGCAGACACCGAGGCCGCGGAGTTCGATAATATCTACAAACTGGATGTGGTGGTGATACCGACCAATCAGCTTATGATTCGAAAGAATTTTGCTGACGTCATCTACAAGACGGAACGGGAGAAGTTCCAGGCAGTTGTGGGGGAAATCAACGACCTCTACGAGAAAGGACAGCCCGTCCTTGTGGGGACCGTTTCGGTGGATAAGTCCGAGATGCTCAGCAAGATGCTGAAACGTTCAGGAATTCCCCATTCGGTCCTCAACGCCAAGCACCATCAACGCGAGGCTGAGATTATCGCTAACGCCGGCCAGCCAAAGACCGTGACCATCTCCACAAACATGGCAGGACGAGGGACAGATATTGTTCTCGGGGACGGGGTGGTGGAACTGGGGGGACTTCACGTACTGGGGACCGAGAGGCATGAAAGCCGGCGGGTGGACAACCAGCTCAGGGGCCGGTCGGGAAGACAGGGTGATCCGGGCTCATCGCGCTTCTACCTCTCTCTTGAAGACGACCTTCTCAGGATCTTCGGTTCTGAAAGGATTTCTTCCATCATGGACCGGTTGGGTATGGAGGAGGGACAGCCCATCGAGCACGGTCTCATTTCAAAGGGAATCGAGAATGCCCAGAAAAAGGTGGAGGCACACAATTTCGATATTCGCAAGCATCTCCTCGAGTACGATGATGTGATGAACAAGCACAGGGAGATCATCTACTCGTTGAGGAAGGATATCCTGACAGAACAGGGCATGGATGAGATTATGCTCAACATGATGGACGACAAAGTGGATGACCTGGCTGAAAAATGGATCGACCCCAAGAAATACGCCGAGGATTGGGATATCAAAGGGTTGAAGGACAATTTTTCCCGATTGTTCGGCATGAAGGCCAGGATTGACCCGGAAGATCTGGGAGAGGAATCTTTTGATGCACTCAAGCCGGAAGATTTGTCCGATATCTTGAAAGACCAGGTGCGGAAGGCATACGAGAAAAAGCAGAACGTGTTTGGGAAGGAGGACTTCAGAAAGATCGAGAAACTGATTCTTCTTCAGATCATAGACGACCAGTGGATTGCGCACCTCCAGGACATGGAACACATGAAAGAAGGAATCGGTCTCAGGGGTTATGGCCAGCTTGATCCCCTCACGGAATACAAGAAGGAAGGGTTTGTCCTCTTCGACAATCTCCTGGACAAGATCCGCGAAGAGGCCCTGAGCATGATCTTCAGAATTCAGATGATGAGGGAGGCTCCTGAACCGGTTTCCAGGAAAAAACGCCGAGCCATGCACATGATTCACGGGGGTGATGCCGAGGCGCCCGTTACGGTCCGCCGAAAAGAGAAGAAGGTGGGAAGGAATGACCCCTGCCCCTGTGGAAGCGGAAAGAAGTACAAAAAGTGCTGTGGCGCCAATCAGTAGAGATTAGAAACTTGAAACCGGCAAACGGGCAAATTCAAGAAACAGGCGCAAGACATAGGGCGTAAGGCGTAGGGGAAAAGGGGAAGCGGGTCATTTTATTCGGGGTATCTTGAAGCAGTTAACCGGCAAACGGGCCAACGGGCCAGCGGGCAAACCGGAAAACAGGCATAGGGCGTAGGGCGTAAGGCAAAAGAGGAATGATATGGAATATGGCGTACAGGGATTCACGGCGTCGGCAGTGGCCGCCGGACTTAAGAAAGGCGGAGGACTGGACCTCGGCCTGATTTATTCAGTGGAAGAGGCGAATGCCGCCGCAGTATTTACCACAAATCGAGTGAAAGCCGCGCCGGTCCTGCTAAGCAGCGAGCACGTCAGGAACGGAAAGGCCCGGGCAATTATTGCCAATGCCGGGAATGCCAATGCCTGTACCGGCCCGCAGGGCATGGATAATGCGCAAAAGACGGCTGACATGGTCGCCCGAGTCCTTGATATTCATCCGGAGCAGGTGCTTGTGGCCTCTACCGGAGTCATCGGCGAACCGCTGGATATGGGGATCGTTTCAAAGGCGATTCCCGGCCTGGCGCGATCTTTGAAACCCGATGGATTGCAGGATGTGGCAACCGCCATTATGACGACTGATTCGTTCCCCAAAAAGGCCCTCTTTGACGGAGTAGTTGAAGGGTGCCCTTACAGGATCATGGGAATGGCCAAGGGCGCGGGCATGATCATGCCTGACATGGCCACCATGCTCTGTTTTATCGTTACGGATATTTCTATTGATGCCGCTGGTCTGCAGGAGGCACTGACGAAGGGCACCGAAGTGACCTTCAATCGAACAAGTGTGGACGGCGATACGAGTACCAACGACACCGTATTCGCCCTGGCGAATGGCCTGGCCGGAAACCGGGAGCTTTCCCGTGAGGCATACGGAGAGTTTGTCCGGGGATTGACCGGGGTGATGGATGACCTGGCGCGGATGATTGCCGGCGATGGGGAAGGTGCCACGAAATTTGTGATCCTGGAGATCGAAGGCGCCGCAAGCCCGCGAGATGCCCTCCGGGCAGCCCGGACGGTTGCCAATTCGTCCCTCGTCAAGACCGCCTTTTACGGCCGGGATCCCAACTGGGGGCGGATCATGGCGGCCCTGGGAAGAGCAGGGATATCCATGGATGAATCCAGGACGGACATCTGGATCGATGATGTCCAGATCGTGAAAGGCGGCCTGGGTTGCGGCAAGGAAGCAGAAGTGCTGGCAGCGAAAAGCATGGGAAAAGATTCATTCACAGTTCGTATCGACATGCATCTGGGGAACTTTGCTGAAAAAATGTACACCTGCGACCTGTCTCCCGAGTACGTAAGCATCAATGCGGATTATCGAACATGAACCGGAGCCGAAAGGGTGCTCTGTGATCATGGGCCGTCATATTGAGACGCTGCGGGCAGGGAAACGGAACATCCCGTTCCCCTGCCTTTCCGGAAAATACGTTGGGGCATTTAGGAGCCAATGAACTTAGCCGGGACTATTTTTTTGAGTCTTGAACTTCATGGAGCAGAGGATAATGCGGATCTCCTTCTCGGGCGTCCGGATTATCTTTTTTTGCGCTTTCATTTCAAAGTATCGGCTCATTTCTCTAAAAAACTTGACGCTCGATTCCCGGAAGCCTTCCGCCAGGATAATTTCACCGTCCGGTTTGAGGAAGGTCTTGAACAGGCGGAAAAGAGGTTCGTAGTCCCTCTGGCTGTAAACGATTTCAGATCCCACAATAAGATCAAAGACCCCTTCAAGCCGGGGATGATTCCAGTCGAGCCTTCGTATGTCAATAGTGGGATCAGAAGGGGACAGATTGGTGAGGGCATTGGCGCGTGCGAAATTGAGGGCATCCGTATCCTGTTCGGTGATGGTGCCCCTATGCCCGAAGGATGCTGCAACAATGCCTACGACGCCCAATCCACAGCCGATTTCGAGGAGGTTGCTGCCCGGAAGCGGCTCCCGGGAGGCCAGGTGGTCCGCCAGTACCATTGATGCCTCCCAGATTTTCGCCCACAGGGGGAAATTGTGGAATACGTCATCCTGATCCATAAATGGTTCCAGTTCCCGGGGAACAAAGAATGAGAACGGCCGGTCCTTGATTTTCACTTCTGCGGAATCGGCTTTGTATTTTCTGCGGAAAATGTCGAGTGAAAACATATTGCTGTCTCTCTTATTCATGGTAGGGGTATTTCTGTCACACGATCCGGATCATGTCTACAAATTTCTTGCTATCGGTCGTGGGTTTTCATTATTCTCAAAGCAGAAAGGATTTTCATTGTGGAGGGAGAGATTTTTACGGTGCTCGACAGACCCATCGTGCTGGCCACCAGAAACAGGGGAAAAATGAGAGAATTCAAACGCCTTTTGACTGGTTTTCCGGTGGAAGTCAAGAGCCTGGAGGACTTCGGTCCGATTCCCCCCGTGGTGGAAGACGGCGAGACCTTTGAGGACAATGCGGTTAAAAAGGCACGGCATACGGCGAGGGTCCTCGGCCTTCCGGCCATAGCAGATGATTCGGGTTTAGAGGTCGCTGCTTTGCAGGGGGCTCCCGGTGTCCGGTCGGCGCGTTATGCCGGCGAAACGGCCGTGGATCATGAAAATAATGTCAAGCTCCTGGATGCGCTCAAGGGCGTGGAGAATCGGAAAGCCAGATTCGTATGTGTCCTTGCTATCGCCGTACCGAGGGGCCCGGCCCTCATCTACGAGGGTGTGTGCGACGGGCAGATTGCCCGGAAAATGACGGGAAACAACGGGTTCGGATATGATCCGATATTTTATTATCCACCTCTTGGCAGGACTTTTGCAGAACTTTCAGGAGATGAAAAGAACATGGTAAGCCATCGCGGCAAGGCCTTGGCGGAGCTCCACGATGAATTCGATAAAGTGCTTCAGTGGCTGAGGCAAAGGCTTTCTGAAGAACCGTTTTGATTCATGAAATTTCGCCGGACTCGAGGATAAAATTTGACAAAAGGAGATTGAGACCCTATTTTTTATACAAAAGAAGGCACCGTTTGGATGCATGCACACATTATTCGAAAGAGATATGAAGGAGGAGCAGAATGTTTGAAGTAACGGCAAAAGCCAACGAAATGGTAAAAGAATTCCTGAAGGATCGTGAAGAGATCCCTCCCATAAGGATCGTCCTCTCGCAGGGCGGCTGATCCGGGCCCTCTCTGGGTATGGCTCTGGATGAGCTGCGAGAAGAAGACGAGGTGTTTGATGACAGTGGCATTACCTATGTGGTTGACAAGAACCTGTTGAACCAGATCAAGCCCATCAAAGTTGATTACGTGAATTCAGCGATGGGAGCGGGGTTCTCTATCACGTCAAATATGAGCGCGGGCGGAGGTTGCGGGAGTTCCTGCAGCTGCTAAGTTTCGAGCCCTTCACCTTTATCGGGGCCCCTATCCTTTTTAAGAGAAAAATGCAGATCTGAAAAGGATAGGGGCTCCTATTTTGTGCGCAGCAGGCGGCAGCGGCGGCATGCGTCGTACATGGCTCGAAACTAGAAGGCGCCCGTCCACAGACACATGTTGGGCCGAGCGAGTTCCCAATTCAGAAATGAGATATTTTTTACAAGATTAAGGAAGTCAAGGGATTGCGCGGAGGCGTACTATAATAGTACGCCGCACAAGTGATTCCGCAGATTGACGCAGAGATTGTGAAAAATAGCCATTTCTGGATTGGAAACTAAAAGGCGCCGAGCTGACAGGGCTTAATCTTGACTCCAAGTGTCTCGCACGCCGACGAGACTCCCATTTTACCAACCCGAAATTCGTCAGCTATCTTCCAAGCGGTCGCGCAGGAAAGGTTTTCTCCGGTTAGTTCATCCCGGATAGCCTTTTCGAGGGATTCCGGCACGTTTTCAGTTGCCTGTACGATCTTTTTTCCTGACTCGTATCCGAAAAGGCCAAGCTGGCATTTGATCAGCCTGATCTCAAGCATATCAATGGTGAATCCCACTTCCGCGGGCGATACCCCAAGATGCGCGGCGATGTCGAATGCTACGGCACAGCCCATCTTTCCTTTTCCAGCGCGTTTTTCCACCGCTTCAGCAAGGGTT
>Ga0315535_1001943_pt1 | contig 13537 bp, 9 predicted proteins | sample SalMarSW160220MG_2_FD_203092 | JGI IMG/M metagenome (GOLD analysis project Ga0315535, IMG submission 203092) | Salt marsh sediment microbial communities from the Plum Island Ecosystem LTER, Massachusetts, United States - Salt Marsh Sediment SW1602-20 ...
GGCCCCTTCGTGAACAAGACCCTCTTCGACCAGGCGGGCATCCCCCTGCCGCAAGGCGACACCACCTGGCAGCAGTGGGCCGACGTGACCAGAAAGGTCGCCAAGGCCACGGGCACGCCGTTCGCCATGGCGATGGACCGCTCGGGCCACCGCTTCGCCGGCCCCGCGGTCAGCATGGGCGCGAAGTTCTTCGATGCGCAGGGCAAGCCCAAGATCGACGACCCCGGCTTCCGCGACATGGCGAAGCTCCTGGTGCAGTGGAACAAGGACGGCACCATGGACCCCAGCGTGTGGATCGGCAACGGCGGCCAGTACGCCGCCGGCAACCAGGACTTCATCAACGGCCAGATCGTGTTCTACATGTCGGGCAGCTGGCAGATCAGCCAGTTCGCCAGCAAGATCGGCAACGCCTTCGACTGGGTCGCGGTCCCCAACCCCTGCGGCCCCGCCGCCTGCACCGGCATGCCTGGCGGCGCCGCGCTGGTCGCCTTGAAGGAGACCAAGCACCCCGAGGCGGTCGCCAAGCTCATGGAGTTCCTGGCGCAGCCCGACAACCTCGCGGAGTTCTACGCCCGCACCCTGTTCATCCCGGGATCGCTCGGCCTCGCCAAGAAGGGCATCGACTTCCAGACCGACAACCAGAACGCCAAGGCGGCGCTGCAGGTGTTCTCCAGCCAGGTCTCCAAGCTCGCCCCGCTGGCTTACAAGCTGCAGGCGTACAAGTACAACACCACCTACTTCAACGCCATCCGCGACCGGCTGACGCAGGTGATGGTCGGCGAGCTGACCATGGATCAAGCCGTCCAGCGTATCCAGCAGGACATCGACGAGCAGCTCAAGGCGGCCGGCCAGTAGTCGCGGGACCGGCCGCTGCCTGAAGCCGGCCAGGTACCCGGTGGAGGCCCTCCTCCACCGGGTACCCCGGAGAGTGAGGCGATGCGAGCAGAGTCCGATCCCGGTGGGGCCCGCAGCGTGCTGACGGGCGCGCGGAGCGCCCCGCGCCGCGCGCTGCAGGGGTCGTTCAACCTCGTGATGAACGTCCTCGACCTGGTGATGGCGCCTCTCCAGCGGGCGATCGGCGTGAAGCGCATGCCGTGGGTGTTCCTGCTGCCCAACCTGGCCATCTTCGGCATATTCGTGCTGTTCCCGATGCTGCTCAACTTCTACTACGCCTTCACGGGAGGCACGAACCTCTTCCCGCAGGACCGGCCGTTCGTGGGAACGGCCAACTTCCAGCGGATCTTCGCCTGCGGCAACTTCCTCCAGCCCAGCAGCTGTCAGGAGGACACCTTCTGGCGCGCCGTGCACAACGCCTTCATCTTCGTCCCGGCCCAGCTGATCGCGCTCGTGGTGTTCTCGCTGATCACCGCCATGGTGCTCAACCGCACGCTTTCGTTCCGCGGCTTCTTCCGCAGCGTGTTCTTCTATCCGGTGCTGCTGTCGCCCGTGGTCGTGGCGCTCATCTGGAAGTGGATCCTCCAGCGTGACGGCCTGCTGAACGCCTTCCTCCAGCTGCTCGGAGGGCACAAGGTGCTCTTCCTGCTCAACGCCCACTGGGCCATGTTCTGGGTGGTGTTCACCACCACCTGGGCGACGATGGGCTTCTACACGCTGATCCTGTTGGCGGGGCTGCAATCGATCCCCACGGAGCTCTACGAGGCCGGGTCGATCGACGGCGCCGGCGCCTGGCAGTCGTTCCGCTACGTGACCCTGCCGCTCTTGATGCCCACCATGCTCGTCGTGCTGGTGCTGGCCCTCATCCGGGCGGTACAGCTCTTCGACGAGGTCTACGCCTTCACCGGCGGCGGGCCCGGCACCGCCACGACCTTCATCGTGCAGTACATCTACAACACCGCGTTCGCCACGCAGATCCGCAGGTTCGGCCTGGCCGCCGCCGCGTCCGTCCTCCTGGGCGTGGTGCTGCTGGCGCTCACGCTGGTACAGCTGTGGGCGGGGAGGCGCTCCGATGCCACTTGATCCTTCGCGGCCGTGCACGCACTCCGGCGCGGCCACGGTCGGCCGCCCGCCGGGAGCCGCGTCATGAGAACCGTCGTCACCTTCTTGAGTCGCCGCAACGGGCGGGCCCGGCCCAGCGTCACCGACGTCCTGACGGCGTTCTACCTGTTCCTGGGCGTGCTCATCATGTTCGGGCCGGTGCTGTGGCTGGTGCTGTCGAGCTTCAAGACCCCGGCCGCGCTGGACCGGTTCCCGCCGTCGCTGCTGCCGACCAGCCAGGAAACGGTCCAGATCAAGGGCTACGACCGCCCCCTGCCGCTGTTCACGGTGACGCTGCCCGACGGCAGCCGGAAGAAGCTCGCGGAGGTCCGCCGGATCGGCCTCGAGGCCCAGATGGTCGACCCCAACGCGCCCGGCACGATCATCAAGATGAAGGCGTCCTCGACCACGCCGGTCCGCTCGGTGCAGTTCGAGTGGAGCAACTACAGCGAGCCGCTCAAGCGCTTCGCCTTCCTCACCTATCTGAAGAACAGCGTCATCGTCACCGTGACGGCCACCCTCATCACCCTGATCATCAACAGCATGGCCGCCTTCGCGCTCAGCAAGTACCGCTTCAGAGGGCAGTACACGGTGCTGCTCGTCATCATCGGGACCCTGATGATCCCCATCTCGGTGATCCTGGTCCCGGTGTATCTGGTGATCGTGAAGATCGGCTGGCTCAACTCCCTATGGGGCGTGATCATCCCGGGCGCGGCCACGCCCACGGGCGTGTTCCTGCTCCGGCAGTACATGCTCACCATCCCTGACGAGCTGATGGACTCGGCCCGCATCGACGGCGCCTCGGAGTGGCGCATCTACTGGCAGATCATCCTTCCGCTCGCCGCCCCGGCGATGGCCGTGCTGGCGATCTTCTCGGTGATGTGGCGCTGGAACGACTTCCTGTGGCCCCTCATCGTGCTGACGCACAACGAGATGTTCACGCTGCAGGTGGGGCTCAACTCGTTCCAGGGGCAGCTCAACATCCAGTGGCACTTCGTGCTGGCCATGACCGTGCTCACCCTGCTGCCGATCACCCTGGTGTTCGCCTTCCTGCAGCGCTACATCACCACCGGCATCGCCACCACCGGGATCAAGTGAGGCACGGCCCGAGATCCGCCCGGGCCGCTCACGTCGGTCGGCCGCCGTCGACGTGGGACGCGGCACGGTTCAGCGGATCCTTCGGCGGCTGCGGCGCGAAGAGCTGCTCCAGCATCGCCGGGTCGGCCCCCCCATGCCCGCTGGCGGCCGGCGAGCACATCGACCCGCCGCTCACGACCGTCGACTTCGGCTTCCGCAAGCAGGACGAGATGGTGATCGGCTACCTCGTCGATCTCATCGACCAGCCGGACATGGAGCTGCATCGGCGCGTGCTGCTGCCCGAGCTCCCGGTCCGCGGCTCGACTCGGCGCAGGGAGGCGTGACATGAAGACCTATCGCGTCGCCATCATCGGCACCGGGAGCTCGGTGGGAAACCACCTCGAGGCGATCCGGCGGGTGGGCGAACGGGTACGCCTGGTAGCGGCCGTCGACCTCGACGAGGACCGCGTGCGCGAGGCGTCCCGACGCCACGACATCCCGGCCTGGTACCTCGACGCCCGCGACATGCTGCAGGCGGAACGGCCCGACCTGGTGCACATCGTGACGCCGCCCGCCTCGCACGCCGAGCTCATCGCGACCTGCCTGGACGCCGGCACGTCGGTGCTGTGCGAGAAGCCGCTGTGCCGCTCGCTCGCCGAGCTCGACGCCGTCGAGCGTGTCGAGGCGCGCTCGGCCGGCTCCGCCAGCGCCGTGGCGCAGTGGCGCTTCGGCTCGGCGGCGCGTCACGCCCGCCAGCTCATCCGCGAGGGAGCGCTGGGCCGGCCGCTGGTGGCGGTGTGCAACACGCTGTGGTACCGCCCCGAGGCGTACTACCGAGGCCCGGGCCGGGGGCGCTGGTCGGGCGACGGCGGCGGCCCCGCGGCGACGCTGGGCATCCACCTGACGGACCTTTGCCTGTGGCTGCTGGGCGAGTGGGAGGAGGTGACCGCGACGGCGGCGACGCTCGACCGCCCGATCGAGGTGGAGGACGTGTCGGCGGCCCTGGTGCGTTTCCAGAGCGGCGCGCTCGCCACCCTGATCAACAGCGCCCTGTCGCCGCGCCAGACCACCTACCTGCGGCTCGACCTGCAGCGCGCCACGCTCGAGCTCGAGGCGCTGTACCGGGCGGGCAACGCCAACTGGCGCCTGACCCTGCCGGACGGCGCCGACGACGACACCCCATTGCGCCGCTGGCGGGAGCTCGACGAGGACGTCCCGGGCCGCCACGAGGCGCAGCTGACGGCGCTCCTGGACAGCCTCGACCGGCACGAGCGACCGCCCGTGAGCGGCCCCGAGGCCCGGCGCGTGCTCGAGTTCCTCACCTGCATGTACAAGTCGGCGTCGACGGGAAAGACCGTCAGGCGCGGCAGCGTCACCCCGGGCGACCCCTTCTACGACGCCATGAACGGCGCCGTCGCCGGGCCAGAGGCGGGTGCCTGAATGGCGGGCGCGCTGATGGAGCCCTCCGGCCTGCCCGGGCCCGCGTGCGAGCGCGGCGAGTTTCGCTTCGCCGCCGTGGGGCTCGACCATCCCCACATCCACGGCATGTGCGAGGGGCTGTCGGCGGCCGGAGGCGAGCTGCGGCTCGTCTTCGATCCCGACCCCGCCAAGGTCGCCGCTCTGCTCGAGCGCTTCCCCGGCGCGGCCGCCGCGGCCAGCGAGGCGGAGGTGCTCGCTGCCGAAGAGATCGCGCTGGTGGCCTCCTCGATCGTGCCGAGCGAGCGCGGTCCGCTGGGCCTGCGCGTCATGGACAGCGGCAAGGACTACTTCGTGGACAAGGGTCCCTTCACCAGCCTGGCCCAGCTCGCCGCGGCCCGCGCCAAGGCCGCCGAGACCGGACGCAAGTACATGGTCTACTACGGCGAGCGCCTGCACGTCGAGTGCGCCGTGTACGCCGGGGACCTCGTCGAGGCGGGCGTCATCGGGCGGGTGCTGCAGGTGCTGGGGCTCGGGCCGCACCGGCTCGGCCACAACCCCCGGCCCGCGTGGTTCTACCAGAAGGCGAGGTACGGCGGCATCCTGTGCGACATCGCCTCCCACCAGTTCGAGCAGGTGCTGTTCTACAGCGGCGCCGCCGGCGCCACGCTGCTGCACGCCCGGGCCGAGAACTTCGACCACCCGCAGCACCCCGAGCTGGAGGATTTCGGCGAGGCCAGCGTCATCACCGACACGGGCAGCTCCGGCTACGTGCGCGTCGACTGGTTCACGCCGGCCGGCCTGCGCACCTGGGGGGACGGCCGCCTGCTGCTGCTCGGCACCGAGGGCACGCTCGAGCTGCGCAAGTATGTCGACGTGGCGCAGGGCGCCGGCACAGACCACCTCTACCTGGTGACCTCCGAGGGCGAGCAGCATCTGAGCGTCCAGGGCAAGGTGGGCTACCCGTTCTTCGGCCAGCTGATCCTCGACTGCCTGAACCGCACCGAGACCGCCATGACGCAGGCGCACGCCTTCGCCGCGGCCGAGCTCGCCTTGCGCGCCCAGGCGCGCGCCGACCAGGCCAGGCTGGAGCCGGCGGGAGGCCCCGCGTGACCGCCGCCGGGGCCGCCGTCGAACGCGTCGGCATCGTCATGAACGGCGTGACCGGCCGCATGGGCAAGAACCAGCACCTGCTGCGCTCGATCCTGGCCATCCGTGCCGACGGTGGCGTCGCGCTGCCCGACGGCCGGCGGCTGCTGCCGGACCCCATGCTGGTGGGCCGCGACCGGGCCAAGCTGGAGGCGCTGGCGGCGGAGACCGGCGTCGCGCGCTTCAGCGACGACCTGGACGCCTGCCTGGCCGATCCCGCCGACACCGTCTACTTCGACGCCGTGGCCACCCAGGCACGGCCCGCCAACCTGCGCAAGGCGATCGCCGCAGGCAAGCACGTCTACGCCGAGAAGCCGGTGGCGCCAACGCTCGCCGAGGCGCTCGAGCTGGTGGCGCTCGCGCGCGAGGCGGGCGTGCGCACGGGCGTGGTGCAGGACAAGCTCTACCTGCCGGGCCTGCTCAAGCTCAAGCGCCTGGTCGACGGCGGCTTCTTCGGTCGCATCCTGTCGCTGCGCGGCGAGTTCGGCTACTGGGTCTTCGAGGGCGACTGGCAGTCGCCCCAGCGCCCCAGCTGGAACTACCGTCGCGAGCAGGGCGGCGGCATCATCCTCGACATGCTGCCGCACTGGCGCTACATCCTCGACCACGTCATCGGCGAGGTCCGCTCGGTGCTGTGCCTGGGCGCCACGCACATCCCCGAGCGGTGGGACGAGCGGGGCGAGCCGTACGCCGCCACGGCCGACGACGCCGCCTACGCCCTCTTCGAGCTGGAGGGGGGCGTCGTGGCCCAGATCAACTCCTCCTGGTCCACGCGCGTCCACCGCGACGAGCTCGTCGCCTTCCAGGTCGATGGCACCGAGGGGAGCGCGGTCGCGGGCCTGCGCTCGTGCAAGGCCCAGCACCGCAGCGCCACGCCGAAGCCGGTATGGAACCCCGACGCGCCCAACCCCGTCGACTTCGTCGGCGGTTGGCTGGAGGTGCCGGACAACCAGCCCTTCCAGAACGGCTTCCGGGCGCAGTGGGAGGCCTTCCTCAGGCACCTGGCGGCCGGCGAGCCCTTCGCGCACAGCCTTCTCGAGGGGGCCAAGGGCGTGCAGCTCGCGGAGCTCGCCCACACCTCCTGGCGTGAGCGGCGCTGGGTCGACGTGCCGCCGCTGGACGGCTAGGCGGGCGTGGCCGCCACCATCGACCTGCCCGCCGAGGACGGGCGCGTCGAGCGCTACCGCCTGCGGCCGCCGGTCGCCTACCCCCCGCCGGAGCGCCCCTTCACCAGCCGCGTGCTCTACGCCGCCGCCCACGTCGTGGCGGACGCCCCGACCGGCGGCCCGCCCGCAGCTGCGGGCGCGCTGGACTGGGATGCCACCTTGCGCTACCGCCACCATCTGTGGCGCTACGGCTTCGGCGTGGCGGAGGCCATGGACACCGCCCAGCGCGGCATGGGCCTCGACTACGCCACCAGCCGCGAGCTGATCCGGCGGTCGTGCGCCGAGGCGCGCAGCGTGGGCGGCCGCATCGCCTGCGGCGCCGGCACCGATCAGCTCCCGGAGGACGCCCCCCCGCGGGCGCTCGACGACATCGCCGGCGCCTACGAGGAGCAAGCCGCCCACGTGGAGGCGTGCGGGGGGCGCGTGATCGTGATGGCCTCGCGCCAGCTGGCCGCGGCGGCGCGCGGCGGGGACGACTACGCCGCGGTGGTCGGCGGCCTCCTGGAGCAGGTCGCGGAGCCGGCCATCCTGCACTGGCTGGGGCCGATGTTCGACCCGACGCTGGCGGGTTACTGGGGCTCGAGCGCCGCCGACGACGCGGCCGACACCCTGCTCGGCATCATCGAGGACCACGCGGCCAAGGTCGACGGCGTGAAGCTCAGCCTGCTCGATGCCGACGCGGAGATCCGGTTGCGGCGCCGGCTGCCCGCCGGGGTGCGGCTCTACACCGGCGACGACTTCGCCTTCCCGCGCCTGATCAAGGGGGACGAGGACGGTCACAGCGACGGCCTGCTGGGGATCTTCGATGCCATCGCGCCTGCCGCCGCGGCCGCCATGCAGGCCCTGGAGTCAGGCCGCCCCGAGCGCTACGACGCCATCCTGGCGCCCGCCGAGCGGCTCTCGCGGCACATCTTCTCCGAGCCGACCTTCGACTACAAGGTCGGGATCGTGCTGATCGCCTACCTCAACGGCCACCAGGACCACTTCCGGCTGCTGGGCGGCCTGGAGGGCCGGCGCTCGCCGGCGCATCTGGCCGCGACCTTCCGGCTGGCGGACCGGGCGGGCCTGCTGCGCGACCCGGAGGCCGCGGCGGCGCGCATGGCGCGGGTGCTGGCGGAGCGGGGCGCGGTGTGAGGGCCGGCGCGCGCGAGGGCAGCGCCGCTGGGGCGCCGGCGTCCCCCGACCTGAGCCGGCTCGGCCTCAACCAGGCCACCACCCGCCACTGGAGCGTGGCGGAGGCGGTGGCGGGCTGCGCTCGCGCGGACATCCGCTGGATCGGCCTGTGGCGCGACAAGGTGGCCGCCCAGGGCGTGTCCGCCAGCGCCCGGGCGCTGCGCGAGACGGGCGTGCGCTGCTCGAGCCTGTGCCGCGGCGGCATGTTCACGGCCTCGAGCGCGGCCGAGCGCGCCGCCCGCATCGACGACAACCGCCGAGCCATCGACGAATGCGCCGAGCTAGGCAGCGACACGCTGGTGCTGGTGTGCGGCGGCATCCCCCAGGGGGGCGACCTGGCCGGGGCACGTGCCATGGTGTGGGACGGCATCGCGGCCATCGCCCCCTACGCCCGCGAGCGGGGCGTGCGCTTGGGCATCGAGCCGCTCCACCCGATGTTCTGCGCCGACCGCAGCGTGGTGACCACCCTGGGGCAGGCGCTGAGCGCGGCCGAGCGGCTGAACCGGCCCTTCCCTGCCGGCGAGCCGGCTGTCGGGGTGATCGTCGACGCCTACCACGTCTGGTGGGACCCCGCCGTGGAGGCCGACATCGCCCGCGCCGGGCGCAGCATCGTCGGCTTCCACGTGAGCGACTGGATCACCCCCCTGCCCGCAGTGCTCGAGGGCAGGGGCATGATGGGGGACGGCTGGATTAGCCTGCGCGCACTCAGGCAGGCGGTGGACCGGGCCGGCTACGATGGGCCCATCGAGTGCGAGATCTTCAATCGCGACCTCTGGAGCGAGCCCGGCGACGCCGTGCTGGGGCTGATGAAGGCGCGCTACCTGGCGACCGTCTAGCTCGGGTCGCGGGCGCGCCTCCAGCGGGAGGGCCATGAGCAACTACGTCAGCTACCCCCTGCACGCCGGCGGCACGGTGGCCCGCTGGCTCGCCTGCGGGCCCGCGGTTACGCCGCTCGCGCAAGGCGGGCGGGAGGGCGCCGGGCCTGCCGCGCTGGCTGCCGCCGTGTCGGCGACCGGCTCGCCCTTCGGCGAGCGCGGCCGCTGGACGCTCAGCTACTGGGCCTGGGACGAGCGCGTGCAGGCCACCAAGGGCCGCATCTACCAGGCCCTCGACCCGGCCGTCGAGCTCGTCGACCCCGCACCGGAGCTGGCGAAGCCCGTGGGGAAGGACCTTCGCTGGGACTACCTGGCCCTGGCACACGAGGGCGCCGGCGACCCGGGCCGTGAGGGGGCGAGCGACGGCACCGCCGACTTCAGCCGCTTCAGCCACACCCCAGCCCTCTTCAGCGGCCACCTCTACGCCGAGATCGTGGCCGAGCGACCGGGCGCTCGGGAGGTCGAGCTGATCACCATCGGGCCCGCTCACCTGTGGCTGGCGGGCCGGCTCGTCCACAGCCAGCGGGGGCCGTTCGGCTACGCCCACCCGCGGCGCATCCGCCTGAGCGTCCCCTTTGGCGCGGGCGTGAACGGGCTGTGGCTGCGCGGGGACATGATCGGGCTGCGCGAGGCGCGCCTGGCGCTGGGGTTGCGCTTCCTCGACCCCGCCGGCCTGCGCGTGCGCCTGCCGATCGGCGAGCGCTCGCCGGCGGCGTGGCGGGAGGCCGAGCGCTGCCTCGCCGCCGTTCGCGTCGGCGGCGAGGTGGTGGAGGGTGCGACCGTGAGCGCGAGGGTGGCGGCGGACGCCAACGCCGCCGTGACCTTCCGGGTCGCGGCCGAGCTGGCGACCGACCCGCCGGTGCGCTCGCCGTTGGGGAGCTTCACGGCCGACCCCGGCGAGAGCGTCAGCCTGACGCTGCCGGACGAGGTGCGGCGCGGCGTCGCCTCCACCTTGAGCGAGGCCGGCGTGACGCTGATCCTCGAGCCGGCGGGCGAGCTGCCGCTGGAACGCCGCATCCCGCTGCTCGTCGCGACGGCTCCCGCCAGCCTGGCGCCCTACGGCAGCTACGCCTCACGGCAGCACGAGGCGCTCGAGCATCTGGCGCGGCTGGACGCGGACGTGCTGGGCAGCGCCGCGGCGGTGCGAACGGGCGCGGCCGAGACCATCGCGTCTTCGGCCGTCGCCTCCTCGCTGCGCTTCCTCCAGGAGCGCCGTGACACCGCCGACTTCCACGCCCTGGCCCTGCTCGCCGTGAGCTACTGGTACGGGGGCGGGAGCGCCCTCGACGCGCGCGACGAGGCAGCCATCACCGGCGCCTTCCGCGATTTCAAGTACTGGCTCGACGAGCCCGGCCTCGACGCCATGTGCTATGTCACCGAGAACCACCAGATCCTCTTCCACGCCTGCGAGTACCTGGCCGCCCAGCGCTGGCCCGACACCACCTTCAGCAACTGCGGGCTGACCGGGGCGGCCAGACTGCCCGCCGCACGCCGCAGGATCCTCGCGTGGCTGGCGCGCCGGTTGCGCTCGAGCTTCTCCGAGTGGGACTCCAACGCCTACCTGGCGATGGACGCCTTCGCCCTGCTGGCCCTGGTGGAGTTCGCCGAGGACGGGGAGCTGACCGCCGCCGCCAGGGCGCTGCTCGACAAGCTGTTCTTCATGCTCGCGGCCCAGTCGTTCCGGGGCACGCACGGCTGCACGCACGGCCGCTGCTACCTGAGCGCGCTCACCTCCGGGCGCAACGACGCCACCGCCGGCCTGCAGCGCATCGCCTGGGGCATGGGCAGCTTCAACGGCGAGACCCGGGCGCCCGCCCTGCTGGCCATGAGCGAGCGCTACACCGTACCGGAGGTCATCCAGGCCATCGGCGCCGACCTCCCCGAGGCGCTGGTCACGCAGGCGCACGCGCTGGGCGACTTCGTCCCCGAGGCCGACATGCGCGGCGACGGCTGGGACGTGCGCACGCTCACCCGCCGCACGCCCGACTACCAGCTCGCCGCCGCGCTCGATCAGCGGCCCGGCGAGCTGGGCGTCCAAGAGCACCTCTGGCAGGCCACCTTCGGATCCGAGGCGGTGGTGTTCACCAGCTACCCCGGCAACGCGCTCGAGCACGGCGAGGCGCGCCCGAACTTCTGGGCGGGCTCGGCGCGGCTGCCGCACGTCGGCATGCACGGCCGCACCGTGCTGTGCCTCTACCGCTTCGACGGCGCGCTGGGGCTCGGCTACAGCCACGCCTACTTCCCCAGCGAGAGCTTCGACGCCTGGCGCCTCGAGGGTGCCTGGGCCTTCGCGCGTCGCGGCTCCGGCTACCTCGCTCTGTGGGGTGACGGCAGGCTGGCGCTCGCCTCCCAGGGGCGGTACGCGGGGCGAGAGCTGAGGAGTGCCGGCCCCGGCTCGGCCTGGCTTTGCACCGTGGGGAGCGCGGCGGAGGACGGCGACTTCCAGGTCTTCTGCCAACGCCTGCTGGCCGCCGAGCCGCCCCAGGTCGCGGCGGTGGCGACGTCCAGGGAGGCGCGGGCGGGCACGGCACCGGAGGCGGACGCGGGCACGGCGGGGGAGGCCGAGGTGGCCGGAGTCGCGGTGCGCGCCGCTCCGGCAGGCCGGACACGCCTGCGCTGGCGCGAGCCCGGCGGCAGCGCGCTGGCACTCACCTGGCGCGAGGGCCTGCGGGTGGACGGCGACCTGCTCGACACCGCCGCCTTCCCCCACTACCGCAACCGCTACACCGACACCGCGCTCGGCGCCGCCGCCATGGTGCTCGAGCACGCCGGCCTGCGGCACGTCATCCCGCTGCGGCCCGGCGGCGCGGCGGTCGCCCCCAGCGTCCGGAGGGCGTCATGAGCCGCGTCCTGGGCGGAGCGCGCTACGTCGGCACGGTCGGGAGCGCGGCCGTCTGGCAGCTGGGCGACGCCCGCCTGCAGGTGTCGGCCGTGTCACACGGCGTCGCCCTGGCACGGCTGGCCATCGACGGGGCGACCTGGGACACGGCGCTGAGCGCGCCGCAGCGGGCGCCGCGAGCGGTGGAGGGCGCCGACGGCACCTGGACGGCGGAGCTGGACGGTGTGCGGGTGACGGTGCAGGGCTCGCCGCTGGCGCTCGCGTGGGAGGCAGGCGGCGAGGCCTTCATGACCGACCACCCGACGCACGCCTACGCGCTGTCGGGCGGCGACCTGCTGCACCGGCAGGTGCGCTGGGACGGCGAGCGGCTGTTCGGCCTCGGCGAGGTCAGCGGGAGCCTCGAGCGCAGCGGCCGGCGCTACCGGCTCGAGCCCCGCGACGCGCTGGGCTACGACGCCGAGCTCGGCGACCCGCTCTACAAGCACTGGCCCGTGCTGCTGCTGCGGCGAGCCAGCGGTCGCTGGGCGGCGCTGGTGGTCGACGTGCCCTTCAGAATGGTGTTCGACCTGGGGGCCGAGATCCACAACTACCTGGGACCCTTCCGCTACCTGCAGGCGTCGGGCCCCGGCCTCGCCACCTACGTCGTGACCGCCCCCGATCTGCCGACGCTTCTTGGCCGCCTGACGAGCCTGCTCGGCCGCCCCCCGCTGCCGCCACGCTGGACCCTCGGCTACCTCGCCTCGGGCATGGCCTACGCCGACGCCGAGGACCCCGAGGCGGCCCTGCTCGCCTTCGCCGAGCGCTGCCGGCAGGAAGGCATCCCCGTCGACGGCATGCACCTGTCCTCGGGGTACACCCTGCGCCAGGGGCGGCGCTACGTGTTCACCTGGTCGCCGCGCATCGCCGACCCGCGCCGGCTGCTGGCCGCTCTGGCCGAGCGCGGCCTGCGGTTGATCGCCAACGTCAAGCCCGGCTTGCTCGTCGATCACCCGGACTATGCGGGGCTGGCCGAGCGCGGCGCCTTCCTGCGGACCGCCGAGGGCGGCACCCAGAAGGGTGAGTTCTGGGGCGGCCAGGGCAGCTTCCTCGACTTCACCAACCCCGTCGCCGGCGACTACTGGCGCGAGCGGGTGGCCACGCAGCTGCTGGACGTCGGCGTCGACGGCATCTGGAACGACAACAACGAGTTCGCCGTGGAGGACGCCTTCACCGCCGGCGGCGAGCCGGCGCACCCGGCGACGCAGATGCGCGCCATGGCGCGCGCCTCGTTCGACGCCTGCCGAGCTGCCCGGCCGGAGCGGCGCCCCTATGTGATCAGCCGCTCGGCCTCGCTGGGGGTGCAGCGCCTGGCACAGACCTGGAGCGGCGACAACCGCTCGGAGTGGCGCTCGCTGCGCTTCAACACCGCCATGGGGTTGTCACTGGGCCTCAGCGGCTACGCCAACCACGGTCACGACGTGGGCGGCTTCGCCGGGCCGGCGCCCGACCCCGAGCTGTTCCTGCGCTGGGTGCAGCAGGGCGTGTTCTACCCGCGGTTCGTGATCCACTCCTGGAAGGAGCCAGCGACCGAGCCGTGGAGCCATCCCGAGGTGCTGCCCGCGGTGCGGGAGGCGCTGGCGCTGCGCTACCGCCTGCTCCCCTACCTCTACAGCCTGTTCTTCGAGCACGCTGAGACGGGCGCGCCCCTGATGCGGCCGCTGTTCTACGTCTTCGACGTCGACGAGGCCTTCGACCAACCCTTCAGCTTCCTGCTCGGTCCCGCCATCCTGGTGCCGGGAGAGGCGTTCGCTCCGGGCGTGCGGGAGGCCGACGTGCGGCTCCTGGGAGCCGAGGGCTGGTACGGCCTC
>Ga0315535_1001944_pt1 | contig 13531 bp, 8 predicted proteins | sample SalMarSW160220MG_2_FD_203092 | JGI IMG/M metagenome (GOLD analysis project Ga0315535, IMG submission 203092) | Salt marsh sediment microbial communities from the Plum Island Ecosystem LTER, Massachusetts, United States - Salt Marsh Sediment SW1602-20 ...
ATCGCCATTTGCTGTATTTTTAATTGTGCTCTTGAGTTTTTTGTTACCATAGTCTGCAGGTGGAGATGCTGTTTTGTTGGTCTGTTGATGTTTCAATTGGGGCAAGATTCCTCAAGTCTGATGAATCCGAAAAACTTTGCACATATGATTGAAGTCCCGTCAGGTCAGTATCCTGGGGGCATCCTTCCTGCACTAAGAGAGTTTGTTTTTCTTCATAAAGAGAGATAAGTTGGTCTTCCCTTTCCATAAGCCTTTTAATTTGGCACTCGTAGATAACAGGACTCGAGAATATAGCACCATACATCAATGAATTATCAAAATAGTAAACAGAGGTATAATTTTTTGTTACTGTTTGTGAAGATGTATCAACATTTACATCGCACCTGTCTCCATAATTAAAGCACACTTTTATGCTTTCTGCAGGGCATTTATTCTCCTGTCCTTGTGACACATTCATTATATTTGATTGATTCAAATTAGACAGTTCTTCTGTCACATCTGAAGGTGCATTTATGAAGCAATACTTGTTCGCATAAGAAATCAGGTAAATCAAATCAGAAACTTTGAATGGGAAATTAAATGGCTTTGAAAATATATAAAATTGCTTCCCTTCACTTACAGGGTCTGAGAAGATATATTTATTTTCGAAGGCTTTTCCTTGGCCGGGTTGGGGCCACTGATTCAAGCTGTATTGCGAGACACTGATAACATCTTTTCCAAAATATCCACTGTTGTTGTAACATTGGTTGTAAATCCTTGTATTGGTAGGCATTACCATTGTAGTCACTTGCCCACTTTGAAAGCCGGTCTCAAGAGGATTAAGAAGTATTCCTATCTGATTCTGAGCCTGCGCTCCTGTTTGTGTCTGTCCAAGATGAATGACTTTTGTTGCTGCAAATATTGCAAGGAACAGGATTATAGCTCCTGCAATAATAGCAAAAAGCCACGCAAAAGACATTTCAAAACCTTTATTGTCCATTTTGGCCTGTTATTGTAACAAGATTTTCATTAAAATTCTTCTTGAGAACAAAAGTTACTTTGTTATTATTTGTATTAAAACAAACTTCACCTTGTCCGGTGGGAATCATTGCAGTAAGATTAAGATGGTCTATGTTTGCTGCTTGAACAGAATTCTGTGTATACATCTTTAAATCATTGTTCCCCCCATCGCTGAAACAGACTTGCACGATTGAACTTGGAAGATTGTAGGAAACTGTTCTGGATGACTGTGCTGCTAAGTATGCACTTGTAACATCTGTTTGAAGGTCATCCTGAAACTGTTTTGTCTGCGCAATTTTCTGTATGCCCAAAAATTTCTGGATTGCAAAAAAGGCGAATCCTATAAACGCAATTATGAGAATTATTGAAAATATCATCCCAAAAGACATTTTTATCTGACCCCTTTTCATGATTAAACAATATTACTATTGCTTATAAATTTTTAGAATTATTCCCTTTTTACTCACAAGTCTGATGGTTGGACTTCAATACTGCAAGACCCCGGAGCAGGTAGCCTTCCGAATTCATCCTTACACAATATGTACAATGTTTGTCCCGAATTCCATGCTACAGAGTGAGTTAACCCATCAACAGTGGTCATTGGTGTTCCGTCACTAAACTGATAATTGCAGTCTGTTACATCATAGACACATGTTGCATTTTCATTTGTTACAATACTCAGGCTCGTTGTATCATGGTAAGCTCTTACAACCAAAGGGGGCGTTGTATCAACTTGTGTTGTGAACTTTACTTCAGAATAATCTGCATTTCCTGCTGCATCAACACATTTTATGTCATAGTTATAATTGCCATTCACAAGGTACAAGTCCTGGGAACTTTTGTATGTTCCTGTATTAAGGAATTCTATATAATTTGTGACTTGCTGAGGTGTTGTAAATGTTCCCGCGCTATTATCATAATAGTAACAAAATGCAGCGCCCTTATCCGCCCCTGCAGAAGTTTGAACATTAAGAGCCACTTTTACAGGACTTGTTGAATCCTTTATTGTTGTGCTGTTTGGAGTTACAGAATCTATATGTAATGGTTGCGTTCCTAAGAGACTAAATGCATATGCAGGATTTGCTGTATTTACATTCCCAATAATGTCCTTGCATCTGAAATAGAATGTATTCTTTACGCCATCCTTTATTCCTGTAAGATTTGCAAGGCAGGTATAAAGCCCTTCACTGTTCATATCCAGTACATTATTTGCATGAGAACAATCCATCGTATATGCCATATGCTCATAGGTTTGATCACTGTGATCCCACTTACAACTGCTTACAGGTTTGCTTACATAAACCCCGATCTGCGCCCAACTGGCATTAAATGCAACAGGTGCACCATTAGCAACACTTGTGTTCACAATAACAGGTTGTGTGGTGTCCTGCATTGGACTAATTTTCATTTGTATAACGAAATATGTGCTATCAACATTGCCGTTTGCATCTTCACATCTTATGTAAAGATTCATTATTCCATCCGCTGAAATTTCAATTCCGCTTGCATTTGCGGCTTCAGGGCTTGGAAGGCTTAATGTGAATGAATGATTGTATGCAAATAACCCGGAGTCCATAGGAATCAGGCTGTCAAAAGTATCTTTTCCGGACGAGTCTTTCAATGGGAGTCTTGAAGTATAGATTCCACACTTTGAGGGTTCATCCTTTGTTTGTATTCCTAATGTAACTGGTGAAAATGGAGGTACATCTCCGCCTTTATACAAGAGCCTTACACCAGTATCTCCACTTGTTGTGGGTATTGTTAAGGCGGAAGGGCTATAAGTATAACCTGGTTGCAATATATCCAAAGTACTTATTGCAGGAGCCACTGTGTCGCCATTCTTAACATTCGCACATATCTGCTTTCCTTCCTGGCCTGCATTAAGAAGTTTACACCCCTGTCCAAGACTGGCACATTGGTACTGGCTGCAAGGTAGTCCATTGCTTCCACATTGCTGACATTGGCTTCCCCCTGTTGGTGCTTGCCATGGAACACAACTGAAAGTTGTGAGCAACACACTATTTTGCCTGTAAAATATGAGAAATGCCAATACAGCTACTCCTGCACCTATTCCAATTGCACCAAGCCCAGTTAATCCAGATATTCCTAGAATACCTCCAGAAGATAAATGTGCAAGTCCAACGCCTTTTGTTAACATTGCTAAAGTAACACCTGCTGCAACACCACCCCCAACATAAGCCCCAAGTTCAAGCCATGCAGCTCCTGCTCCGTTTTTACTTGTTGCTCCCGGGAAAATTGATTTTTCAATAGATGAAAGCAAAGCATGAATTGCTAAAGCGCTTCCTACTGCAGCAGCTATTTGCAGTGTTGCACTTAATATTCCACCAACAACCTTCCCTGCATCAGATCCTGCTCCAGAGCCTCCTGCACTTGTTGAGACAACAGGTTTTCCTGTTTTGCAGACAGTTAAGGCATCTCCTGTTTGACCTACACAAGGATTTGGGCCACACAATGTTGAATCAGCTCCAGAATTCATGCAACTTTCCCAAGTTGAGTAATCGGAAGTTATAGTCTGTTGGGCATTGTTATTCCCACTCGTACCCGTTCCCCCCAATCCCAGTTTATTTTTAATACAATTAAAATCTGATCCACATTCCGCGAGCAACTGTGCAGCTTGACCATAATTAGTTATTCCGAATTTGTTCATAATCGTTTGTGGTGTAATTCCCAAAGCACCTGTTGGCAAATTCGTATTTGATGAGGCTGGTGGGGCAGAAGGCGCTGTATTTGAAGGGGCAGTTAATTCACTGGCAAGCTGTGCAAATTCACTTGCCCCACTTTGGCTATTTGCGGTTCCAGATAAAGTCCCCGACGAGGTCAAACCGGGAACTGCATCAAGAGGAACCCCTTGGGTTGTATAACCATTATTAGGATTATATTGGGCAACAGTTTTTCCATCAACCTGTTTAGTCCAAAGAACCCAACTACTTCCTTGCAATTTAAATGTGGACCCTGCCCCAATACCACTCGTTTGTGTTATTGTACCATCTGCTATTTGTTTTACAAAAGTATTTCCTCCATAACAAAAAGAATTTGAGTCAATTACCTTGTTGGTGCTACAATCAGTTGCACTAACAAAACCAATTTGTGCCCCAAGAGCATAAGAAATTGCAATAGTCCCCACTATCAAAACTAAAATCTGGCCAATTGCCATTCCTCTTTTTCTGCTCATGTTTTCTTTTTTCATCTTAACTTGAACTGCCGCCCGAATTTCCACTCGAATCTGAAGGTGCGGTAGGAACTGTTTGTGAGGAAAGATTTCCTAATATATTATATGAATTCTCTTTTGTATTCAATCCGGGGGTTCCTGCATAATTTTCGCTAACCCCGCAATCCCCCATTGAGTAACAGAGGTTTGTATAATTTTGAAGCCAATTGCTTACAATTGTGCCATTGTCATTCAAACAGGTTATAACTTCATTGGTTACATGCCATCCCTCATTGTCGCTTCCTGAAAGATGAGCAGCCCCTCCACTCAGACTTGCTAATGCACCCCTTTCAAATTGAACATAACAATTTGTGCTTGCAATGCTGCACACAGTTTGGGCATCAGCTCCGCCACTGCTGGAGACAGAAGATGAAGGATCAAATCCGGGAGGATATTTTGGAACACATGCCGCCTGAACAAAACCACGGTCATCTTTTGCATCAGGACTGTTTCCTAATGTTCCTGCACCTTTCACATCTTCCATTGGAACAAGTTGATCTTTTGTCTGGTCCCATACAAATCCTGTTCCGTTTGAATCTTTTATCACACTAATTCCGGTAATCCATGTGCAGTCTCTCTTGTCTGTATTAAGACAGTCAGTCTTGCTTTTCTGTGAATAGCAGTCCTGCCATCTGTTAAGAACACAGTTCCCTGAATAAACTCCGTTTGTAACTCCCTCTTGGCAAATCTGGCTTCTGTAATCTCCGCAGGCTTCAACAGTCACATGTCCATTGTAACATAAAAATCTGTAATCTCTGCTTCCGGGTAAATCTTTTGCCTTTGATAATGTGGCTACCAAAGTGCCACTGCTTCCTGATGTCCCGGTCAATCCTGTATTATTGCCAAGGATCAAATTCTTACCCTGCAAAGTTCCGCACCATGTCTCCCCATTTACAGGGGTTCTTCCTAAAGAAGCTCCTCTCCTTGGACTACTTGGAGTAACTGCACCCGACCCCAACTGACTCTGAAACTCGCTGACAAAAGGTCCGAAATTACAATTTAAATCTCTGCAGATATAATTGCTTTCAGTTATTGCAGGTGCTTTTGGGTCTATACTTTTATTGTAGGGCATGCACGTGCTTCCTGAAAAATAATCACAATTTCCATTAATGTTTTGGTTCCCATTCTGGCCAACAGTTACGATGGGCTCTAGTGTAACCCCATGAATTCCCGGCATGTAACTCCAGTAAGTTATATTTCCTGCCTTATTTGCATCGTAAACATTTGCAGGATTTCCACAACTGTCAACAAAATAAACCTGGTCCTTTCCGCTTAAACAAGTTGTGTGATTTGTTGGAGCGCAGTTTGTTCCCAAGTCTGGGTTTGAACATAAGAAGCCCCTGTGGAAAACAGTATTTCCTCCATTAAGAGATTGACAATCCTGGTGTGTCGTAAATTGACATGTTCTGCCTGAACCTGTTTCATAAACACATGCCCCCTTTGCCTTTGGATAAGCACTTTCAAGACATGATATTTGGTCTGTTATGTCTGATCTAAAATTTGTGCCTAATCCATATTTTGAACCAAGAGCATTGCAATGTGCTTGTGTTGTAAAAGAAGCCTGGTCCCCTATAAGGCAACACCCCTGCTGACATTGTGCAGTATTCTGTATGGAAGAGTCATACCAAACCCCTCCATCACTGGATTTACACGTTACTTTTGGAGAAGTTGAACAGAGCCCGCTTGCAGTATCCACACAAGTGCCCGTCTTACAAAAAGATGTCTGGTCGCATGAAGTAGGGGCATAATTATAATTTTGATTGACTTGGTCAAGAGGAACATTCTGACAGTTCAGAATACCAACCCCTGGAAGATTTTTTGTTTGCTGTGCACAGTATGTCTGCCCCTGATTTGTCGTCGCTGCAGACACAAAAAAAGCTTGCACTATGAACAAAATTGCGAAGACTGCAAGTAAGAAAGTCCCTGCAAATATTAATCTCTTTCTCTCTGTCCTCATTTTAAATATTGTCTGCTCCTAATCCTGGAGGCCATACAAAGCTCCTTGTTGCAAATTGGAATTTGTCTCCTGTTGTCAAGTCTGTTACAATGTAAACTTTCGTTCCGTCTGATTGCCTCTCTTTTTCAACTTGTATATCATGGTAAAGGCTCATGTAAGTTGCAACATCTGCATCCCCATATTGAGCTTCCCACTGAAGTATGCTATTGGCAATGCCCGACAATTCATAAAGATTATTGTTAAGGACTACACTAAATTTCCCATATCCCTGAGTGCCTCCTTTGGTTAAGGTAATCTTGTTATTGAATGTGACCACTATTGCATTTGGTATCAAATCAACAGTTGTGTTTCCATATTGAATGTTAACAGAATAACCTTGACTTTTGTAACTTTGCACAAGACTCTCAAAGCATGAGTTCGCAGTTGGTTGCAGATTATCCCTTATTTGGTTTTCAATTGAATTCTGGAGAAGAGGCTGCTGCATAACACAGGCCTGATAATTTTTATTTGTATAACATAGATATGCAACTTCGTTCCCGTTATACTCAAAGTAAGCAGGCGGATTTACATAACCCCCTTGAAGAGAAATATTGTTAACAATTTCATTCAATTTGTCATGAACACAATTTTGGATAAAACCCTGTGGCGTTGTTGCCCCCCCTGTAACAAAACTTTTTATTTGGGGGAATAAAAAATAAACCACAGCAGCGATTGCAACAACAAGAACTGCAAGGAGTATAAACAATGTAACTTGTCCCCTTTTATTGAATAATTTCCTTCTTTCCAGAATAAAATCACCACCTTCTTTATTCATGCTTTTTAGATGGCATTAATATTTAAAAACTCTTTGTTTAACCTTGCGAAGGAGAAACAATAATTGCACATTCTGGATTTACATTTCCGTAAGGGTCCTTGCATTTTACATAATAACTTATTCCGCTGTTCCATGGAGCGCTGTGGTTTGTATTATATGAAAAGTCCATTGATGACGCATCCGGTCCATCAAGGCCGAACCCACAACTTGCAGTATTGTAATAACATCTTGCCAGTTCATTTGTAACCACCTTGAGACTGCTTCCCTGCTTGTATGTTCTGGTCACGATTGGGGGAGTTGTATCCAATGCAAGATGGAATATTGCATACTTTGTTGCAGTATTGCCTGCATCATCTTTGCAGATGACAGAGATATTATAATTGCCCTCAGTCAAACTCAATCCGCCTTGCGAGTGGGATGTTGAAGGACCTGTATTGCTGTCTGAATAGAATGTATCTCCTGTTCCCATGGGGGGATTGGCAAAATTCCACTTGCATATAGACTTTCCATTGTAAGCACCGCCTGCTGTTTGCGCATTAAGAGTTAGACTAAACAGACAATTGTCTCCCCCACCCAGAGAACTGCATGTTGGTCCGCCACCCTTTACAGTGGTTGAAGTCTTTCCATCAAGATTTAGGGGGGTTGTTCCTCCGTCATACGAAAGACTTAATGAGGTTAAGTTTAGTGGTCCAGGGGACTGATAGATTGTGTAAAGGAATCCTTTCTGGTTTGCAACCCCTGTAGGATTCGTATCAGCATCCCATGGATGCGTCATGCACCTTATGAATATGTTATTTGCCTGCGAATCAAGACCTGTAATCGGAACTGGTGTTGTGCATGTTCCTCCTGAGAAAGGATTGGAATCATCATACTGGCAATAGAAATAACTGGTCATGTCTTCGTAATTCATGTCGCTTCCCACATTATAACGGCATTTTGCAGGCTTTGTTAAATCAAGATGTAACTTGGCTGTGTCGCTTCCGTAAGCAATGTAAGATTTGTTTGCAGGATTGTAATTTGCAATCCCTGCCGGCGTAATATCAGCACCTTCCTGGACACAGAACTTTATAGTGTATTCATTCGGCCAATAATTTCCCCATGAATCAACACACCTTATGTATAATTCTTCAGTTCCAATTCTCTCTCCAGGATTTCCATGAGCGTTATCAAGACTTGAAACAGGGATTAGGGGTAGGTTTATCATTTTATGATTCACAGTGTCATAAGGATATTCTTCAAAATAAGGTTGGTCAAAACTATCTTGTAAAACTTGGTCTGCACTTCCTGGATCTGAAGTTTGTTCCCATGACCAGACACAATGTGAGATTTTTCCAACTCCAGGTTTTCCTGCATATTCCGTAGCTAACGTGAAGTTTATTGACTGATTTTCAGAAATGCATCCACCGTTTGAGCTTGTTATATTAAATCCAGTCCCATCCTGTTTTACATAACTTACCTTATAACCATCATTCAATCCACCAACATATGTGATATTTGGCGCTGTTCCGTCATTCTCCCCACTGCTGATGCAAACAGGATTTGCAGAGGGTGGAAGATTTGTCTTCAGCACACATGCACTTCCAAGAGCCTGGCAAGTGTATTCAGTACAAGGCAAGCCATCAGTTCCACATTCGCTGCACTTATTTACTCCTGTTTTAGGTTGCCAGGGCAGGCATGTGAATGACACGGGGACATTTTTAGTGTCGAATAAGAAAGAAGCAAGCCAAGATAAAACACTAAGAATTATCACAACAAGTCCCGCAACCCATCCAACGGGGTTCCATATTGCTATTCCTGCAATAACAAAACCCGCGGTAATAACTGTTTTAATTATTCCTCCAAATATGCCTATACCATGTCCGCTCAAATCTCCTTGATTCAGATTTTGAAGAGGGTCTGAAGAAAATTGGTTTATCAAATTTCCAAGCAATGTTGGAAAGAGCTTTGTGCCAGTTGGGTCTGCAAGTTCTCTGAGATTTGAAAGACCTCCCGAACTTATATTCCCATTTGCATTCAATCCTGTGATGTCCGCGTTATTCCAAAGATCATGCCACCATTTTCCGTTTTTGAAATAATTTTTCATAGAATCCGCATTTGGAGCCGTGAAACCCCTTGAACTGTAATCACCTGCTATATTAAAATAACCTCCACAATCTCCCAGAGAAGTGCACAAATTATTCATTTGATCTGCAAAAGTAGGGTCAAGGCATCCGCAATTTGCAATGCAGTGCCAGTGCGTTCCAGCAATAAACTTTTGCCAAACTGTTGTACAGGTGTAATTTCCAATACTGCAGGTTGTTTTTGAATTCTGTCTCAACTGTGCGCTTGTTGGTTTAATCGTAAATGCAGGAGGATACCTTGGAACGCATACATCAAATAAAATAAAATTGCCGTTCGATGGACGGCCCTGGTTCCCTGTAACATCAATTTTTTGAATCATACAATCACTTCCTCCTCCTGCGCCCCAAGATGCATTCTCACAAAGTTGGGTATTGTTTGTATGTGTTTGATCAGTCCCGGTAAATTTGCCCTGGTCAGAATCAAAATGGTAATAATACAAATCACTCGTTATGGCATAACATCCTGAAGCGCCATTAGGCCTTTTGGCTGCAAGGGAATATAATCCAAGCCCCTGAACATTTGTAACATTCTCCCCACAGATAAAATCCCGATAACCTTGAACATCTGTAAGTGATACATTTATCTGTCCATCATGGCATTTTGCTATGCCATAGACACTGCCAACTAAGTCATTTCCCTTTCCAATCGGGCTTTCTGATATACACCATTGTTCTCCATTGTAAGCATAGTCTCTGCCATTGCCGCTGACACCCCCCTTTGTCTTTATAACTGAAGGAAAATCAGGAGCATTGGTTATGTCACAGGTTGTTTTAACACACATTGTATGTCCATAGTTTGGCTGGTCTTGTGCGCTTGCTGGGATCTGAGAACAGGTTGAAGAACTTGGAGAGTTGCAAAGCCCGCATTGCGCTGGATTTCCCGTATTTGGGTCTCCGTTGCATATGGAGGGATCAGAGAGACTAATCACACTGTTCCAATAATTTGGATCTATGTCGTAGGTCTTTTGTGAGTTGTAGATATTCGCCTGTTGCCCTTCACTGTCCACAAAATAAACATTTCCATTATCTGGATTGCAAATTGTATTTGTTGTTGGTTTGTTGTTGGCTCCCAGTGCAGGATTTGTACATAGAGATTTTGAATAAAAGTGAACACCTCCTTGACTCTTGCAATCAGCAACAGTTGTGAACCTGCAATCCTTGTTTGAAAACATGCATGCTCCTTTGTCCTCAGACGGAACAAAACATCTATTTGGGTCTGTTATTGTTGTGTCTGGGCTTCCGCCTTCTGCTTGACATACTGGCTGGGGCATCCATTCTTTTGTCCTGTCCTGGAGATTGCAGCATACAGAGGTGCATTGAAGAATGTGTGCGGGGTTATTATCTCTGTTCCATGTCCCGCCCCCTTGTTTGCACTGCGTTTCTGTAGACCCTGATGAACAGGTCCCTGATTGGGTAATACAGGTACCCAACGAAGTGCTTCCACAGAAACTTGTTTGCGAACATTCCACTCCTCCCTGTTTCTCATATGGAGACCCTACACATTGGGATTCGGGTTGGTTGCTCTGGCACCATTGTCCACTAAGTGTTTTTTCACAACAGTAATTGGATGCCGCGCTCACAACTCCAAATTGTTTTATTGTGAGAAAACCAATCAAAAGACTTCCGACATCTGAAAGAACTTTTGAAACAAAAGAATCTCCTGACGAGACTTCTGTGACTGCTCCAAGAAGTTCAGATGTTCTGCTAATATGATAACTGTTTGCGGGTGTAAACATTACCATCAGGATAATTTGCAAAAACACAGCAAAAATTATTATCCCCTTTTTTTCTGCTTGCAATTTCTTGATTATCATCTGTTGGCTAAGCACCCCCTTGTAGCAAACCTGAATGTGTATCTGTTCGCCTTGTCGCTTACAACAAATATTGTGGATTTATCAATAGTATCGATTATGTCATTAACTTTAAAATTTGGATATGCTGTTGTATAATCTGTAAAAATTCCACACCCTGTCGCCTCGCTATTTAGAATATCCTGCACAGTCCAAAGCAAATTATAAATTCCATACTTATCCATAGGAATGATTATTTTGAACTTGTTGTATCTTTCTGTACTCCCTTTTGTCAACGTGAGCTGAGCATCAACATTCACCGAAATGGAACTGTAATTAATATTTAGGTTAAAATCATTATACTTTTCTGTGACTTCATAACCTTGAGTCTTAAGACTTGCCACGAGGTCGTTGAAGCATCCTTCTACATCCTGATGCTGCTCCATTGACTTCTTCAGATTTGCTGTGAAACTTTCAACAATAAAAGGATTTTGGTTTATGCATGGTGTCATACTTGCCTCACTCGTGTAACATAGGTAAGGAACCACAACAGGATCCTGGTTTGGATCAAACTGGAATGTTAAATTTAGTGGATGCTGAAAAGCACCCCCATTAATTGTAAGGTTTGAAATTTCCGGATTAATTTTCTGGCTGATGCATTGCGCCAAAAATCTCTCGGCGTCAGTTGTTCCTGAAGGAGTTGCAATATTTGGAATTTGGTTTGTGAACATCAAGACAACAACAGAAATCCCTGCAACGACCACAACTCCAAGGATTATAAAAAGTGCAACCTGTCCCCTCTTTTCCATGTTCTAAATAGAATTTATTTCCTTATAAATTTGTTTATTAAAAAGGGAATTAATCAACAGTCTCAACTCTTGGAGCGAGAATAAAACTCAATTCAAGTGCAGGAGATTTAAGATCCATTCTTAATGGATGGTCATCCGAAAACTTCAGAATTGTTTTATCAATCAGTTTGGAGCCTTTCATGAATTTTTGGAGATATTCAAGACTGTAACGCGACTTGCAATTTTCAACCTCTGTTGTAATCTCTGCTTCATCTCCTGAAAATTCGGACCTTGCGGAATTCAATCCACGTGACTCAATAACAAAACTTTTGTCTCTTATCAAAAAAGAGCAGGCGTCTGAAACAACAGCACAGTCCTCAACAGAGTCTATGAAATCAACAGAATTAAGTTTCACAGCGGTGGTGAATTTAAGGTTTGGAATTTCTTTTTCCTCACGCTCCACTTCTATAAGATTTAATGTGAAGTTTCTTTTTATTCTGTCCTGAATTTGGATATTCAGAAGGTTTCCTTTCCTCTCAAAGATTACAGAACTGCCCGAGCCGCATCTTCTCAAAATTTTCTTGAGGCTGTCAAGATTTATTCCCAAGGTTTCTTTGTCTGTCTCAAATTGTGAGAAAGAGCTTTTTGGAATCATAAAGCTAATCATTGCAACATTAGCAGGGTCTATTGCAGTTATGCTTATTCCTGCTTCATTGACTTTCATCCTTACCTCTGTAACAAGTTCAGAAATTACATCAATAGCCTTTACTATCAAAGCAGGGTTGTCAAGTTTGAACAGCATTTTATATTAATAAGGGGAGTCTCTTTTAAGTATTGTTGTTTTCAAGGATAGAGTAATTATATAAATATTTCTCATCAATATTTTATATGTCTGAAGTGCCTAGTTCAAGGGAGGAAAAGATACGAAAAATAACCAGTCTTTACTATTCGCGCCCGGACGTTCAAAAGGTAATGTTTGATTTCTCTGTAAATCGTGAAGTTGTTCCAAGATACTTTAATGGATTTGGAAAAAGACCTGACTCTTTGCAATATGAAAGTGATATCTTTGAACTTGTTAAAAAAGGAGCCACCTCTTTCCATTGTTCTGAAGAGATCTGGAAAGACCCTCTTGAGATAGAAACGGGCATGCAGCCAAAACAGCTTAATGAACTTAGGAAAGGCTGGGACTTACTTATTGATATTGATAGTAAATACATAGACTACAGCAAAATTTCTGCACAGGTAATTATTAACATGCTTTCCTTTTATGGGGTAAAGAATATTGGTCTGAAATTTTCCGGAAGCAAAGGATTTCATATAATAATTCCATGGAAATCCATTCCCAAAGAGATTAATGAAATAAAAACTTCAGATATGTTCCCAGACTTGGCAAGAATTGTTGTTGAATTTATAATGGAGACTACAAAACCAGATTTGATTGACAAAATAACAGATTTAACACGGCCAAATAAATACATCAGGGATTATCAGGTATCTGAAGAAGTCATGCCTGACCTTGTTCTTGTTTCACCGCGGCATCTTTTCAGAATGCCATATTCTCTTCACGAAAAAACCTCGCTGGCAAGTGCTGTAATAAGCAAAGAAGAATTGAAAGATTTCCAGATGACTGACGCCAACCCATTAAAAGTTTCTGTAAAGGAATTTATGCCAAACCCTAAAGAGGGAGAAGCAACAAGGCTTTTTACAGAAGCTCTTGATTGGTACAAGATGAAAAACCAAGACAAAAATCTTAACGGGGCCAAAACCAATGTAAAAAGGGAATTTCAGAATAAACCAATAAAGTTTGAAAATCTTTCAGAGTCACAGTTCCCCC
>Ga0315535_1001945_pt1 | contig 13523 bp, 14 predicted proteins | sample SalMarSW160220MG_2_FD_203092 | JGI IMG/M metagenome (GOLD analysis project Ga0315535, IMG submission 203092) | Salt marsh sediment microbial communities from the Plum Island Ecosystem LTER, Massachusetts, United States - Salt Marsh Sediment SW1602-20 ...
CCGTGGCTCAGATTTGGATCCTGTGGCGGATTCGGGGAGGCGCTCCCCCGCGCTGGACCATGCTGGCCATTAGTGAACTCGTCATCTTGGGATTGATGACCTACTTAGAGTTGGCAGGATACCTTCTCAGCTAGACGGTTGGCCAAGGCACCGCAATAATCACGTCCCCCGATGCGCCTTCCACCTCAGCGGCTGTAGGTGCCCATAATCTCAGTCTGGCCCAGGATATGCCCCTGAATGGCTTCGCTCAGGCGCTCCTTGGTCGCGCCCGCCTGCAAGCCGGGAGACCCATCCAACGCATACAAGCGAAAGTAGTAGCGATGGGTCCCAGCCGGAGGACACGGCCCCCCATAGCCCCGCCTGCGCCAGCTGTTCAACCCGCTCAAACTTCCATTCGCAAGTTCTTCCTCGGCGGGTACGCCCTCCGGGAGACCCTTCAGGTTTGCGGGGATGTTGTAGAGAACCCAATGGACCCATATCCCGGCTGGCGCATCGGGATCTTCCATCACCAAGGCCAAGCTGCTTGTGCCTTGCGGCACACCGCTCCAGGTCAATGGCGGGGAGACATCTTGACCATCGCATGAGAACTTGCTGGGAATTGGACCGCCGGGCTCAAACACATCGCTCTCAATTTGAAACCCCATAGCGACATCCCTTTCTGCTTTCTCGGTGGATGAGCCGCTCGTGGCCGGTAGAGCCGGGAGCGCGGACGAAGAACACGCACTGAGCGCCATCGCGCAGACAGCAGCCGCAAACCACATCGGCCCACTCTTTGGTTTGTGAAGAGTTTCACAAATAGGTTGCGACACGCGAGCCTCCCACCCCCCGGAGTCCTGTTTGCACCGATTATAGCGGAGCCTATATGTTCAGCACCCGAACATGGTAGGATGCTGTCAGGGGAAATCCCGAATTGGTTTGTGGAGGTTTCAATGACCATGCCGAGGGTGGGCAACAAGGCCCCAGATTTCACTCTGCCGGATCAGGACGGCAATCCGACCAAGCTGTCGGACCTTCGTGGTAAACCAGTTGTGCTGTATTTCTACCCCAAGGACGACACGCCCGGTTGCACCAAAGAGGCGTGCAGCTTCCGCGATGGATTCAAGGACTTCGAACAGGCTGGTGCAGTCATCTTGGGAGTTAGCCCTGACACACCAGCGGCCCACACCAAATTCCGGGCCAAGTACGAGCTTCCGTTTACGTTGCTGGCCGATGAAGACCACAAGGTCTTGGAACGCTATGGCGTTTGGGGTCAGAAGAAGTTTCGTGGGCGAGAATACATGGGCGTGCTGCGGACGACATTCCTGATCGGATCCGACGGGAAACTTCTTGAGGTTTTCGAAAAGGTCCGTCCTGAACACCACAGCCAAGAGGTGCTGGCTGCTCTCATCGGCGCGTGATCTGGGAGTTCCGTCGGCTGTCTCTTCGCAGATCAGCCTGTGTTACAATCCAGCGCTCTGCTGAAGCCGGCCTCAACCCCAGTTGTGGAATAACAGCCCATGAATTTGATCCTGAATGTGATCGACGTCTTCCTGCACCTCGATGCACATCTGAACACGGTGATCCAGACCTATGGAGTCTGGACCTACGCTCTGCTCTTCTTTGTGATCTTTCTCGAGACCGGCTTCGTTGTGACGCCGTTTCTTCCTGGGGATTCGCTGCTTTTCGCTGCCGGGACGTTCGCCGCCACCGGCGCGTTCCATCTGCCGAGCCTGGTCGTTCTGCTCTTCGTGGCTGCGGTCTTGGGCGACACGGCGAACTACTGGATTGGCCACCAGGTCGGGCCACGCGTCTTTCGGGAGAACTATCGCTTTCTCAACCGTCAACATCTTGAGCGTACGCAAGAGTTCTACGAACGGCATGGCGGCAAGACCATCTTCCTGGCACGCTTCATCCCCATTGTCCGCACTTTCGCACCCTTTGTTGCCGGGATCGGCACCATGTCCTACGGCCGTTTCCTGGCATACAACTTTTTCGGCGCCTTGGTATGGACGACGGGATTGACCTTGGCGGGATACTTCTTCGGCAATATCCCGTTCATCAAGCACAACTTCTCGATTGCGATCATGGTCATCATTCTGATCTCGGTCACACCCATGATCTTTGAGTTCCTCCGGCATCGAGTCCGATCCAAAAATGTGCTCTCACCTGAGGCCACGGTTGGAGATCCCGCGGCCAACCAAGAGACCCCCGGATAGGCCAATTTCCCCGCACCAGCACTGGTCACCAGCGTACATTAAGAGAACGGCCTGCCGGTCGGCAGGCCGTCTGATTCGGGGGCACGAGGGCTATCCGAATAGAACCAGGGGGACAGGCGTGAATGTCAGCACAAAGATGGCCAACCCCAGCAGAGCCAAAAGCCTGCGGCCGGGATCCAAGGGCGTGATCTCGTCCAAAGGTTCCGCATGACTGCGGCCGAGGAAGAACACCAGCGCGGCCCAAATCCACCATCCGGACCAAATGAAACCCATTCCAACCAGCGCCACAACGATGATTGGCCACGCCATGCTCACCTTCCGACCAAACAGGACATACACCAGGTGGCCTCCGTCAAGTTGGCCGGCGGGCAGCAGGTTCAACGCGGTGACAAGCAAGCCAGCCCAACCAGCCCAAGCCAATGGGTGAATGATGATGTCCTGGCCGCCGTACGGTATCGGTGAGCCGGAGAAGAAATAGCGCAGCCAATACATGAAAGGCGCGATGCCACCGAACGACACTGGCGCTGGCAGCAACTGCCCCTTGATCACGTACTTCGCTGCCAAATACAGCAGCGAGTTTCCTTCCATCATCATCTGCCCAGCGCTGGACGGCCCAGCTGGGAGGGGCATAACCTTCGAGAGGTAAACCCCCACCAGCAGGATCGGGACCGCAACCACAAATCCAGCCAGCGGTCCTGCCAGCCCGATATCCAGCAGATGCTTCCGGTTTTTTGGCAGGGATTTCAGCCGGATGAATGCGCCCAGCGTACCCAATGGACTGAGTGGCGGCGGAAGTGGCAGGAAGTACGGCAGGGTCACCGATGTCTTGTGGTGTCGCGCCGCCAGGTAGTGCCCGAACTCATGCGCCAGGAGGATCGCCATCAGGGCCAAACCAAAAGGCAGACCGCCCAGGATGAAACTTACGATCCCCTCGGTTGTACTGAGATTGGGCTGTGGGACGGCGGCCGAGTACGTGCTGACATTGGCGAACACCACCCCCGTGTAGATCACGCTCAAGAGAGTGATTACGAACAGAGCGATATTGATCCTCGAATCGGAAGGACCCGGACGCACCAAGCCGTCCACCCCTAAGATCACGTGCTGCTGGGATTCTTCACGGAAGAGCAGTGTCATCCCCATCCGTTCGAACGCTGGTTCGAGAAGGTCGAAGGCCTGATCAGACGAACCGACAAGACGACCTCTGAAACGCACGGAAAAACCGCGCTGCCGGTCGCCTCGCGTCACGTCATCGATCTGCATGACCTTTTCAACTTGGGAGCGGAGATCGCTCAGGGGATCTGTACCAACTGACAAACTGTCCATGACTCACCTATGTCCACCGGCAGAATTAGGCGGGAGTGGATGGGAGTCGAACCCACCGCGGACCGCTGAGCGGCCCGCCACCGATTTTGAAGACCGGGGAGCCCACCGGGACCCAACCACCCCCTCAGGAAACCTAAGGATACCGCATCGCACGATGCCCCTCAATCCGAATTGGCCGCGCCTCCCGCAATTCCTGCTAGAATGCGCATGCGCTTGGGCTGCCCGAGGGAAAGCCAGGGGATTGGCAGGGCCCCCTCCGCGCCGGAGAAGCTGGACTGGGCAAATCGTCTGGGTGACGGCTCCAGCCCGGATGGAATAGTCATTTCGGAGGTTTATTCGTGCACGGTCGCCACACGCGTCACGGGAATGACGAAGAGGTTGATCGTTGGCATGTCCTCTTGCCGAGCCGCCGCGCTGCCGGCTCCCCACCGCGCGAAGGCAGACGCAGATGAGCTTGCCCAGGTACTCAGGCGCACTGGGCTCTTTGGCAGTGGTGGCCGCACTCTCAGCCTGCCAGGCGGCGACAGCGCCACCCCCAGCCGCCACGACCCTTCACCGGACGGCACCCGCTCTGGGCCCGACATCGACCGCCATGCGCCCAAGCACTAGCTCTGGCACTCCAAGAACGCCTACGCCCAGTTTGGCCCCTGTGCCAACACCATCCGATCGAGACTGGCAGCGGGGCCCACAATCGGCCCCAGTCACGTTGGTGGCCTACATGGATTTTCAGTGCGGACCGTGCAATGCAGCCGCGCGCGCGATGGACCAGACCTTTCGCCGCCATCCAGGACAGGTGCGTCAAGTCTACCGCCCGTTCCCGCTCTCCAATGTCGAAGACAAGGCCGATCTTGCAGCGCAAGTCGCCGAGGCAGCTGGACGGCAGGGTGCCTTTTGGCCCATGCACGATCTCCTGGTGGATCAATACGACGATTGGCGGGCGCTCGAGCCGGACGCGTTCTTGTCCTGGTCTTTGCAGGCGGCGAAGTCCCTGGGGCTCGATCCAGACGCCTTTCAACAAGCTGTTGAGGACCCCGCGCTGGCCAACCAGATTGCAGAACGATATTCGGAATCCCGGGCGAGTGGCATTCCTGGCACCCCTTTCGTCTTTTTGAATGGACGACCGTACATCCTGGCCGGCGACGAGATCCAGCTCGAATCAGCCGTCCGGCTGGGGATTCTCCAGGCTCAGCAATACGCGACCTACCCTCAGATGAATCTCCAGCCTGGTGTCAACTACCTGGCAAGACTGCAAACCAACCGAGGTGAAATCCAAATTCAGCTGTATGCTGGCACGGCCCCCTTGGCAGTGAACAGCTTCGTCTATTTGGCCCAACAGGGCTGGTACACGAACACCGGGGCCTACCAAGTCACACCGGGTCAGGGGGTTGGCTTGGGTGATCCCAGCTGGACGGGTCTGGGGGAAGCCGGCTATCACTATCCGCCAGAAATTGACGCGACACGCAATTTCGATCGGGCCGGCATCGTGGGCGTGATTCCTACTGGGCCCGGGATCAACGGTTCGCGCTTCTTCGTCACCCTCTCCCCGCTCCCAGCGTATGATGAAACCCACACTGTCCTGGGAAGAGTTACCCAAGGCTTGGACACCCTCTCCTCGCTCTCAGAAAGAAGCCCCAAGGACGATCTCTTGACCAAGCCAGAGCTCATCATCCAGTCGATTGAGATCGAAACCAAATGACAGCAGAAGCGCGCCCCAGGTGGGCAACGACCGCCGTCATGATCTACGCTGGCTTGGGATTGCTGATAAGCATCGGCCTGGCATTTGTCTTCGGGATCCTTGGGGCGGCGGACTATCTGCAGGGCGACGCGCAGGCGGGCTTCTTCGGCGTCTGGACCAGTTATGCGTTCGGGGTGATAGCCATCACAGGCTTGCCTGCCATCGTTCTGGGAATCAAGATCCTTTGGCTCGGGCGATCTGATTCGGAAAGGACTCCGTCCCACAGCTGGATAGCCGCATTCCTCCTGTACCCAATCGGCCTCACCTTCGGATACGTGATCTTTGAGAGACACGGCATCCCGCCCCTGTTGGGGACGCTCGCCCAGCTCTCGGCACTGGGCGGTCCCATACTCGCCATGGCGGTCCTCCTTCAGATCTCGGGGCAAGCTATGTCAGCGCTGCGTGCTTGGGGCCACTTCCTGCTGGGGCTGTGGTTGATACCCACCTTGGCCTTCATCATTGAGTTGGTGCTCCTTATCGCAGGAATCTTCATTCTGGTTGGTGGCTTGCTTCTGTCTCCGTCCGGCCAACAGCTTCTTGGCCAGCTTCAGGCCCCCCCTGGTCGATTGTTCAGTCAACCTCCTCCGGAACTGGTAGTTCAAGCGGTATCCCAACCCTGGGTAATCGCCATGGCGCTCCTCTTCATATCCATCCTCATCCCAGTTGTGGAGGAGGGTCTGAAATCGATCGCCATATGGCCAATCCTTCGGCGGTCTCCCGGGGCGTCCCAAGCGTTCATCGGCGGTGCCTTGGGGGGCTTGGGGTTTGCACTGGTCGAGGGCATGTTCTTGACCCAGCCCGACATGTCGTGGCTTCCAACCGCCTTCATCAGAGGCGGCGCGTCGATGATGCACGCCCTGGCCACCGGTATCACTTCATGGGGGCTTGCCGAAGCCGTTGTTAGGCGAAGATTCTGGCGGCTTCCCGCCGCCTTTGCAGTTGCGATTGGTCTGCACGGCCTCTGGAACTTGAGCGCCGTAAGCCTGGGTGTGTCCCAGCTTGGCTACGACGCCGGCTTTTCCTCCATCACACCGACTCTGGAGAATCTGCTGACCGTGACTGGAGCGGCCATGCTCGGCTTCTTAAGCCTGCTGGCTGCTGGGAGCCTGCCGATCATTGCCAGGCGACTGGCTGCCCAGTCCGCTCAAGGCGAACTTGGCGGCGACCAGCGGATTCAGCCTTTGAACTGACACTGGCATTTCGCTTCCCGTCACCACCTCACAGAACCACAACCCTTTCAAGGCGGTCCATCCACGGTCATCTTGACGCGCATTCGTCCGTATGCTACATTACCGCCGCTCTCAAGAGCACCCGACTCTCTCTGCACGAACACCAACTGGAGCGCGACTTGACCAAATCAAGAACTGAGCTGATGGTGGAACGCCTCCGCGACCTCCAGGCATCTTCACCGGATGTTGAGGCCTCGGCCGTTGTAAGCGTCGACGGGTTAACCATGGCTTCCGCCCTGCCCAACGATGTCGAGGAGGATCGGGTGTCAGCCATGTCAGCCGCCATGCTCTCTTTGGGTGAGCGAATTGCAGGCGAGTTGGGACGGGGTGGTTTGGAGCAAGTGTATATCAAAGGCGAATCGGGGTACGTCATTCTGACCTCGGTCGGAAACCAAGCCGTGTTGACCGTATTGGCCCGAGAGCAGGCCAAGCTCGGGCTTCTTTTCCTCGATATGCGGCGTGCCGCTGAAGACCTGGAGAAACAACTCTGATCAGGTCGGATGACCCCAGAGTGCTCTCAGCTTCATCGAGCGGGTACTTCTACCCGAACAAAGTCGTTCGCAACTTCCTCTTGGCCATGGAAGATGTCATGGGCCACAATGGCGTGAGCGCCGTGCTCAACCTCGCCGGTCTCCACGAATGGGTGGACAACTACCCCCCCGATGACCTTGAGCGCTCGGTTGACTTCAGCGCCTTTTCGGCGATCAACGCCACACTGCTGATCATGTATGGCCCACGAGGCGGGCGGGGCCTGGCACGCAGGTCGGCCTGGTTGAGCATCGCGGGTCTACTCAACCAGCTCGACGCGTTCGCAGGACTGGCCAAGCTCGCAGAGAGCCACCCCGCTGTTGAAACAGCGCTCGAGCAAGGCCTGCCGGAAATCGCCGACGCCCTGGACGAGATGAGCGACCAGAAGACAAGCCTGAAGTCCGCCGCCGACCACTACACTGTCGTTGTGGATCGCTGCCCAGTGTGCTGGGGGCAGAAGGCGACCGAGCCGTGCTGTCACGCGGTTTCGGGTTGGCTTGAGGAGTGCCTGCGCTGGCTCACCAGCGGTAGGAGCTTTGAAATCGTCGAAACGCATTGCAAGGCAATGGGGGACAATGCCTGCCAGTTTCGTATCAGCAAACAACCCCTGTAGACCATCATGACCGGCCCCCAGAATCAACCCGCTTGGCACCCCACCGCGACGCGCCGCCCCCAATCTCACGCCTGACATGTCATCCCTGACAGTCGTCATCCCAACCTTCAACGAAGCCGAGAATCTCCCCGCGCTCGCAGCCCAACTCTGGGCACTTCCCATCGACGGGCTGAGGCTCTTGGTCGTTGATGATGCTTCGCCGGACGGCACCGGCGCTATCGCCGACTCCCTATGTGAAAGTCATCCAGCGCAAATGTCGGTCATTCACCGGAGCGGCAAATTGGGGCTTGGCAGCGCATACCTGGAGGGCTTCCAAACCGCGCTCGCAGATGGCGCTGAGGCGGTTGCTCAAATGGATGCCGATTTTTCCCACTCACCCGAGTACTTGCCTGGTTTCATGCAGGACCTGGGCGAGGCAGATGCCGTTTTCGGATCGCGTTATGTGTCCGAAGGGCGACTGGACGAGAATTGGGGGATCGGCCGGGTGTTCCTATCCTGGTTTGGCAATGCCTACGCCAGGACCATTCTTGGTTTGCCGATCCTCGACGCAACCGGGGGATTCAGAGTGTGGCGCAGCGACACCTTGCGCGGCATGCCGCTGCACAATGTGCGATCGAACGGGTACGTCTTCCAAGTGGAGATGGCCTATCTTGCATACAAACTCGGTTACAAACTTGAGGAAAGACCCATCTATTTCGAGGACAGACGGATCGGCCAATCCAAGATGTCATTTCGCATTCAAATCGAAGCTGCCGTGCGTGTCTGGCAGCTCCTCTTCAAGTATGGCGGAATGAGTCCCGACCAGCGCCTAGAGAGCTAGATCGAACTCCCCTTCAAAACGCCTAATGTTCGGTGAAACCAGCGCTATGGAAGATCAGCCCTGGCAGCCTCCGCCAGGCGGTCCCACTCCTCCAGATTGAGGCTCTGAGCGCGTCGTCGGGGCTCGATATGTGCCCGTTGAAGCCACCCCGTCGCCCTATCCGAAGGCACTGAAAGACCAATCGAAAGCGCATTCTTGAGCTGTTTGCGTCGTTGACCGAACCCCGCCCTGGCCAATTTGAAGATGGTTTCTACCTGAGAGGCTGGCCTGTTCCCGGAGGGGTCCATGTCTATGCGAATGACGGCCGAATCGACGTCCGGCACTGGCCAAAACTGGCCCCGCCCCACACGGAGCACAATCTTGGGGCTCCCATACAGTTGGACACTGAGAGCCAGCAGGCTCATGTCCCCCGGCCCGCTTGTGATACGGCGGGCCACCTCATGCTGGATGGTCAGGACCACTGTCCTGGCCGGCTGCTCGGCCTCCATAACCTTTCTGATGACTGCGGAAGTGATGTTGTATGGGATGTTTCCCACCACGGCGTGCTGTCTTCGATCCACCAACGCTTCCCAATCCAGCTCGAGAACATCACCAACCACCACATGGACATTCTCAAGTGGTTGGACGGCTTCCGCCAGAGCTGGCTGGAGGCGGCGGTCGAACTCGATGGCGATAACCTCTCCTGCCCGTTCAGCCAGCGCGCATGTCAACGATCCCAACCCCGCCCCAATCTCAAGCACCGTCTCGCCAGCGGCCAGACCGGCTGCCTCTACAATCTTCCGAAGAGTTGATGGATCGAAGAGAAAATGCTGGCCGAGGCGCTTGTCCGGTCGCAAGGTGTGGCGCCGAACCAGTGCGCGCCATTCACCCACCGATCTCAGGCCCGCCGCGTTCAAGGGAAGATCCAGACGATGCTGCTCTCGGGAGGGACAGGGGTCAGAAAGTAGACCGTCACATACTGATGCCAGGAGACGTAGTTGTCATCATCGTAGCCGAGATCGATCCATCGCCCTTTCACTCCGCTGCCGGTATCGGCCGCCAACGCATACCCATAGCCAGGCACGTACATTTGGGTCCCAAAGGGGATATAGCGTCGGTCGATCGCCACGAGACCCTTGGTCAGGGGCTTGCCTGAGGCTGTAATCCCAAAGTTGCGGGCATCCGGCGAGACGCCAGCCCTGGAAGCAGAATAGGACGTGGCCCACATCCGTACCGCTCTCCAATACTCAATCGTGCCATTATCGGTGGAGACTGTGCGGATGACGATGTTGGTCCCGTAGCCCACGACTCTTGGTTCGGCGGCCTTGGCCAGCCATGAGCCCTCTTCGATCCGGCTTGTTTCTACTCCGTCCTCGTAGCGCACGCGCACCTGGTGCGCCTCCACCCCGTAGGCACCGGGCTTGATCAGTTTCTGTTGATCAATCTCGACGTCAACCAGTGGTTGATACTGGGTCTTGAATGAAACAGGAGTCAGCTCAACTTTGACCTGTTCGGAAACGCGAATGACGCTGACCTTAGCCTCTGGTGGCAGCGGCTGGTCGGCGGCCGGCCGGGAAAAATCCAAGCCCACCAAAGGTACACCCGCCTGACTCAGAGCTTCGCCCACCGTGTTCGCCGATGCACGCGCGAGTACGGTCGCACCGTCCACATCAATCTGGAGCTGGCGGGATGGCCGATAGACAACCGTCATCGGTCCGGCTATGGGCGTGGCCGGGCCGGGTGAAATGGAATCGGCTTGATAGAGCTCAATGCCTGCCTCTTCGAGGGCGCCCCCGACCGTGCTCGCCGAAGTCCGCAGCCTGATGCGCCCCGATCCGCTCTCGACGGTCACATCCACTCCCGGTGACCACTCGAGCCGCGTCGGCCGAGCTGCCAGAGGCACGCTCGGATCTCCGACTGGCAGCCCGTCAGCCAGGATACGATCACCGGGATAGACCCTTATGCCCAGCATCGCCAAGATGTTTTCAGGGACCAAGCTGGTCGTCCTGACGGTCTGTTGCCTGCCTCGGTAAGAGATCTCAACCGGAAAAGCACGGCGCACTTCGATCGTCATCCCCTGGCGCAGGGGTGAATCCCTGTCTGGGATAACGACATCGCCTTTGTGCAGCCTCAAACCAATGTCTTGGAGCGCCCGTGCCACCGTCCGGGCATGCGTCGAGTAGTGCGAGCTGTGCCCGGCAAGCTGAACAGAGAACGAGCGCTGGGTGGCCAGGTAGACAAGCACCATACCTGCCAGCGCTGCTGCTCCTGCCGCACGTCGTATCCAGGGACTCGAAAGCCACTGTTTGACCGATGATGTAGGCATTTCGCGCGGGAGTATACCAGACGAGAGTTGTCCGCCCAGATACGCCGGCGAACGGCGTATGGAAGGCCGATCGCTGAAGGATTTGACAAATCACGAAGATGAAATGCCAATCCGGGCCGGTGGCCGGCGGCACCCGGAGACTACCCCTTACCGCTGCTTCCTTTCGGACCTGACGGGGTTCGGAGCGCTCCGCCGCGCCGGACCGGCCCGGACGGCAAAGGCAGGATAACGCGCCGCGAGTGCTCTGTCAACGCGTTTCCCGACAAAAACCGACACCGCGCCTGCGGTGTCTTCTGGCGGAGAGGGTGGGATTCGAACCCACGGAGCCTTGCGGCTCACGCGCTCTCCAGGCGCGCGCGTTAGGCCAGACTACGCTACCTCTCCGTGTTCTCGTGACCAACTGCGGTCAGCGGAGCGATTATATCATGCACCCTCAGCCTCGCTTGGAAGGCGAACCAGCCACAGGTTACCGTCGGTGGCCGACTGGAAAACGAGCCACTTACCATCGGGTGAAACCTCCCAAGTATTGTTGACAATGGCCTCAATGGCATGGGGTGGGAGCTTCAACTCCCTGACCTGCCCGTCGTCGACGTCGATCTGAACCAGCCGGATGGGGGTGCGACCGTCTTCAAGGGGCATGACCAGCAAACTCCCCTCCTCTCGCCACCGGTACGCTCCGAACTGGGGCACTCGAAACGACTCTTGCCCCTGCGTCGAGACCAACCACAGCCCATCCCGGGACTGATCACCTGAGAAGGAGACCGTCAACGCCACCCATCCGCCCCGCGGCGACACCTGCGGGCTTCGAATTCTCTCACCCGAGAAGAGCAAGACGGCATCGGTCCCATCCAGCGCCGATTGCCAAAGTCCAGCCTCCCCTCCCATTTCTCGTCTTCCCGAATACAGCAATGTGCTCTCGGACCGGCCCCAACCAATGAACCCGCCGCCAATGCCAGTCAGGGGCGAACTGGTTTCCCGTGAGCTGAGAGAACCGACCATCAGTGTCCAACGCCGGCGATCTAGGTTGGCCACATTGTTCGATCTGATCTGCCATGTCACCCAATCCGCTTGCGGCGAGAAAGTGACCATTCTCCCTTGAGAAGGCACCTGCCAGATTTCGCCCGATCTCCGGTCAACGACCTCAATCGCGCCACCCACCGGTGCTGCCAGCCAGTTCAGGTCCGAAGAGAAGACGGCCGCCCCTTGCTCGACCAGCGATGGTGGATTGCCTTCCAGATCCACTCGATAGGTCCCGATCGGTCCGCCTTGGGGCCGATTGATGAAGTAGACCCCGGCCGAATCAGGTCCCCAGAAGGGCAGCACGCAACACCCACCCACCGTGAGTTGGCGGGCCGGAGGTGACTGTTGCGGCGTGGCTGTACGCGCTTCCAATGTGGGGAGGTCATTGGCCGCCACCGTCGATGTGCGGGCTGGCACAGTCTCCGAGATCGAGGTGGCCGCTGCCAAGCGATCCTGGCGGACGCCAGAAGCCGAGACCGTTTGTGAAATTTCGCACGAACCCAGACTCGCGCTCAGGAACGCGATCAAGGGCAGCCCCATCATCAGGGCTCTAATGTTCGGGTGGCCAGGCTGATTTGTAAGCATTGAGGAGTTCCCCACCAAACGTGACATCCGGCTGGTCGTACAGGGTTTGCCATGTTTGAGGCGCTTCCAGATCTTGCTCAAACCGCAGCGGGGCGCCGCTGGCAAGGGCAATCCGGTTCCAGTCGACGTCGATCAACGGGATGGGATTGAAGGCGTGTCGATGGCTGGGAGCATCCCGGATCTCCAGATGCAAATGAGGGCGTGAAGTACATGTCCCGTCCGGGTCGCCAGAAAGCGCAACCTCCTGGCCGGCCTGCACGGTCTGCCCTGGTTTGAAGCCGGGACGCTCAAGGAGGTGGCCATAGAAGGACGCGTACCCGTTGGCATGGTCAATCATAAGATTGTGTGGACCGGCCCCGTGGGCGAGACTGTCCACCTCAACCACAGTCCCGGCCCCAATCGCCACGACTGGCGTCCCGCAGCGGGCCGCCAAATCAATCCCAAAATGAAACCCCTGGCCCGAAACATACATCGACCTCTTCAGTCGGTAGGCGAAGACCGTGTTGCCGTAGGGCTGAATAAGGAGCCAGGTAGACGGACCTGGCGGCAGCGCGAACGGAGCTTGGAAAGGAGCCGCTTGGGGCCGTGTGGCCGGATCGGCCTGGGCCGTGGCGGCGGATTGTGGTTGCCAGGCAACATCTGCAGGCTTCAAGCTGAATGACCAAAGGCCAACGCACGCGAGCAAGATCAGTTTGGGGAGATGACGCGGCGGAGATTTCGGCTTGGTCATGCGCATTCTTCTGCCGACTCTAGAAGCTCGCGCCGGCAGCCAGCTGCCCAGGGCCGTCAACCGGGAAAAGCTGGGAAAGGGCTTCAGGAGCATAGCGGGCTACCATCTCGGTCGAAAGCCCGTTCTCATGGCAGATTTCTGCGTAGAAATCCGCGCCGGGACGCTTCGTGCGCTCCTGAGTTTCGGGGTCGAGTGCCCACAAACCCCATCGTTGGTTCCAACCCCGCTCCCACTCGAAATTGTCAACCAGTGTCCAGTGGAAGTAGCCACACACCTGCCAGCTAAGGTTGGTCGCCCGCCATAACTGGCGGATGTGTCCGGCGAGATATCGCGGCCTGAAACCCCCATACGGATCTTCGGCTCCATTCTCGGTAACGTAGATTGGCAGCCTGAAACCGCGGGCCCAGTTCAGAGCACGCCAGAAACCCTGTGGCTCGTTG